>Ga0209236_1000950_pt1 | contig 17203 bp, 19 predicted proteins | sample GraSoi013_1_40cm_FD_185819 | JGI IMG/M metagenome (GOLD analysis project Ga0209236, IMG submission 185819) | Grasslands soil microbial communities from the Angelo Coastal Reserve, California, USA - Sample 09_27_2013_1_40cm (SPAdes) (version 2) | ecosystem: Environmental > Terrestrial > Soil >... | reverse complement strand
TGGATTGCCCAGCAGCTCCTGCTTCAGATGCTGCTCCAGGTCCAGCAGCGGCATGTACAGGAGATCCATCGCCTGATACAGGCGCGGATTGATCCGCAGGTCTTGCCGCAGTGCGGTGTGCTGATGCAGGCCGGTCTTCATGCCGCGGGGGACAGCCGCGCCCGCAGGCGCGTGGTGAGCGTGGGACCGAGATAGAGGGACGCGACGCGGTCGTCAAAGACGAGCTGCCGCACCGTGCCGGCAACCTGCACGCGGCCCTCGAACATGATGTACGCGCGGTCCACGATGTCGAGCGTCTGCTCGACGTTGTGGTCGGTGATCAGCACGCCGATGCCGTGGTGCCGGAGTCCGGCGACGATCGTCTGAATGTCGTTGACGGCGATCGGGTCGACGCCCGCGAACGGCTCGTCGAGCAGCAGGAACTTCGGCTCGGTCACGAGCGCGCGCGTGATCTCGAGCCGCCGCCGCTCGCCACCCGAGAGCTGGTAGGCTTTCTGATGGCGCAGATGCTTGATGGCGAGCTCGTCGAGCAGCGTCTCGAGTCGTTTCCTCCGTTCGAGGTCATCGAGATTCAACGTCTCGAGGATGGCGAGCACGTTCTCCTCGACCGTCAGCTTGCGAAAAATCGATGGCTCCTGAGCCAGATAGCCGATTCCCGACCGCGCCCGCTGATACATGGGGAGCGCCGTGATGTCGCGGCTGTCCATGAGAATTCGGCCTTCGTCCGGCCGGATCAGCCCTGTGATCATATAGAAGGAGGTGGTCTTCCCCGCTCCGTTCGGCCCGAGCAAGCCGACGATTTCCCCCTGCGCGAGATCCAGCGACACGTTGTTGACAACGCGCCGTCCCTTATAGGCCTTCACCAGGTGTTGGGCTTCGAGGCGGCTGCCACCGCGCACGACCGGATGCTCGCCGCTCACCGATTCGCTGCGCGCGACCGTTTCTTCGGCCAGCTCGAGGAAATGTGCCGAGGCGGAGACGCGGTCGCTCGGCATGCTGGCCCAGACATCGGGCGCGAAGGCGACGGGCACGTCACCCCAGAGGGCGCCCATCGGCAGGACGATCAGCTTGAGCATCGCCAGACGCGGCAGCACGGAGGTGGCGAGGTACGCGCGCGCGTCGTCGACCGAGAGACTGCCCGCGTCCTGCGCCTCCCCCTTCGCGTGCGCCCGCAGTTTCAGGAATTCCTCGCGGTAGGCGACCGCAAGGTCGCTGAACGTCGCGCGCCCACTGTCGTCTGCAATGCGCGTCAACGCCGCCGCCGCCAGCGCGAGCGACGAGTCGCGCGTGGCAAACAGATCGGCGAACCTGTCCAGACCGGTCATGGGGTCGTGGGGGCCGGCGACGTCCGGAGCGTGTCCGTCCGCGCCCGTTTCACGCTGTCCGCGACGATCGGCGGCCGCGGTTCGAGATGCACGCCATCGGCCTTGCCGGCGACCTCCACGTGATCGATGCGATCGCGCAACATGGCCACGGTGATGCGATCGCCACGGGAGTAGTTGATCGCGGGCCCCGCTTTCGTGGTGTCTTTCGGATCGGGATGATGCGTCAACGCCCGGGCCGATCCACGCGCCAGGATGATACGCAGGCGCGATCGCTGGCGGTGCGTCGTGGAGTCGAGCTCCTGGACGAAGCGCGCCGTCAACGAGTCCCCGGTGATCCAGTCGGTTTGGGACAGCGGAGTCGTGGAGTCGCGCTTCGCGGTGGAGAACGCATGGCGAAACGACCGCGATTCCGTCAGCACCTCGCCCGGGGAATCGATGGCCATCGAGTCGGACTGGATCGCGTACAGCGTCGAGATGGCGTGCGGACGGCTCGAGTCGCCCCAGGCGAACGTCTGCTGGAGCAGCTTGCTCGCAATCATGAGTTGGATCGTGTCCGCGGTGAGCGTCCAGTCGGCCCCCGTCGCCTTGCCGTGTCCCAGCGCCTTGACGCCACGGATGTCGCGCTGCTGGAGCGCCAGCTCGATGCGCGTGCCGACCAATGTGTAGCCTTTGCCCGCTTCGCCCGCGCCGGCGCGTCCCTTCCCCTCGACGCTCGGTGTGCCCACGAGTACGCCGAACCCCTGCGTCTGGTCCATCATCATGGAATCGGAGCGCGAAGCGAAGTCGCTGCGATCGATGGTGACCCTGCCGCCGGCCCACATGCGGTCGTCGCCCTTAAAGCGGATGCGGTCGGCGACGATGATGTACGGTTCTTGGGCCGCAGAGTCACCGGTCGCCCGTTGTCGATATTCGACGGTAGGCCGCGATGTCGCGTACATCTCTACGGTGTCGCGGATCCCCTTCGCCGCGCGCCAGTACTTCAGGTTGGGTCCGCGTAACACCGACCCGGTGCGCCGGTTCACAGCGATAACGTTATTATGAGCCTCGAGCCGCTCGTCGCGCAGGAAGTACCACGCGAGATGCGAATCGAGGGCCAACCCCGTATCACGGATCTGTACCTTGCCGATGAGATCGAGCCGGCCGAGCGCGCCGTAATGCGCAAAGCTGTCGGCGGAAATCCTGGTGTTGGTGCCGTCGCAGTGCGCGCGCACGCCGCCGCCGCCGTTGGAAACTTTGTCGCCCGCCGCATTCGTGGTCTCGTGATAATGCCCCATCGAGTCCACGGCGACTCGGCAGGGCCGTCCGGTGGCGGTGTCACCGGAGGCAGGCTGCTGGAGCAGAAGAACGGCGGCGAACAACGGCATCATTGATTGGGAAGGATGAACTGCCCGCCGGTGCCGTGCGGACGCTTGGCCGTGATGTTCTTGAACTCAGGGTCTGAAGTGAATCCATCACCCTTGGCATGCCGCTCCGGTGCATCGAAGACGAACGGCTTGTCGGAACTGACCTGGTTCCTTGACTGATTGTAGTCCATCACCTCGGTGCGCATCGTGCCGCCATCCTTGTCGCGGATGACGACCACGGTGCCGCGCGCCTGCATGTCACCCGTCCGCCAATGATGCGTGCCTTCCTTGGATGTCAGCGTCGACGTCGCCCTTCCGGTGACATCGTAGAACGTGACGTGCACATTGCGCAGCTCGGCGCGCTGCGTGCCGGAGTAGAAATACGCCGTGTCGGCCTGGACCCGCGCGCGCAGAATCCCCTCTTGCGTGACGTAGTGCGTCATGCCGATCAATACTTGGTCGGCGCTGTCGAGGGCGGCCTGGGTCGCGGTGACTCGGGTACCGTTTCGGCACGCTGCGGAGAGAACCAGCGCCAGCATCAGCGGACGTCTCATACGGCGCCAGCCTTCATCAAATCGTGCAAATGCACGATCCCCACGACCTTCTTGTCGGCGTCGAGTACCGGCAGAGCCATGATGCCGTGACGTTCCATCAGACTGACCGCGGCCGCCGCGAGCTCCTCGGCGGTGGTCGACTTGGGCGTCTTGGTCATGACCTCGCCCACTGGGATGTTGAGAAATCGATCCGTCCGCTCCATCAGCCGTGTCAGGTCGCCGGCCGTTACCACGCCGACGAGTTTACCGTTGCCGTCTTGCTCGACGATGGCGACCGTGCCGCGCTTTTCGGCGAGCAGCATCACGCACTCGCGCATCGGCCGATCCGGCGTGAGCGTCGGCAGGTGCTCGGTCAGCATCACGTCGGCGACGCGCAGCAGCAGTTTGCGGCCGAGGACGCCGCCCGGGTGGAGCGCGGCGAAGTCTTCGCGCCGGAATCCTTTGACTTCGAGTAAAGTCACCGCGAGTGCATCGCCTAACGCGAGTGCCACGGTCGTGCTGGCGGTTGGAGCGAGCGTCTCCGGGCACGCCTCTTCGGTCACCGATGCATCGAGGACGACCGTCGCTTGGCGGCCGAGCGGCGAGTCTGCATCACCCGTGAGCGCGATGATGGGTACCCCTAGGCGCTTCAGTTGACTGACCAGGCCGAACAACTCGTCGGAGGCACCACTCTTCGACAGGACGACGGCGACATCGTCCCGGCTGACGATGCCGAGGTCGCCGTGCAGTGAGTCGACGGGATGGAGGAACATCGCGGGCGTGCCGGTCGACGTGAACGTCGCGGCGATCTTGCGGGCGATGAGTCCCGACTTGCCGACGCCCGAGACGATGACGCGCCCCTTGGCGGCCGCCAGGATTTCCACCGCGCGGGCGAACGCGACATCGAGATTGTCGGCGAGCTGCCGGACGGCTGCCGCCTCCAGCGCGAGGACGCGCTTGCCACGCTCGACCAGTCGCTCCGAGGCCGGTGCCAGCTTACGCACGCACCGTCTCCTTCCCCCGCGCCCCCGCCCGCTGCCAGATCTCGACCGCGAGGCCGACAATTCCCGCGAGCTGGTCGAGCGGCACCATGTTGGGTCCGTCGGACGGCGCCCGCGCGGGGTCAGGATGCGTCTCGAGGAAGAAGCCATCGGCTCCGGCGGCCGCCGCGGCGTACAGCAGCGTGGGTATGAAGCGGCGCTGTCCGCCGCTCGAGCCATCGACGCCCTGCCCCGGCTGCTGCACGGAATGTGTGGCGTCAAAGATCACGGGCGTCTTGCAGGCCTCCTGCAGCCGCGGAAAACTCCGCATATCGACGACCAGATCGCCGTAGCCGAAGAACGTGCCGCGCTCGGTGACGGCGATTTCGGGTGCTCCGCCGGCGCGCACCTTCTCGACCGCGCCGCGCATATCCTCCGGCGCCATCCACTGCCCCTTCTTGATGTTCACGGGCCGCCCGGCCTTCCCGGCGGCGAGCAAGAGATCGGTTTGGCGGCAGAGGAAGGCGGGGATCTGAAGGACGTCGGCTACTCGAGCGGCGATGGGCACCTGCGACGGGTCGTGCACGTCCGTGAGAATCGGCAGTCCCGTGGCGCTGCGGACGCGCTCCAACGCGCGAAGCCCAGCCTCGAGGCCCGGGCCGCGCGGCGCGTTCAGCCGCGAACGGTTGGCCTTGTCGAACGACGCCTTGTAGATGACCGCGATGCCGAGCTTGAGCGCGAGCTCCGCCAGCGCCTCGCCAACTCTGACATTGAGGTCATCCGATTCGACGACGCAGGGGCCCGCGATGAGAAACGGGCTGCTATCAGCAGCGAACCGCGGCGGCATATCAGTCGGTGAGCTCCGCGAGCTCGCGTGAGACTGCATCGTGTGGACGCAGCTTGCGATGCTCGAGCGCGGCGCCCACGAATCCCGCAAACAGCGGATGCGGGCGCATCGGCCGCGACTTCAGCTCCGGATGGAACTGACAGCCGATGAACCATGGATGCTCGGGCAATTCGATCATCTCGACCAGCGAGCCGTCAGGCGACAGTCCCGAAGCGCGCAGGCCGTACTCCGCCAACACATCGCGGTAGGCGTTCGACACCTCGTACCGGTGGCGATGGCGCTCGCTCACTTCCGTGGCGGTGTAGGCCTGCGCGACCCGCGAACCGGGACGCAACCGGCAGGGATAGGCGCCGAGCCGCATCGTGCCGCCCATCTCCTGAATGCCTTCCTGCGACCGCATCAGCGCGATCACCGGGTTTTCGCATTCGGGGGCGAACTCGCTGGAGTTCGTATCAGGAATCTTGCAGACGTTACGCGCGAATTCGATGATCGCCGTCTGAAGGCCGAGGCAGATTCCGAAGAACGGTAGCTTGTGCTCGCGCGCCCAGCGGATCGCCTCGAGCATCCCTTCCACGCCGCGCACCCCGAAGCCCCCGGGCACGAGCAATCCGTCGTACGGGGCGAGGAGCTCGGCGGCGGTTTCCTGATCGGTGAAGCGATCGGACGCGATCCACTCGATCCGCACGCTGGCCTCGTTGGCGATGCCGCCGTGCACCAACGCCTCATGAATGCTCTTGTAGCTGTCAGCCAGTTCCGTGTACTTGCCGACGACCGCGATGCGGACCTGCTTCGGCGGCTTGAGGATTTTGTCGACCATCGCCGCCCAGCCGCGGAGGTCAGGCTCTTTCGTCTCGAGGTGCAGCCGCGCGCACACTTCCTTATCGAGTCCCTGCTGGTGCAGTTTGAGCGGGATCTCGTAGATCGATTTCACGTCGGGACTCTCGACCACGCAACCAAAATCGACGTTGCAGAACTGCGCGATCTTGCGCTTCAGATCCTCAGAGAGCGGTCGCTCGGTACGGCAAACGAGAATGTCGGGCTGGATTCCGATCTGCATGAGCTCGCGGACGGAGTGCTGTGTCGGTTTCGTCTTGAGCTCCGCGGTCGCGGCGATAAATGGGACCAGCGTGAGATGAATGAAGAGCGTGTTGTCGCGGCCGACTTCCTGGCGGAATTGCCGGATCGCTTCGAGGAACGGCAGCGACTCGATGTCGCCGACCGTGCCGCCGATCTCGGTGATGACCACGTCGTGGTCGGGCGCGAGCCGGCGAATCGCGCTCTTGATCTCGTCGGTGATGTGGGGAATCACCTGCACCGTCGAGCCGAGGTATTCGCCGCGGCGCTCCTTGGTAATGACGGAGAGATAGATCCGCCCCGTCGTTACGTTGTTCACCTGTGACAGCGAGCGGTCGATGAACCGCTCGTAATGGCCGAGGTCGAGATCGGTCTCTGCGCCGTCGTCGGTCACGTAGACTTCGCCGTGCTGAAACGGGGACATCGTGCCGGGGTCGACGTTGATGTAGGGATCGAACTTCTGAATCGTGACCTTGAGCCCCCGCTCGGCGAGCAGCCGGCCGAGCGAGGCGGCTGCAATGCCTTTGCCAAGCGAGCTGACCACGCCGCCGGTCACGAAGATGTATTTCGTCGAGCTCACGGACTCACCTCCCTCATTTGGCGAGTAAACTCCGCTTCCGCCCACGAAAGGTCTGCCGGCGTATCAATTCCGGGAGCCGCCGGACCGTCGAACAACGTCACGCCGATGGGAATCCCGTGCAGCAAGGGCCTGAGCTGCTCGAGTCGTTCCCACTGCTCTTCGGGGACGGGCGCCAACTGTACCCAGCGCTGCAGCGCTTCGCGCGTGTACGCGTAGACGCCCACATGCTGATGGTAGACGACTTTTCCGCTGTGATCACGATCGAACGGGATCGGTGCTCGCGAGAAATACAGAGCCCGCCCATATGCATCGACGACAACCTTCACGCGACTGGGATCCGCGGCGAGCGTGGGGTCGAGATCGCCGGCGGCCGTTCCCACGGGGTCGCCGCGCTCGAGACACACCAGCGCTCCCCGGACCGCGGCGGGAGCAACAAATGGCTCGTCCCCTTGCACGTTCAGAATCGCGTCGAAGCTGCTAAACGACGCTTTGGCAACAACTTCCGCGACACGCTCCGTACCCGACGCGTGATCGGGAGAGGTCAGCACGGCCTCGAAGCCGGCGTGCTCAACAACGCTCGCGATTTCGCGCGCATCGGTCGCGACTACAAGTCGGTCGCAGACGCGCAGCTCAGCGATGCGGCGAGTGACGTGGAGGATCAGGGGATCGCCAGCCAGTGGCAGCAGTGGCTTGCGAGGGAGCCGGCTGGAGCCCAGCCGTGCAGGAATCACGCCAAGGACGGGCACGGAGGAAGATACAAAATCCGTGCCGTGCAGTCTAGGCCGAGGCCGCCGCCGCGATCATGTGACTACGCTAGTTGATCTTACGACGCGAAGGAAATTCTCGAGAATGCGCTTCCCGTGCTCCGTCCCGATCGATTCGGGATGGAATTGGACGCCGTAGGTCGGATGATCACGATGCTTCATTGCCATGATCTCCGAGGCGTCTCCCGTGCCCTGGCGGTCGGCGCTCATGGCGGTGACCACGAGCGCAGGAGGAAGCGAAGCGGGCTCTACAACCAGGGAGTGATAGCGCATCGCGGTGAACGGGCTGGGAATGCCCTCGAACAGCTCGTCGTCGCTATGCACAATCGGACACGTCTTTCCGTGCATGAGCCGCGGCGCGCGCACGATCCTGCCGCCGAATGCCTCGCCGATCGCCTGATGACCGAGGCAGACGCCGAGGATCGGCACTTTTCCCGCCAGGGCACGGACGAGCGGGACCAGGATGCCTGCTTGGGCGGGTGTTTTGGGCCCCGGCGACAACACGGCCGCGGTGGGTTTGAGCGCGAGCACGTCGGCAACGCTGAGCGCGTCGTTGCGATAGACAACCGGCTCTTCCCCTAGCTCGCCGAGATACTGAACCAGGTTGTAGGTAAACGAATCGTAGTTGTCGAGGACGAACAGCATGCCTCGAATGTACTCGGCCCTAGCGAACTTCCACAGGAGTGGCTTAAACGGCTGGTGCCCCGCCGGCATCCCACAGAAGACCGTTTCAGATACACCCAAGTCCCAGGGAGGCGCCATGCTGAAATTCGCGACGATCCTCGTCGGAGGGTTAAGTGCGATGGGCGGATGGGCGGTAGTGACGGTGATGGATGTGCCGGAGTATTTCGTCGCCGGTCAGCAGTACACGATCGAATTCCAGGTTCGACAACACGGGAGAACGCTGTTGAACGGCCTCCAACCTGAATTGCTCGTGGGGGCGGGCAGCGGAAGGAAGGAGACCATTCCGGCCGTGCCACGGCCTGCTACGGGAACCTACGCCGCGACGTTCACGGCGCCGTCAACCGGTCCGCTCTTGCTCACGATCAAGAGCGGTTGGGGAAGCAGCGAATTGAATCTTTTGCCTCAGATCGTTGTGGCCCGCGGCACGAAGCGGCCCGCGATGGGTGCCGCCGACCGCGGGCGAATGTTGTTCGTCGCCAAGGGGTGCACGATCTGTCATGCGAGCGCGGATGCTAGCGACGACAACAATCATCTCAAAGTCGGACCGGACCTGGACGGCGGGCGCCTCACGCGCCAATACGTCCTCCAGAAGATCACGAATCCGGCATCGCAGATCATGCCCGATCTTGGATTGAGCGATGCGGAAGCCGCGGCGATCGCCGCCTTCCTGAGCGGAGAGCGCGGAGCTGCGACTGGCCGCTAGTCAGGCGCGAGGGTGGTAGCTCTTGTGAACGGTGCGGAGGTATTCGCGGTCGACATGGGTGTAGAGTTGAGTCGTCGCCAGGTCGGCATGACCGAGCATCTCCTGCACCGCGCGGAGATCGGCGCCACCCTCGAGCAGATGAGTAGCGAAAGTATGTCGCAGCGTGTGTGGTGTCACACGTTTGGCCAACCCCGCCCGCTTTGCGGTCGCTTTGATGACGCCCCACGCGCCGACGCGTGACAACGGAGTTCCGCGGGCATTGAGAAACAAGATCCCCCGCCCTTTGCCGCGGTCGAGCGTGGGGCGGATTTCTCGTGCGTACAGCGACACGGCTCCCAGCGCTCTTCGTCCCACGGGGATCAGGCGCTCCTTCGCGCCCTTGCCGAAAACTCGCGCGATACCTTCTTCGAACATGATGTCCTGCAGCTTGAGCGCCACGAGCTCCGACACCCGTACGCCGGTCGCGTACGCGAACTCGAGCAGCGCGCGATCGCGGATCGCGCGCGGCTCATCCGTGTTCGGTGCGGCGAGCAGCTTATCGATCTCCGCGACCGTGAGGACGGCCGGCAGCGTGCGCCAGCGCTTGGGGGATTCCACGCGCTCGCTGGGATCGCGGGCGGCGATCCCTTCCCCTACCAGAAACTTGAAGTACGTGCGGATCGCCGAGATCTGCCGCCGAATCGTCGTCGGCGCGAGCCCTAAATCTTTGAGAAAGTAGATGAACTCGCGGAGCTGGGACGCCGAGAGCTGTTCGGGCCGTGTCGTACGCTGCGTCGCCGCGTATTCCGACAAACGACTGATGTCGCGGAGGTAACTGGAGACCGTATGTCCGCTGTTACCGGCCTCGAGCGCGAGATAGTCGCGAAAGCGCTCGAGGTGAAACGCTCTCGCTAGATCCGACGGCGTCGTAGGATGATCCATAGCGCTATCAGTAGCACCACTCCTGCCGCGACGATCGCGAGCGCGGCGTTCACGTGGCTGAGCGCGCGCAACACCTGGTCCAGATCGGTGCCCAGCCTGCTCACGAGATAGATCAGCGCTCCGTAATAGGCGCCGGACGCAAGCGCCATGGGCAGCAGGGCGCGCCACGGCGGCACCCGCGCGATCCCGGCGAACGGCATCACGACGCCGCGCCACACTGGCAGCAGGCGCGAGAGGAAGATCCCGTAGGCACCGTGCCGGCGGTACTGCATCTCGATATGCGCGACGATTTTCTCTGAGAAGATGCGCTCGCCGAGCACACCGCGGAACAGCGTCACGCCGTGGCGGCGGGCCAGCGCGTAGACCACCGCGCCCGATCCAGCATTCGCCGCCCACGTGAGGAAGAAGACCAGCCAGGCGTTCATCGTCCCGCGCCCGGCGAGAAACGCACCGAGCGCGACCGACACGTCCGCAGGGACTGGTGGGAAGAGGTTTTCGATGGCAGCGAGGGCGGTGATCAGCCCGTAGAGCGGCGCCGGCGGGAGCTGCTCTAAACCAGCAATAAAGTCCGTCAGGTGACCGACAGTCCTCGCTCGGCCAGCGTGGCGACCGCCATGACGGCGATGCCCTCACCCTTGCCGATCCAGCCCATGCCCTCGTTCGTCTTGGCCTTCACCGAGACATGCGCTGGTCCGGCGAGCAGAGCCTCGGCGAGCCGTTCTTCCATGGCGTCGAGGTGTGGCGCCAGCTTGGGCTCCTCGACAATCACCGTCACATCGGCGTGCACGAACTGGAAGCCGGCTTCGACCACCTTCAGGAAGGCTTTGTTCAACAGATCGATCGAGTTGGCGTCTTTCCAGCGCGGGTCGTTGTTCGGAAACATGCGCCCAATGTCGCCTAAACCCGCCGCGCCGAGGATCGCATCGGTGACGGCGTGCGCTACGGCATCGGCGTCGGAATGGCCGGCAAGCCCCTTCGCATGAGGAATCTCGACGCCGCCGAGAATGAGCTTCCGCCCCTTGGCGAAGGGATGGGAGTCGTAGCCGATGCCGACGCGCACGTCAGGACGGGCCCTTCAGAATGCGAATCGCGAGGTGCGCCGCGTTCTTGGCATTGTCGATGCCGACGGTGGCCACGGGAACGCCGGGCGGTACCTGCACTGTCGCGAGCAGCGCGTCGAGGCCATTCAGCGGGCCCACGGCGAATGGGACGCCAATCACGGGCAGGTCGGTGAGCGAAGCCGCAAATCCGGGAAGCGCGGCAGACAGGCCGGCGCCCGCGATTACAATCTTGAATCCCTTCTTGCGGGCGGTCTTGACCAGCTCGCCGGTCTGATCGGGCTGGCGGTGCGCGGACGACGCATGGAATTCGTAGGAGACGCCCGCTTTGGACAGGATCTCGAACGCGGGCTCGATCCGCGGTTTATCGGATTCCGATCCGACGAGAATCAATACGTCGGTCACGACATATCCCGTATCCCGTGTCCCGTTTCCCGTTTCACGCGGCGTCTTCCAGGATGGTGTAGTCCTGTTTGCGTTTCTTGGGCGTGTAGCCCGCATCAGCGATGAGCCGCTGCATCTCACTCAAGGTCGTGCGATACGTCGTACCCGCCGACGACACGACGTTCTCTTCCATCATGAGCGAGCCAAAGTCGTTAGCGCCGAAGCGGAGGGCCACCTGCCCCACCTTCATACCCATCGTCACCCACGACACCTGGATGTTGGGGACGTTCTCCAGCACGATGCGCGCGATTGCCTGCGTCTTAAGGTAGGTCACCGCGTCGGTCTTCGGAATGTGCGACAGCTCCGAGTTCTCCGGCTGGAGCGGCCAGCAGATGAATGCCGTGAAGCCGCTCGTCGCTCGCTGCACCTCGCGCACGCGAAACAGATGCTCGATGCGATCCGCGAGCGTCTCACCAATTCCGTACATCATCGTCACTGACGTCTTCAAGCCGAGCCGGTGCGCGATCTCCATGACCTCGAGCCAGCGATCGGCTCCTGCTTTCTTACGCGCGACCTGATCGCGGACGCTCTGCACCAGGATCTCGCCACCGCCGCCGGGGATCGAGTCGAGTCCCGCCGCCATCAACGCCCTGATGACTTCCTCGATCGTCATGCCGAACCGGCCCGCGAAGAAATCGACTTCCGATGGCGAGAAGCCGTGGATGTGAATCGGGTGGTGCCGCTTGATGTACCGGAGCAGATCGAGGTACCACTCGAACGGGAGATAGGGATTGTGGCCGCCCTGCATCAGAATCTGCACGCCGCCGATCGATTTCAGCTCGTCGATCTTGCGGCCGATTTCTTCGTACGACAGCAGGTAGCCGTCGGGATGTTTGGGCCGGCGATAGAACGCGCAGAATTTGCAGTCCGCGACGCAGACGTTGGTGTAGTTGATGTTTCGATCGATGATGTACGTCACGGCGTTTTCCGGATGCAGCTTCCAGCGTGCGTCGTCAGCGAGGCGGCCGAGCTCGTGCAGCGATGCCTTCTCGTACAGCTCGAGGTAGGATCGAAACTCGGGCGTCGTGCGGTCGACCATCACGCCACCTGCAGGAATTGAAGCGACCCGTCCGGCACGATGCCGTGTGCCGCCAGCCGGCGGAAGAAATCCGTCAGACCGGCGAGATGCTTATACGTAAGGGCGTAGTCGAGTCCGCCGAGGTACTCGCGGCATGCTGCAACGGCGACACCGGTTGCGCGCGACGCGTCGGCAGCGAGGTCGTCGAGGTGCGCGAGACCCCAGGCGCGGGAGGCGAGCAGGGTTTGGTGTCCCCGCCGCACGGCGGCGGGGCTCGCTACCCGACGCGCGGCCCAGACAGCGAAGACGAAGGGCAGGCCCGTCCAGCGCTTCCACTCTTCACCTAAATCGTAACGATGGGCGTAGGTACGGCGCGCGGCGAGGGACAGCGCCGCGTCGCCGATCACGAGGACGGCTTCGTGAGGGAGCGCCGCGAGCGCATCGAGGTCCTGAGCTTCCGCTCGCGCCTCCGCGAACTTCGGTTTGATCTTCCAGACATCGCGGCAGAGCAGCTCGAGCAACGCCACCGACGTGCGTGAAGCAGCGCTGAGCAACACGGTGTGATTGCCAAGATCTGTGACGGGACGTCTCGAGAACAAGGCCACGCTGCGGACAGGGCCATCGCACGAGATGGCAAGCTCCGGCAGGAGCAGGAGCTCCTTTGCATGGCGCGCGTACTCGATGGCACTGATGACGCTGACGTCGAGCTCGCCCGCGACCAGCAGATCGTTCAGTTCGGCCGGGGTCCCCGTGATGAGCGCGGCGCCCTGGGGAAGCGCCACGACTCCGCGGTCGATCGCACCGTACACCGGCGCGCAGTTGATGTAGCCGATGCGGCCGATTCTCATTCGGCCCCATCCACGACCGTTGCCACCGGCGCCCTCGATCGGGCCGCCGCGCGCGGACGATGGGCAATCTGGAAGAGCGCTCCCTGTGGCGCCGGGCCCTGGGGGCGTACCGGCGCGGCCTGTGGCTTGGGCTCGTATCCCTCGAACGTGCGCACGGTCTCGTAGAGGGAATCGCGCTCGACCGGCTCCTTCCCCGCTCCACGGATCAGCGTGACGATTTCGTCGTACGAGAGCCACATCGGCGTTGGCGCGCCGGCTTCGTGGTAGACGCGCTCGAACACGACCGTTCCCTCGAGGTCGTCACACCCGAAGGTCAGGGCGACCTGGGAAATAAAGGGCGTCACCATCGGCCAGTGCGTCTTCACGTGCGGAATGTTGTCGAGCAGGAGCCGGCCGACGGCGATGTTCTTGAGGTCGTCGAATCCAGTGGTCGCGGTCCCCGTGCGGCCGAGTGTCTCACCCAATTCATTGTGGTCAGGATGGTAGGCGAGCGGGATGTAGGTCAGGAAGCCGCCGGTCTCGTCCTGCAGCGCACGCAGTGCGAGCAGGTGATCGACCCGGTCCTCGAGCGTTTCGACGTGCCCGTAGAGCATCGTGCAGTTGGACGGGAGGCCGAGACTATGGGCTTCCCGATGGACGGCCAGCCACTCGGCGCCGCTCAGCTTGCGGTCGGCGATGGTGGCGCGCGCCGCAGGCGAGAAGACCTCGGCTCCGCCCCCCGGGAGGGTGCTCACCCCAGCGTCCTTCATAGCCTGTAACACGTCGCGAGTCGTCATGCCCTCGATTCTCGCGAGATGCGCCACCTCGACCGCCGTCAGCGCTTTGATCATGACGTTGGGATGGCGCTGCTTCAGGCCGCGGAACATGTCGAGATAGTAGGACAGCGCGAGCTTGGGATGCAGACCGCCGACGATGTGAAACTCGCGCGTTGGGTTTTCGCGCGCCGCGTCCGCCTCCGCGAAGACCTCCTCGAGGCTGCGCGTGTAGGCGCCGTCTTCCTTCGGCATGCGCGCAAACGAGCAGAACACACAGGTGTTACGCAGGACGCAGACGTTGGTCGGATTGATGTGCTGATTGGCGGCGAAATAGACGCGGTCGCGGTTCTTGCGACGGTTCGCGAGGTCAGCTAGGCGACCGACGGTCAACAAGTCGGCGGATGCAAAAAGCGCGAGGCCATCCTCGCGCGTGAGCCGCTCGCCGCATTCCACTTTCGCGGCAATAGGGACCAGTTGCGGATCTGACCGTCCGCGTGTCACACGACTCTCCGCACCGCGAGCGTCACGTTGTGCCCGCCAAACCCGAACGAATTGGACAAGGCGACCTCGACCTGCCGCTCGACCGCATGGTTCGGCGCCGAGTCCAGATCGCAGGCCGGATCGGGATTGAACTGATTGATCGTCGGCGGAATGACGCCGTTCTTCAGTGCCAGCGCGCAGATCGCGAACTCGAACGCACCGGCGGCGCCCAGCAGATGGCCGGTCATCGACTTCGTCGAGCCGAAGATCAGCTTCCGCGCCTGCTCGCCGAACACCGCCTTCACCGCCGCCGTCTCGGCGGCGTCGCCGTGCGGCGTCGACGTGCCGTGTGCATTGATGTAGCCGACTGCTTCGGGACGAATGCCGCCGCTCTGCATCGCGAGCCGCATCGCTTCCTGCGCGCCGGAGCCGTCCGGCGCCGGCGCGGTGATGTGGAACGCGTCGGCTGTTGCCCCGTACCCGACCAGCTCGGCAACGATCTTCGCCCCGCGCGCCTCCGCCCGCTCCCACTCCTCGAGAATCACGACGGCGGCGCCGTCGCCCATCACGAAGCCGTCGCGGTCCTTGTCGAACGGCCGGCTCGCAGTCGTGGGGTCGTCGTTGCGCTCGGACAGCGCCTTCATGTTCGCGAAGCTTGCGATCGAGAGGGGCGTGATCGCCGCCTCGGACCCGCCGGCCACCATGACGTCGGCCTTGTTGTCGCGGATCAGCTCGAAGGCGTCGCCCAGCGCGTGTGCCGATGAGGCGCACGCCGATACCGTGCAGTAATTGGGACCCTGGAATCCGAAGCGCATCGAGACGATAGCGGACGCCACGTTGGCCATGAACATCGGGACGAAGAACGGCGACACGCGCCCGGGTCCCTTTTCCATGTAGGTGCGCATGTTCTCTTCGAACGTCGCGATGCCGCCGGTGCCCGTCCCGATGATCACCCCGATCCGCTTGGGATCGAGGGGACTCTTTTCCAGGCACGCGTCCCGCACCGCCTGAACGGCGGCGCCCATGGCGAATTGGGAAAAGAGGTCGTAGCGGCGGACCTCCTTCTTATCCATGTACAGGCCCGGCTCGTAGCCCTTCACCTCACAGGCGAAATGCACCGGCAGCTGGGCGGAATCGAAACGGGTAATGGGACCCGCGCCCGACTGACCGGCGACGAGTGCGGCCCAGGTGCTCGCGACGTCGTTTCCTACCGGCGTCACGAGCCCCATCCCTGTAACCGCCACCCGCCGGGGGGGCGGGGGGGGCGGGGGCGGGCGTGTCACTATTTGCCCTTCCCCATCTTGTCGTGCAGGTACGTCATCGCGGCGCCGACGGTGCGGAGCTTCTCCGCTTCTTCGTCCGGGATGTCGATGTCGAATTCCTTCTCGAACGCCATGACGAGCTCGACCGTGTCGAGGCTGTCCGCCCCCAGGTCTTCCATGAAGCTGGCGTCATTGGTGAGCTTATCGCGCTCGACACCCAGCTCCTCGACGATGATGTCTTTGACCTTCTCTTCGAGCTGCTTCATGTCCATTGCCATGGGTAACCCTCAAGGAAGGTAAAGTGACTCACATCACCATTCCGCCATCGACGACCAGAACCTGACCCGTAATGTAGCTGGCTAAGTCGGAGGCGAGAAAGAGGACTGCGGCTGCGATGTCGGAGCCCTGCCCCAGCCGTCCCAGCGGAATGTTGTCCTGGAAGTACTTCTTGGCTTCCTCAGAGATGTTCCGCGTCAGCTCCGTCTCGATGTAGCCCGGCGCGACGGCATTCACCAGCACGTTGCGCGACGCCAGTTCCTTAGCGACGGACTTGGTGAAGCCGACAACCCCCGCCTTGGACGCAGAGTAGTTGGACTGCCCCTTGTTGCCGTTCAGCCCCACGACGCTCGTAATGTTGATGACGCGGCCCCAGCGCCGCTTGATCATCCCACGCGCCGCGTACTTGGTCATGAGAAACGTACCCTTCAGGTTCGTATCGACGACCGAGTCCCAATCCGCTTCCGTCATCAGGAACAACAGGGTGTCCTTGGTGAAGCCGGCATTGTTCACGAGGACGTCGATCTGTCCGAAATCCTTCTCGACGGACTTCGCGAACGCCTCCACCTGCGCCGCCACGCCGACGTCGCACGCGTAGCCGCGCGTGCCCTCGCCGAAACTGTTCGCCGCATGCTCCGCGGCCGCGCCGTCGCGCGAGCACAACGCCACTTTGGCACCGGCGTCGATGAATGCGCGGCAGATATCGTGGCCGATGCCGCGCGTGCCGCCCGTGACGAGAGCGACTTTTCCCGTCAGATCGAGCTGCATGCGATTCCCGCTCTGCACCGCGGGGTCTATTACCGCTCGTCGAGCTGTGGTCATGCCGCTTCCATGAACTTGGTTACCTCATCCGCCGTCCCCAGGCTAACCACGTTCGCTTGGGGTACGATTCGCTTCAAGAGGCCCGCCAACACCTGCCCCGGGCCGATTTCGATGAACCGCGCGCCCCCCGCGCCCCCGCCCTCGTCGCCGATGCGCGCAGCGTGCTGCATGCATTCGACCCAGCGCACTGCCGCGGTGAGTTGGTCCGCAAGCAGCCGGCGCGCGCGACCGGCGTCCTTCACCGCTTCGGCCGTCGCGTTGGCGATCACGGGAAACGCCGGATCGGAGAATGCGGTGAGCTCGAGCGCGAGCTGCAGGTGATTCTTGGCTGGGCCCATCAACGGCGAGTGAAACGCGCCGCTCACTTTCAGTGGAATGACGCGCTTGGCGCCGCGCTTCTTGCACGCCTCTCCGGCACGTGTCACCGCATCGGGGTCGCCGGAGATCACCGTCTGATCGGGAGCGTTGATGTTGGCGGCGACCGCG
>Ga0209236_1000948_pt1 | contig 17207 bp, 13 predicted proteins | sample GraSoi013_1_40cm_FD_185819 | JGI IMG/M metagenome (GOLD analysis project Ga0209236, IMG submission 185819) | Grasslands soil microbial communities from the Angelo Coastal Reserve, California, USA - Sample 09_27_2013_1_40cm (SPAdes) (version 2) | ecosystem: Environmental > Terrestrial > Soil >... | reverse complement strand
CGAAGGCGGAGAGCTTGTTCGCCCATGACTCGGCGATGACCAGCGTCGAGTTGTCCGGCGTGACCACCATGCCGTTCGGGAAGGCGATGTTGTCGGCAACGTGCGTCGCTGTCCCGTCCGGCCTCACCACGGCGATGGTCCCCGGCCGGAAGTCCTCCTGGCCGAAGCGGAAGCCGACGCTGTTCACGTAGATGTTGCCCCGGCCGTCAACGGTGACTTCGTTCCAGCCTTCGCCCAGCGCGCTGAGATCGGAATGGGTTGTGAATGACCCATCCGCAGCGCGGCGCAGCAAACTGTCTTCGCCCGTGACGATCAGGGCACCGTCCCGCAGCCAGTCGATGCAGTAGCCCGCCGGCTTCGGGCCCCTGGCGATAACCTCACCGCGGCCGCTGTCATCGACGGTACAGATCTCCTGGGCGCCCCAGTTCGCGTACCACAGCCGGCCGTCGTGCCAGCGCGGCGACTCACCGACGACGAGCCCAGTTACCAGCGTGCGCAGCTCAGCCATCCTTCACAGGCTAAGACTGCGCGGGGGTCCGAAACTAATCGATTGAGAGGCCGAGCGGTTGCCGCTCTCTGTTCGAGCTTGTTGGGTTCGAAAATTACGTCATTCCTTGGATTGAAACCAAAGCAAACCGATGCGCTCGTCAGCTGGATGCTTTCGATCAAATCTCGCGAGCGAGCTGGATGGCCCGGCCGCACTGCAAGCCATCGTCTTCTACGGAATCGCACTGGTGGACAGCCAGTCTGCACCGCGACTGGTCGCCCACCGACGACGCAATTGGAATCAGTCCGGGTATTCGTCCTTCCGCCAGGTGCGGGGTTCGGCGGGTTGGGCTTTCGGCGTTCGCTCGAGCAGGAAGTTGTAGTACGGCGCGACGAACGGGTCGGGCGCCGACACGGTGTAGGTGTGGTAGACGGTCCCGTTCTCGCGCGCGAAGGCGATCCAGCTCGGGTTCTCGCGCAGACCGTCCTTCAGCTCAGCCCCGATCTGGCGTGACCACTCCTGGAGCCAGTCGGGCGGTTTGTCGATCATCTCCTTGACCTCGGGAATCTGCTGCGCCTGGTCCTCGGTCAGCGCGAGGCTGAAGTCGAACGCAAAGTCGCTGTTATAGGTGGAGACGTAGGGGAACTGCCAGCCCATCCTCTGCTTGTAGGCCGTCAGCCGCTCCACCGGCGCCCGCGAAAAACAGAGCAGCGTCACGTCGCGGTGGCTCAGGTGAACGAGCGAGCCGTCGAGCCCGTCGCCCAAGCTGGTGCAGCCAGGGCAGGCGCCGAGCGTGTAGTCGGGGCCGAACATGATGTTGTAGGCGAGCAGCTGCGAGCGCCCGTCGAAGAGCTCGCCCAGGGTCTTCTTGCCATCCTCGGTGTCGAACTCGTACTCCTTGTCGACCCGGACCCAGGGCAGATCGCGACGCGCTCTCGTGATCTCCTCGTTTCGCTTCGCCTGCTCGGCCTCGAGCTTCGCGAGCTCGTCCCGGGCCACCTGCCATTCCTCGCGGGTTCCGATCCTGTGTTCGAGCATCTCATCTCCCTCCAGTCCGACTCCAGCGCTCCCGCACGTGCCGAATCCATAATCGCATCGGACGCTAACGGGTTCACGAAATAAGACTCCCGACGACCCGAAAACTCATCGCACTGTCCTCGGAGCCCCCCTGTCCGACGGCGGCGAACGGCTCCACGAGTGGATGTTTCACGAGGGCGGAAACGAGGTGCGCCAGGAGATCTTCCGGTTGTCAGGCGCCGCCGTCATGGGTCGGCGCATGTTCGACCTCGGCGTCGATCCGTGGGGCGACGATCCGCCCTTTTCACATGCCCGTGTACGTTGTTACCCACCGCGGCCGAGAGCCTCTTCGCCGGCTTGGGGGAACGTCATGGGTGGCGCCAATACCATTCAGGAGGTCATCGCGTCCGGCGCTGCGCACCTGATATTCCAGATGAGGGCGGCTCGCTAAACACTGTGGTTGACCGCTTGGCTTGTTCGGTCCCTGAGATCGCGCGACAGCTGTGTTCGCGCTCGATGAGCCGCGATCGCGGGCGGCGACCAACTCGGAATATGAGTCGATCTGTTGGTCGCGACGCCACTAGCGCAGTCGCTCGCTCATAGCGAGCCGCCAGCCGACCCATACGCCGACGAGGGATCCCGCGATGTCAAAGGGCTACGGAGATACCGAGGTCGTTTCACGACCGGGGAGTGTCGGCAGTACCTCCATCAGGCAGCCTGCTGAAAGTCTCTCTGAGCCAGCTCAGCGCCTGAGCCGCTGAGCTGAGCACGGAGATGTGACCGTCGTCCGGGCTCAGCCAGAGCTCCGCCAACCGCAATCGACTCACCAGCCATCTGGCGTGCGAGCTTGGCGCCACCCGATCCTGTCCGCCATGCACCAACAGAACCGGACCGCGCACTTGCTCGAGGTCAAACCCCCACGGCCCGACGTAGGCGATGTTGTCGTCGATCATTCCGCCCGGGCCGCCTGCGGTACCAAGCCGCGCAACATTCGCCAGCCATGACCATTCCCCCTCGAGAGCTGCATGGTCCGCCGGTGTGAACTGTTCCGGATCCCACTCGTTGGACGCGAAATATCTCTCTAGCGCCGCGGCTCCCTGCATCGATGCGTGCAGCTCCGCAGCGCCGAACGGCCACATGCCCGCAGACCAATCCAGTCCATCAGCGTCGACGGGAGCCAGGGCGGCGACGCAGACTGCGCCGGATACGCGTTCTCCGAGAAGCGCGTCGCAGGCGAGAGCATGCGGGCATCCGCCTGAGTGGCCCATGACGCCGAATCGGTCGATGCCGAGGATGTCGGCGATCGCTCCTACGTCGCCCGCAGCTGAGGCCACGTCCCGGCCGGGGCGACGCGTCGATCCGCCGTAGCCGGGCCGGTCGTACGAGACCCAGCGGATCCCGAGATCGGCGGCGGGTCCGAAGAGTGGTGCCGGAGGCGCGCCGGTGTTGGGCGTGCCGTGGAGCCAGAAGACGGCGGCGCCGTCACCACGCGTGTCGTAGACGTGCAGCGTTCGCCCATCGCGCAGCGCGATGTCGGTCTCTTCTGTCACTCGCTCGATGACTTACGCGCGAGCGGGGCCGCGCGCGTGGCGAAATGGCGCTGGCCGGGCAGACTCGTCGTGCGGCGAGCTGCGGCGCGGTAGTGCTCAAACACGGTACTTCCTTTGGAAATTGTGATCCGGCTGTGATCCGGCACCCCTTGGGGATCGGTCGCAAGGCCGGGATCGTATGCATAAACTGGTCGGGGGCCGGGGATTTGAACTCGGGGCCTCACGGTCCCGAACTCTGGGGAGGTTGGTCCACTGAGGACCGTTCTGAGGGTTTGAGTTCATTTCGACGGAGGGCCGGACCGCTCCAGGCCGGTTCTAGTCACTAGGTTCGCTTGGATTACTACATGAATTACTACACAGAACGTCTACCGAGGTAGACGCGTGGAAGTCGCTTTGCCGACCTTGGCCGCATGGCTCACATCTTTCCGATGGCGCAGCTTGTGAGCGTACTGCGGTGAAATCCCAAGCAACTCTCCACTGTCACGCACGCCGAGCTTCAGCTGGCTCTGGAGGCGCCGGATCGTCCTCTCCAAATCGCGCTGCACCGTCTGGCTCTGCATTTCTAGTTCAACCCGTTGCGTAGCGACCGAGATTGCCCGCTTAAGGCTGGTCGGCAAGTCTAAGACCTCGATGACGTCAAGGCGAGCCGGATCTCGATCCCAGAGGCGCAGAACCTCCGGGATCCGCCGTCGCAGCTGGTTCAGCGAACGGCCGTATGTGTGCGCGCCCCTGATTTCTGGGAAGGTCACCAGCCAATTGCCGTCCCTCTCCCGGCGAATCCTAGCGACGACACGTTCCTTCATCGCCCTCGAAGCCGACGTCGGCCAAGGCACGGCTCGAGGTCGCGCTTGTTGGTCATCTACCAATTGGGTTGAGTGAAACCGCGTCCTAGTGACGCTCGATCTCGCAATCGTTGCGCCTTTGCACGCAGGGTAATTCGAGCAACTGAGGAAGGGCCCCCGTTTTGCCGCGAGTAGCTCCAGTTCGCGGGCGCGCGCGAGCCTGAGGACGCCGTCCCCAATCCCTCGCTCAAGTGCTCGTTGACGAGTTCGACGGACTTATAGAACCGTACAACTTGAACACCGAAATATTCGACAATGTCGGTCGGAGGGCTGTTGACCGTGCAATCCGGGCAAGGCCGCGGGCAAGACGTCGAGGTCATTTCCTCTTTCATGCGCTGCGTAGCCGTCGCACTAGACGTTCCCGTCGCCGATGTGCCGCAGCCAGATCCCGTGGGGAGTGATTGGAAAGGGCAGCTGCGCCAGTGGCTAGCACGCCGCCATCTAGGTCTCGTGCAGCTTGCTGGCGCTACAACCTTCAACTGGCCAGGTTACTGGATCGCGGTCGCGAAGCTAAACGATTCTCACCGCGATGCAGCTGTTCTCATGTTTGGATCGCCGTCAGGTGTCGTCTTGAGCCCAGCCGACGAAACGCTCGTCGGACGGCCGGCGAGCGATCTGGCCATAAGCGAGGGGTATGTCGTCGCCGCGTTCGAGCCTGTTCGGCGTGTGGTCACGCAGCACCCAAGCGTCGAGGGGCAGGTCGTTGGGTTGTTCGTCGCCGAAAAGGCCAGCAGCGCGATGCGCGCGGTGAAGCGAGTGTCCGCCCTGGCCGGCCGAGGCCTTGAAGGTGATCGGTATGCCGCCAAGGCCGGCACCTTCACGCCGACTTCTGACACGTTGAAGGGCTACGACCTCACGCTGATCGAAAGCGAAGCGCTCGATTCTCTGACGCTGCCTGACGGTTCCCAACTCGGTTACGGCGAAGCGCGCCGCAATGTCGTGACAAAGGGCGTCGAGCTGAACGCTCTGGTGGGGCGCAAGTTTGTGATCGGCGATGTTGTCTGTTTCGGCCAGCGCCTTTGCGAGCCCTGCAGTCACCTCGAGCTCCTGACCAAGCCTGGGGCTTTGAGGTTGCTGGTCCACCGCGGAGGATTGCGAGCCGATGTGCTGACCGACGGACTGTTGGATCTAGGCGACGTGATCCGCGCGTCAGATTGAACCGCCCCGGCTGAAGGACCTTCCACGTGCGTTTCCTCCTATAAGAGCAGTACCGCGATGACGCTGCCTAACGGCCGACGACGCTTACTTCGCAGGCAAACTGAAGGACATCGAGCTCTCTCCGACGAGGATCGACGCCGCGATCGGGCACGTGTCGAGAGTTCCCGCAATGCCCGCCCGCTAACTGACTAAGGACCCTGATCAAGGTTAGACAGCCACCGCAGGGAGTGGTAGGTTGGTGAAGCGCATACCGAATCGGTTCGGCTAGGAGGGCTGACTATGGCCGAAATACACAAGAGCGCAACCATCGACGCCCCGATCGAGAAGGTGTTTGACTTCGTCGACGACCCAGCGAATTTCCCGAGGTACGTACCCAACGTCGAACGAGTCGCGGATGTTATCAGGACCGAAAAGCGGCTGGGCGATTCCTTCCGCGTCATCTATAAAGTGCTTGGCGTCACCTTCGACGAAAAGTTCAAGGTCACTGCGCACCAGCGGCCCAATCGCCTGGATAGCAGCTTCGAAGGCGGGATGAAGGGCACTTTCACATGGAGCTTCGCGCCAGAAGGCAATCAAACGCAGATTAAAGTCGACATCGCTTACACCCTTGCAGGAGGGCCGATCGGCAAGGCGATCGACGCGATGATGCTGGAACGAACGAACGAGAAGACGATCGAGCATACGCTCCAGAACATCCAGAAGACGCTTGCGGGGGGAGCGGTCTCTACGGGATAACACCGACCTCGGCGCCTTCTGCCGGCTCAAGCTGGATGTTGTCAGACGACCAGTGCCAGCGGTCCTGTTACCTGGTCACGCTACGGATGTTAGGCAGCGATCCTCGGCAGGTGAGTTCGAGCTCGTGATATCACGCCCTATCGCTCGCTTGGACGGGCTGCACCAGCCGGCGCGCAAGACGGTACTTTGTGGGCGGATCTATCTGTCTAGTGTCCGCTGGAAGCGGCCAGCGCCACAACGGCAGCCGCACCGCTGCCAAGTAGGAGAACAGCGAAGAACGCGGCAATCCAAACCAAGACCCAACGAGACCAGAAGGAGTTAAGTTCCAGGTTCTTCGGGTCGTTTGGGTCGTAGAGCACGGCGATCTTTTGCCCGATAACGAGTCCGCTCTTGGAGGTCTTGGATTCTGCCGTGACAGTCACGTCGCTAGCAGTTGTGAACTGGATCACTGGGAAATAGATGGTCGTCCTCTGCAGCCTCTCGGCCCGGAGGCTTTGGACGACACCGATTACTTGCAGGGCTCTTCGTAGGAAGCGGCGCTGCGCTCGGTAAGCGAGCACGGCCCACGCTACCGCCAGCACTCCACCAATCAGGCAGACTGGGGCGAGGACGGAGGGAGGGATCCCAAAATGCATCTCTGACGCACCGTTCTACACCACGGCGCGTCGTATAGCAGTGCTTGTAGCAATCGGGCTGAAGATCGCACCAAAATCTGGGACGGGCTCGACAGCTAGATTAGCCTGTGCCAACAAGTTGCGGCTGTCTGGATCGAGCTGAGTAGCAGTGCCACCCGGTTCGGATTTGGCGTCCACCTGAAACGAGTCTGCGCGCTGTCGGTCGGCATCAACATGCAGATGATCGTCGTCGTTCGACACCCGCCCGCCGAAAACCGAGGCTAACGCATCCAGCATCGATGCCTTGCCTGAGTTGTTCGACCCAATTATCGCGGTGGTGCTCTCGTGAACCTCGATGTGAAAGTCCCGCAAAGCACGGAAGTCCTGAATCCGGACTTCCCGTAGGACGAAGTTAGCTGCTAGTCGAAGAGGTGCCGCAGACACGACCGCCCATATAGCACCCGAAGTAGCCGCACCGAGAGTGGCCCTTTCGACTGAGCTGGGCCGGCCGATCGATTAAGGCGCCTTTTACGTCCCGAGAGCGCCCCGACGAGCAAACTACTGCAGAACTACTGCAGTCAGACGTCAAAGCTGTCACCTTACCTCCACGCGGCTCTTTACTCGTCTTTAGCGCTGAACTATGCTCCAGCGCACGGTGGGGGATTCGGTCCTCGCGCGGCGGCGCCACGATGAGGAGCTCGCGACCATCTTCGAGACGGCCGCCCAGCTCGCCGCGGAGCTCGACATCGAGACCGTACTCCAGGCAATCGTCGAGCGGGCGCGCAGCGTGATCGGGACGGACCTCTCCTACATCACGCTCCTCGATGCGGAGGCCGGTTGTGTCCGCATGCGGGTCGCCGCCGGGAACCGTACCCCCGAGTTCATGGCGATTGTCCTGCCGCTGGGCGCCGGCCTCGGAGGCACGGTCGCCCGCGACGTGCGACCGATCTACACCAGCGACTACCTGAACGAGCCCTCCTTCGCGCACGAGCCCGCTGTCGATCAGGCCGTCCGTGCCGAGGGCATTCGATCCATTCTCGGCGTCCCGCTGATTGGTCGACGCGGCACGATCGGCGTGCTTTACGTGGCGAATCGACAGATCAACACCTTTTCCGATCCCGACCTCGAACTGCTCGCCGCGCTCGCCCATCACGCGGCCCTTGCGCTCGAGAACGCGCGTCTATATGAGGAGGCAGTTGCTGCGGCCCGCTCCAGCGAGGAAGCCAAAGGCGTCGCGGAGGGTCTCTACAAGGATCTGTTGCTCGTCAACGAGTTGCACGAGGCGCTCACCGATGTGCTGCTTGCCGGTCAGGGGGTGAGCGGCGTCGCCCGGTCGCTCGCGAGCACGCTCAACGTGGGCATCGTCATCACCGACCGCTCCCATTTCCTTCTGGCACAGACCAATCCACCTGGCATCGACGCGCTGTCGGCAGACGATCGTGGGTGCATTCCTCAGAGCTTGATCGGCCATCCAGACGTCCGCGCCGCGATCCTCCGTTCCAGCAGCGATTACAAGGCGACCCCGCTCGGTTCTTTCAATCGAATCCTTTGCCCGGTAGCCGCACGGGAAGAGCTCCTCGGCTACATCTGGGCCACGCTGCCGGCGGACTGCGACTCGTCCGACGTTCTTCATACTGCCATCGAACAGGCAGCCAGGGCTGTGGCGCTCGAGATGCTGCGTGACCGGGCGGCGGTCGAGACCGAAGCCAGGCTGCGGCGGGAATTTCTGGACGATCTGCTGAACGAACATCCGGTGCCGATTGACGTTCTTCGCCATCGCGCTCGCCAGGTCTGGCAATCATTCTCGGTGCCGCACAGGCCGTTCATCGCCCGGATCAGCTGTTCTCCGGAAGTCACCAACTCCCTGGAGCGAGCACGGGAAACCGTCGCCGACACCCGGCCAGGAGATTTCGTTTCGATCTACGGAGACCGGCTGGTGGGGTTATTGCCGATCGCCGACCCGGAGGAAGTTCAAAGCCAGCTGCAGCGGGTGATATCAGCGCTCGAAAAGGTCGGACTCAAAGCCAACCTCGTGGTCGGCGGGACCTGCAGCAACCTGGACGAGGACCGTCGGGTGATCAAGAAAGCTCGGGAACTCCAGGACCTCTTGTTCTCGCCCTCATCGGATCGGATCCTGTGGCTGGAGCAGCTGGAGGTACTGACTGCCTTGTTCGAACCATCCGCCGGACCCAGGCTGCAGGCATTCATCGAAAGCGCGCTTGCTCCCGTCCTCAAGCTTGAGAGCCGCCAGTGCGCGACGCTCCTGAGGACCCTGGACGTCTACTACCAGACCTTCGGCAACCGGGCGGAAACAGCCCGCAAGCTTGGCGTCCACATCAACACCCTCTATCACCGGCTGGAACGGCTGACCGAACTGGTTGGCCCGCTGGACGATCCTTCTCGGGCGGTGCCCTTCCAGGTTGCGATGCTCGCGCAGGCGATGAATAGGGAGTTGTAGGAATCCTCTAACCCGGCCTGCAATTTCGGTAGGTTTCAACCCTTTCCTTCCCGGCCCTCCGGGCCTAGCATCCGCGCATCAGGGAGGGCTGCCCAGGTGCTCGAAAGCTTTCGCGGGCGCAGCATCGACGAGATTGAACGGGACTTTCGTTGGAGCATCCCAGTTCACTACAACCTGGGCGTCGATTGCAGCGACCGCCAACTCCCCTCGAGCCCGGCACTAATTCACGAGAAGCTGGACGGTGCTGTCGAGAGCTACAGCTTTGGCGACCTCGCCCAGCTGTCCAACCGCTTCGCCAACGCGCTGCGATCAAATGGCATCGGCCTGGGTGACCGCGTGGCCATCGTCCTGCCGCAGCTGCCGGCCACGGTCATCGCGCATCTCGCCGTGTACAAATTGGGCGGGATCGCGGTTCCGATGTCGACGCTTTTCGGCCCGGATGCCTTCGAGATGCGGCTGCGAGATTCAGGCACCAAGCTGATCGTCACCGACGAGGCCACGCTGCCTCGAATCGAGGAGATCGCCGATCACCTGCCGGACCTCCGGCGGTTTGTGTTGACCAGCGGCGTTGCTGGCGCGCGTCCTTCTATGACGATGGAACGGATGCTGTCCGATGCGTCCCCGCAGCTGAAGGCAGTTCGAACGAAGTCCGAGGACCCCGCACTCCTTATCTATACGAGCGGCACGACCGGCGGGCCAAAAGGCGCATTGCACGGGCACCGCATGCTCTTCGGTCACCTGCCGGGCTTTGAGCTGTCGCATGACTTCTTCCCGCAGGCCGACGACCTCTTCTGGACCCCGGCCGATTGGGCATGGATCGGGGGCCTCATGGACGCCCTCTTTCCCGCGCTCCATCACGGCCGATGCACGTTCAGCCTGGAGTCGTCGGGTGCATTTGATCCCGAACGCGCGCTGAGCCGCATGGCGAAACATGCGGTGCGCAACACCTTTCTCCCTCCAACCGCGCTGAAGATGATGCGGCAGGGCGATGCCCGGCCAGCGCGCGACCTCCGGCTCCGCACGATCATGAGCGGCGGGGAGGCGCTTGGCGAGGAGATGCTCGACTGGGTTCGAGAGCGCCTCGGTGTCACGGTCAACGAGATCTACGGACAGACCGAGTGCAACTACGTGGTGGGCAACTCCTGGAACTTGTACCCCGTCAAGCCGGGCAGCATGGGCCGGGGATATCCCGGCCATCGGGTAGCCGTCGTAGACGAACAGGGCAAATCCGCAGGCTCGAACAAGCTCGGAGAGATCGCCGTGAAGCGCCCTGACCCGGTGATGTTCCTCGGCTATTGGCAGAATCCGAAGGCGACGAAGGACAAGTACCTGGGCGAGTGGCTCTTGACCGGCGACCTGGCTCGGGCCGATGACGACGGGTACCTCTATTTCGCCGGGCGGAAGGACGACGTCATCAACTCAGCGGGCTATCGAATTGGTCCAACCGAGATCGAAAGCACTCTGATCAAGCACCCGGCTGTGGCGATGGCCGCTGTCATCGGCGTACCCGACAAGATCCGAGGGGAGGTGGTCAAAGCGTACATAACGACCAAGCACGGGGTTGAGGGCAGCGGCGCGCTCGCGACCGAAATCCAGGCGTTCGTCAAAACGCGCCTGGCCGCTTACGAGTATCCGCGTGAGGTGGAGTTCATCGACCAGATGCCGCTGACGACGACCGGAAAGATCCGGCGCAACGAGCTCCGGGCCCGACACCAAGGTCGGAGCCCGGAAGCAACAAAAGAGGAGGTAGCGAATGGCTAAAGACGAGCTCGAGGTGACACTGACACGCCTGATCCAGGGGGACCTTTCGCGTCGCCAGTTCCTGTGGGGAACCGGGCTCGCGTTGAGCACCATTGGATTGGCCGCCTGCGGGGGCGGCACTCCGACGACGACCAGCGGGCCAGTCCCTGTCGGGAGCGTCCTGGACGGGACTGGGGGACTGAACATCTACGGAACAGTGATGATCGATGCGACCAACTTCGCGGTCGACGACATCAACAAGAAGGGCGGGGTACTCGGCCGCCAGCTGAAGCTGACGGCATTCGACGCCCAATCCACCAACGACAAGTACGTTCAGTACGCGGACCAGCTGATGCTCGAGACCAAGGCCGCCGTGATCATGGGCGGCATCACCAGCGGTTCACGAGAAGCGATCCGGCCGTCCATCGACAAGAACAAGCAGCTCTACTTCTACAACGAGCAGTACGAAGGCGGCGTCTGCGACAAGTACGTCTTCGCCACCGGCGTCGTCCCTTCGCAGCAGCTCAGCACGCTGGTCAAATGGACGATGGACAACGTGGGCAAGACGGTGTACACGCTCGCGGCCGACTACAACTATGGCCACATCTCGTCCGACTGGGTGAAGTTCTACCTCAACAAGGACGGCGGGACGCTGCTCGGAGTCGACTTCATTCCACTTGATGTCGCCGACTTCGGGTCCACCCTAACCAAGCTGCAGCAGAAGAAGCCCGCCGCTGTGATGTCGCTTCTGGTGGGCGGGGCGCATATCTCGTTCTACCGCCAGTTCGCCGCAGCAGGCCTGCAGAGCCAGATGAAAATCGTCTCGCCGACCTTCGGCCTAGGCAACGAGCAGGTTGTGCTGGCGCCAAAAGAGTCGGCGGGGATCACCGTTGCCTACCCGTACTTCCAGGAGTTGAGCAACCCCACAAACCAGAAATGGGTCGCCGACTGGAAGACTCGCTTCGGTGCCAACTATCCGTATGTCACGGACTCAGCCAACGCGGTCTGGACCGGTTGGCATCTCTGGGCGGAGGCGGTCAACAAGGCCGGCACCGTGGATCGCGACAAGGTCATCGCGGCACTTGAAAGCGGATTGAGCTTCGATGCCCCGGAAGGGACGGTGCATCTTGATGGCAAGAGCCACCACCTGACGCATAACGTGAACATCGCGCAGACGAACGCCAATCACGGCTTCAACATCATTCAGACCCTCAACGCCATCAGCCCGGATCCACAGGGCCAATGCGACCTAATAGCGAAACCGGACCAACACACTCAGTTCACGCCATCGCTCTGAGTCTGAGCCGGCGGCGTTCAGTGGGGCGGGCGATTAGTTCGCCCGCCCCGGGCTCTTAGGGCGCATATGGATCAAGCCCTGACGATCGTTGTTTCAGTCCTGGCCAGCATGGCCACTTTGCTGCTCATCTCGGTCGGCCTGGCGGTGATCTTCGGGCTGATGCGCGTTATCAACCTCGCCCATGGCGAGTTCCTGATGCTGGGCGCGTATGCCGTGCTGGTCGCCACCCGGAATGGGGTTAGCCTCTGGATCGCGATTCCTCTTGCCGCGCTCGCCGTAGGAGTCTTCGGTCTCGTTGTGGAGCGGCTCTTGATCCGCCCGCTCTATGGCCGGATCCTGGACACGTTGCTCGCGACATGGGGGCTGAGCCTGGTCCTCGTGCAGGCCGTCAGCATTGCCTTCGGTCCGGCAACCAATGGCATCGGGACGCCGCTCGGCAGCGTCCGCGTCGGCGGCTACTCCTTCTCTCAGTACTCCTTGGTGCTGATCGTCATGGCCGCGGTCACCCTCGTCGTCGTCTACCTTCTTTTCACCCGCACGTCATACGGCGTCATGGCACGGGCCGCAATTCAGAATCCCGCGATGGCACGCGCGCTCGGCATCGATACGGCGCGGATGAACATGCTGACTTTCGGCATCGGCTCCGCGCTGGCTGGGCTGGCCGGCGCGTTGCTGGCGCCGGTTGCTGGAGTCGTGCCGAGCTTCGGCCAGGCGTACATCGCACAAGCGTTCATGACCGTCATCGTCGGCGGTCCCGATGTGATCACCGGCACCTCGGCAGCCGCCGGATTGCTGGGCGGTTCTTACAGCCTGGTGTCGTACTTCACGACGCCGTTCATCGGCCAGGCGGCGCTGCTGGTGATAGCGATCGTCCTGTTGCGCGTTTTGCCGCAAGGGCTTTCGGGCAACTGGCGGACGTATCTGTGAATCGTGCGCGGGCGGTGTGGACCTCTCCGTGGTTCCAACCTGTGCTCGTCATGCTCGTTGCCCTGCTGGTCGGCACGCTGGCAACTGACTTCCAGAAGGTAACCCTGGCGCTTTGGGTCATCTACGGCCTGGTTGCTTTGAGCCTCGACTTTGTGTGGGGTCGGGCCGGGATTTTCAGCTTCGGCCAGACTGCGTTCTTCGGTGTTGCCGCGTATGCATACGGCGTCATCGGCATCAATCTCAGCCCGAACACCGGAGAGACGGTGACTGCGCTCGTCGGCGCCGTCGTGGCGGCGGCTGCGCTGGCGGCTGCGCTCGGGTACTTCATGTTCTACGGCAAGGTCGGAGACGTGTACGTTGCGATCATCACCCTGGCCGTAACCCTGGTCCTGCTTCAGGTGATGACCAGCACGGCTGGGCCCCAGTACCACATCGGCAAGGCACAGCTGGGCGGATACAACGGCATGACCAACATTCCAAGCATGGAATTTGGTTACCCGGGTCACCCCGGCGACCAGATGAGCCAACCCGACACCTACAACTTCGTCGTGCTGCTGGCCGGCGTCGCCTTTTTCTTCGTGCGAGTGCTGCTGCGGAGCGGCTTCGGTCGGGTCATCACGGCTATCCGCGAGAACGAGCTCCGGACCGAGCTGCTCGGCTACGACGTGAGGCGAGCCAAGGTGATCGTTTTCACAGTGGGCGGTGCGGTGGCCGGATTGGCCGGCGGGGCCTATGCCGGTTGGGGCAACTTCATGAATCCCGCACCGTTCAGCCTGCCCGCGGCAGCCTTGATCGTGATTTACGTGCTCGTGGGCGGGAAGGGCACGCTGGTGGGCGCCTTCATCGGCACGGTCGCGGTGGAGTGGCTGTCGACGGCGCTCGGTGGAATCCTGCCCAGCAGCACGACCCTGGTGGTCGGGGCGATTCTCATCGGGGTGGTCCTGCTGGTGCCGGGCGGCTTGACCCCGCTCATCGGGCATCTGGTGAGCAGGATCGTTCCGAGTCCCCCGCGCGCGCTGCGCAAGGCGGGGGTCGGTGGTGCGGTCGGAGGCGCAAGCCGGGGGCAGGGACTCCAGACGCAGGGGCTGGTGAAGATGTTTGGCGGCCTCAAGGCGGTCGACACGATCAGCCTCGAGTTTCCAGCCGGCGAGCTTCATTGCCTGATCGGTCCGAACGGGGCTGGGAAGACCACCTTCTTCAACCTGTTGGCCGGCCGATACCGGCCGACTGAGGGCACGATCTTGCTCGAGGGCCGTCCGATCACGCGGCTGCTGCCTCATCAGCGGGCGCAGCGGGGAATCGGCATCAAGCTGCAGGTGCCGAGCATCTACCGGGACCTGTCAGTTCAGGAGAACGTGTGGCTTGCAGCCTTTGCCAAGATGTCGAGCACGCGACAGGCGGAGGCGGCTGTGGATCGCGTACTCGCCCGGATAGGCCTGGTCGAGCGAGCGGGCAGCCCTGCCGGCGAGCTCTCGCATGGCGAGCAGCAGTGGCTCGAGATCGGCATGGTCGTGGCTTCGTCGCCTGAGGTGATCCTTCTCGACGAGCCGACCGCAGGCATGACGCATGAGGAAACCAACCGCACGGTCGAGCTGGTCCGAAGCCTGGCGAAGACCGCAACCGTCGTCGTCGTGGAGCACGACATGGAGTTCGTGCAGCGGCTTGACGCGCCCGTCACGGTGCTGCATGAAGGCCGGATTCTTGCTCAGGGACGGCTCTCAGAGATCCGCCACGACCAGAGGGTGCTGGACGTCTACCTTGGAAGGACCTTCCGTGTTGCGGGTAGCTGATCTTCGCGCCGGCTATGGGTCGACCCCGGTGCTGGTTGGTGTCAACCTGGAAGTGGGCGAGGGAGAGGTGGTTGCGGTCCTGGGGAGAAACGGGATGGGCAAGACCACCCTGTTACGAACGCTGATGGGATTGCTGCCTGCGCGAAGCGGGAGCATTCGGTGGAAGGACGGGCAGGAGATCAGCAAGCTGGCGACGCACCTCCGAGCTCGACTTGGGCTCGGCTATGTGCCGCAGGGACGCGACATCTTTCCGGGGCTGACGGTGCGCGAGAATCTTCGACTCGGAGGGATGGCCAGCGGCCGGGATGGCAGCAAGCGGCTGCAGGAGGTCTTGGAGCTGTTCCCGATGCTGTCCGAAAAGCTCACCGCCCGCGGGGCCAGCTTGAGTGGCGGTCAGCAGCAGCTGCTTGCTCTCGCGCGGGCGCTTGTGTCGGGTCCAAAGATCCTGCTCTTGGATGAACCTTCGGAGGGCATCCAACCGTCGATCCTGGAGCAGATCGTGGAACGAATTCGGACGATCAACAAGCAGGAGGGCATCGCCGTTCTATTGGTCGAGCAGAACCTTCAATTCGCCGCAGCGCTTGCCGGGCGGGCGTATGTCATGAACAAGGGCGCGGTGGTCCGTGAGCTGCCGATTGCCCGGATCGTCGAGGACCCTGAGATTCACCGGGAGTACATGGGAGTCTAGTTAGGAGGGCTAATGGGCGAAGAGTTCACTGCGAAAGAGATCGAGGTTTTCGAGCTGTTGGCGGATCTTCCGCTGAAAGCAGAGCGCCGGGCGGCGGTCGCGGGGATTCTGTCGGTGTGGGTGCCGGCGGCCAACGAGCTGAGCCGCAAGATGGCCGAACCCCAGTATCGCGCGCTGACTCCGAACGTTCGCTTCACCCACCCGGCCGCCGAGGAGGTAACCGAGCGATGAAACAGACGGCAGCTCGCGACCTGCATCAGATGTCGCTGCTGGAAGCCGCGCAGCTCGTTGAAAAGAGGAAGGTCTCGCCGCTCGAGCTGACGGACGCGGTGCTGAAGCAGATCGAACGCGCGGAACCGAAGATCAACGCCTTTATCACCGTGGTCGCCGACCAGGCGCGCGCTGTAGCCAAAGCGCATGAAGCGATGATCGCGGCCGGCTATTACATGGGTCCGCTGCACGGTCTCCCGATCGCATTGAAGGACAACCTCTACACCAAGGGCATCAGGTCGACGGCCGGGTCCAAGGTGCTCGGCGACTTCGTTCCGGACGAGGACGCGACCGTTACAGCGCGGCTCAAGGCGTCCGGCGCCGTGATCGTTGGCAAGACCAACATGCACGAGTTCGCGTGGGGTGGTACGACTGACAACCCCCATTACGGGCCGACCCGCAACCCGTGGAACCCCGAGCGATTTCCTGCGGGGTCAAGCGGGGGATCGGGTGCTGCGGTGGCGGCGCGCGAATGCTTTGGGGCGATCGGTACAGATACAGGGGGATCGATCCGCCTTCCGTCGGCGGTGAATGGCGTCACGGGAATCCGACCCACGATCGGGCGGGTGAGCAACTACAACATCGTGCCTCTCGCGTGGAGCATGGATACCGCCGGCCCGATGACGCGCACCGCAGCGGATTGCGCAGCGATGTTCAACGTCATCGCCGGCCACGATCCGAAGGATGAAGCGTCAGCCCGCGTGCCGGTTCCCGATTACATGGCGCAGCTGAACGTGGGAGTGGGGGGTCTCCGCATCGGGGTGGTTCCCGATTACTTTTTCTCGCATCTCCAACCCGCCGTGCACGACGCCGTGCGCAGCGCGCTGAAGGTTCTCGAAGGGCAGAAGGCGCAGGTCGTTGACGTGGAGATCGCGAACATCCAGGGCAACATCTCCGCGCAGTTGACGATCGAATCGGCGGAGCCGAGCACCTATCACCAGCACTGGCTGCGGACGCGTCCGCAAGACTATGGCGAGGACGTGCGAGTCCTGCTCGAGGTTGGGGAGATGCTGCTCGCGACCCATTACCTGCAGGCCCAGCGCTACCGCACGCTGCTCCGCCATGAGTTTATGGAGGCGTTTGACGACGTCGACGTGTTCATCTGCCCGACCTTGCCTTTCGTGGCCACGCCAGTCGGGGCGACGTCGGTGGTGATCGAGGGCGGAAAGGAAGAGGACATGCTCTCGGCGATCATGCAGTACACCGGAGTGCCGAGCCTCACTGGCCTCCCATCGATGTCTGTGCCGTGCGGGTTCTCGCCCGACGGGCTGCCCATCGGGATGCAGATAATCGGCAGGCCGTTTGACGAGGCGACGATATTCAGGGTCGGCCACCAGTTCCAGCAGGCGACCGATTGGCATTCGCGCGAACCGAACCTTTAAGGGATCTGTTCCGAAGAGCCGGCGCTCGATAGCGGGCGCCGGCCGATGGCCTATAGGTCCAACGCTCGTAGATTCTGAGGCTGTGCTACATGCGTGCTACACCAATACAGCGGCGTTGTCACGTAAATACCGGCTCCGGAGTCAGGTTTGAACTCAGAAATTGGTCGGAGGCCCGGGATTTGAACCCGGGGCTTCACGGTCCCGAACCGTGTCGGTGCCGTGTCCTTCGGTGTCCGACAGACTCCCGCGTCG
>Ga0209236_1000946_pt1 | contig 17227 bp, 13 predicted proteins | sample GraSoi013_1_40cm_FD_185819 | JGI IMG/M metagenome (GOLD analysis project Ga0209236, IMG submission 185819) | Grasslands soil microbial communities from the Angelo Coastal Reserve, California, USA - Sample 09_27_2013_1_40cm (SPAdes) (version 2) | ecosystem: Environmental > Terrestrial > Soil >... | reverse complement strand
CAGGTCCGGCGCGCCGCGGACGCGGGCGAGATATTCGCCCGCGTCTCCCGCGCCGCCGGGATTATCGTGGTTGTTGTGGTTCCCATCGTCGTCACCCCTTGGGGACCCGATGGGTACAATCACGTCAAGGCGTTGACAACAGGAGTCCTGGCGGCCTTGGCCATCATCGGATGGATCGGGGCCCGGCTGGCCACAGGGAGGCCGTCCTGGAGGTTCACGGCGCCGGAACTGCCCCTCTGGGCGTTTCTGCTCGCAGTCCTCCTCTCCTCGGTGACATCGGCCAATCCCCGGCTGTCATTTTTTGGCGGGCCCAGCCGGTACGAAGGGCTGTTTGCGTACTGTGGGTACGTCGCCCTCTTCCTGGTGGGTGTGCACTTCTTCGGATCGTACACGGGGTTGCGGGCGCTGGTCCGCGCCGCCGGAATCGCCGCGGTCATTACGTCTGCCTATGGCGTGCTCCAGGTCTTCATCCCGCCCCTGTTTGCCGGTGAGGCGTTCATCCGGGAATGGTACAGTGGGCCCGGGATCGCTCGAGTTCCTTCGACACTGAGCAGCCCGGTGGTGTTCGGCGGGTACCTCGCACTCATGATTCCGCTGCTGCTTGCCACGGGCATATCTGCGCGCGGCGGTTCCCGTTACCTCTGGCTCAGTGCCGCCTGCCTGGCGCTGGTGGCCCTCTCGTTGACCCTCACACGGGCCGCCTGGGTGGCCGCTGTCCTTGGACTGGTCGTCTTTGCCGTCGCGGCGGGACGGTCCGTGTGGCATCCGCGCATCCTCGTCGCCGCCCTGGCGGTGGTCGTCATGGTATCGATGGGATTGCTGGTCACCGGTGTTGGCAGGCCGGCAGCCATCTGGTCGCACGTCATCGCATCAGCGAACATCGGATCAGGGTCGGTGGCGCAGCGGGTGTACATCTGGAGCAGGACCCTTGGCTTGATCGGAATCCGACCATGGCTGGGCTGGGGGTTGGAAACATTGGGCGTGGTCTTTCCATACGATCGAGCCTCGCTGGTGCGGGTCTTTGGTCCGCGCCCGACCATCATTGACAAAGCCCACAACGATTTCTTGCAAATGGCGGTGTCGATCGGCGTCCCGGGCGCGCTGGCCTACGCGGCGGTGTGGGGATTGGTCGTCTGGAGCGTTGTACGCACGTGGCGCCGTGCGGCAGGTTCTGCTCGGATACTGGCCGCGGGATGGCTGGCGGCGCTCACCGCCTACCTCGTGCAGGTCCAGTTCTCGTTTAGCGTTGTCGCGTTGGCCCCGATCGTCTGGCTACTCGCCGGGTCGGCAGCTGGATGGGAAGCGGAAATTGGCGATGGCCGATGAGGTGATATTCGTAAGCGGTAAGCCCTTCGACTCGCTGCGCTCGCTCAGGGCGCTCGACTCACGAGGTCACTGGTGTCAGGGAAGTGGCCGCAGGCCGCGAGCGAGCCGCGCAGCGGCGAGTCGAGCGGCTGGGAGGCCGAATCACGCGAGCCCGCGTCATCGGTCCACTTCGTAGCTTGAAGTACCTGCGCGTACGCAGCCCAGGGCCACTCCGATCGGTGCTCGACTTTCTGGACCCAGAGGATCGACGTGTGCGCAGCGCCCGGGAGGAGGGTTGCAAACGCACGCGCCCACTTCGCGGGAAGCGGATAGAAGCCAACGGCAGCGATTCGGCGGATTCGAAAGACACCATCAGCGCCCAGGAGCTCTTTTACCTGACCGAGGGTGAAACCACGCACATGTGGGCCGAACGTACGAATGGATGTTGGCTGCTGTCCGAGGGCCAGCAACGCCCGGTTGTGCAGGCTGGCCAGGTTTGGAACCGAGAACAGCAGGTGGCCGCCGACGCGGAGCACGCGAGCAATCTCCGACATGGGCAGCCACACATTCTTGAGGTGTTCGAAGACCTGGTTGCACACCACGAGGTCCATGGACTGATCCGGCCACGGGAATCGGTCACGCTCCAGATCCATCACCGCGACGGACACGCCGCGCTGGGCCGCCTGCGCCGCGGGGCCCTGGAACACCTCGATGCCGAAGGCTCGAGCTCCATCTGCGACGCCGGCATACTCGATGGTGGTGCTCCCGTCCCAGCAGCCGACATCGAGCAGGGAGGACACCTTTTCCGCGGACGCGATGTGCTGTAGCAGGCCCAGGATCGAACGATGGACCTCTTCGAGGACCTGTGAACACATCCGACTCATACTCAGGCCTCCCCGCAGCCGACTTCCCGGTTGGCACTCACCTCACCTATCTTGCCGCGCTGTAATTCCATGCTAATCGGTTCTGTCTGCGGGCAAGATGATTGAGTGATGAGCGCGATTTCCACAGCGGTGAACCGGATCTCGCTGGCAGGTCGTCTGATCGGCGCACGAGTACACCTTACGTCCTTCGTGCCCCTGCTGGTGCTCCTTGTTCTGTTCAAGCTCGCTATCAGCGATGGTGGCCGCCACCCATCCACGCTGACGCTGGCCCAGACCGCAGTCTACATCCTCGTGATCGGGCTGGCCGCGGCCGGCGCGCTGGAGCTGACGCGCCTTGGCGCCGGTCTGCTGCTGGTGACCGCTGCCGCTGCGTTCAGCACGGTCTGGTCGGTACAACTCGATGTGAGTCTGCACGAGTTGCTGCGGTGGCTGATGTATTTTGGCATTGCGGTCTCTACGGCGTCCACGCTTCGCAGCCCCGCGGCCGCGAGGCGATTCGTGGATGGTGCGGTCGTCATTGCTGGATGGCTGTGTCTGATCGGTTTGTTCATCTTCTGGGGGGCAAACACTCCCGGTCTGCGTTGGTCATCCACCTTCTACTGGCCGAATCCGTTCGCGGCATTCCTACTGCTGGTGCTACCGGTTGAGCTCAGCCGGTATGTCCACGCCACCGGAACACGAGAGGCGCTGCCGCATGGCGCCCTCAGCGTGTTGCTTGCCGGATCTCTCGTCCTCACGTATACGCGCGGCGCGTGGGTCAGTTTGCTCCTCATCGTTCCTCTAGCGCTCCTTACGGTTCGCCCGGCGTCGTGGACGCGGACTGTCTCGCGTCTCGCGCTCGCCGGGCTGGCGACCGCCATCGCCGTCGCAGTTCTCATCCGCAGTCCCGGATCCGGATCAGGACTCGTCATCGAGGATCTGTTTGGGCGGGTGGCGTCGGCCTCCGACGCTCAGGATTACGCCGTGCAGGGCCGCCTACGCTTCTGGCGTGCGGGTCTGGCGATCTTCATGGATCATCCGATGGTGGGAACCGGCCCGGGCACGTTTGGCGCGATGCACACAGCGTATCAGCGCGACGTGCGCTACTATGCGCGAGATGCCCACAGCCTCTATGTGCAGACAGCGTCGGAGGGAGGGGTCATGGGACTCGCGGCACTGGCGGTGATGCTGAGCGTACTCGTCGCGACGTGGGTCAGCGCACTGCGCGCGACGAGCAAGACCCGTGCGTATCCGCTGGTTGTCGGAATCGGGCTTGGGCTTGCCGCGTTCTTCGTCCACAGCGGCCTGGACATGGACTGGATGTTTCCGGCGAATCCCGCGATGGCGATGCTCATGGCGGGAGCGCTGGCATGGTTCGCGAAAGACGGTGTCGCCGACCAGGCGCCGGTTCGTTCGACCATGTTGCGCTGGCAGCGTCTCGCGGTCATCGGAACCGTGCTGTCCGCCGTGGCACTGACGCAAGTCGCCCACCTGGCCGAGCGGCAGTTTGTTAGGGGGCAGGCGCTGGCCCGATCTGGTCGCTGGCAGGACGCTGCCGAACGATATGCGCAGGCGGCGCGGTGGGATCCCTGGAGTCCCAAGTTCCTGGCGGCCGAAGCCGGCGCGCTGCGACAGCTCGATCCGCCGCGTCGTGATGCTGCGGAGGGGGCGTTGCGCCGGGCGATGGCGGTGGACCGCATGAACGCGGCACACCCCATCCGGCTGGCGTCGCTGCTAATGGAAGAACCCGGCGATGGGCCGGCGGCGCTCGCAGAGGCGGAGGAATTGCTCAAGCAGGCCCTTCGGCTGGATCCGTGGAACCGGCCAGAGGCGTATCGGATGCTGGCCGCGATTTACCTGCGGCAGGGGCGCAGCGCAGACGCGGAGCATCTGTACCGGCAGGTCGTGCCCCAGTACCTCGGAAAGGGATTGGGCCAGGCGACGGTGCTCTATGCATTCTTGTGGCCCGAGGTCACGCGTCTCATCCTCGACGCCGCCGATCTGATGGTGCGTCGCGGTGACGTCGCCGAACCCATGATGTGGCTGCGCGAGGTGCTGGCGGAAGACCCCGGTGCAAGGGCGGTGGCACAGCGCCTGAGCGAGCTCGAAGCGCTCCCTCGACTGCGATGATCGTCAGACATTGTTTACCGCCGAGGAACCCCGGGGCCTAACCCCACCACTGGAACACGGGAAGGAGTTGCGGTCATGAAGGTCCTGGTCACGGGCATCACCGGATTCGCCGGGAGTCACCTGGCGGACTATATTCTCGCGCATCAACCCGGCGTCGAAGTCCATGGGACACGGCGGTGGCGCAGCAAAGAGGATGCCGCCGACCACCTCATCGGCCGCGTGACGTTCCACGAGTGCGACATCACCGACGCGCACAACGTCTATCAGGTGGTCGAGAAAGTGAAGCCCGACCGGATCTTCCATCTCGCCGCGCAGAGCTACATTCCTGCGTCCTGGGATTCGCCGGCGGAGACGTTTCACACCAACGTGGTGGGACAATGCAACCTCCTGGAATCGATTAAGCATCTTCGGCCGAGCGGGTACGATCCTATCGTCCAGATCGCCGGATCGTCGGAGGAGTACGGGAAGGTGGCGGAGGATCAGTTGCCGATCACGGAGTCGGCGCCGCTGTTCCCACTGTCTCCATACGCCGTCTCAAAGGTTGCGCAGGATTATATGGGATACCAATACTGGCAGTCATACCGCATCCGCGCGATCCGGATGCGGGCCTTCAACCACGAAGGCCCACGGCGGGGCGAGGTCTTTGTGATCAGTAACTTTTGCAAGCAAATCGCGGAAATTGAGAAGGAGATCCGCAGGCCCATCATCCAGGTGGGGAACTTGGAGGCGATTCGCGACTTTACAGACGTCCGGGATATCGTCCGGGCCTACTGGCTGGCGACCGAAACCTGTGAGCCCGGAGACGTCTATAATGTGGCCAGCGGGCAGGGGCGGCGGATCCGCGAGGTGCTCACCGAACTACTGGCGATTACCAAGCGCACCGATATCCGGGTTGAGCAGGATCCCCAACGCATGCGGCCTTCCGACGTGCCGGTGCTGGTCGGCGACAGTACGAAGTTTCGCCGGCTCACCGGCTGGAAGCCGCTGATCCCGTTCGCCCAGACCATCCAAGATTGCTTGGAGTACTGGCGGTTGCGTGTGTGACCCGGAAGATCATGAGCCTTCGGGCCGCTGCGGTGGCGATGGATGCACCCCACTCGAAGGCGAGGGCCGAGGGGACGCGGGCGCCGTCCGCCTCTTCGTGCGGGGGAAGAGATAAAAGGGTCGTGGGTCCAAGCGCTTCTCCAGCAGGTCAGCATCCGGGTTCCCGCTGCCGAGGATGAGTTTGCGCTTGGCCACCATACGGGCCATGCCCCGCAGGCCGTCCATCTTGGCCTTCACGAGTAGTCGGAAGTGCCCTCGGATGGCATTTGACACCAGCGGCAGCAACTGACCAGCAACCACCCAGGGCAAATTCCTCACCAGAGTTGAGGCCGGCACGCTCTTGGCAAGATACCACAGCGTATTCCGATGCCCGTGATAGAGAGCGAATGGGGAGCGAATGGAAGTCGACGCAGAGCCCTTGTGATACACGACCGCGCGCGGGGCGAGGGCCGCCTGGTAACCCCTCAGGACCGCTCGAATTCCAAGGTCAACGTCCTCCGCATACGCAAAAAAATCTTCGTCGAAGTACTCTCCCTTGACCGCAATGTCATCCAGCAACCGCCGGCTATACAAGGCGCAGCAGCCGGATGGGCAGAAGGGTTGCCGCCCCTCCCAGAGCTTCATGTCGTACCCCCGCAGCGCCCGTGTGATGATGATACCCAGTCGGTCCACGGTCTTGCGGTCTCCATAGTCGAGAATCTTCGGCGACACCATGTCGGCTGGGTGGCCCTGTGCCGTCGCGATCATTTCGCTCAGAAACGCCGGTTCAACGATGGTGTCGTTGTTGAGGATGAGCACATAGGCAGCATCAGGACTGGCGAGCGCACGCCGGATGCCGACGTTGTTCCCGCCCGAGAATCCCAAATTCGTGTCATTCTCGATCAGCGTGCCCCCGGATTGCCAATTTCGGAGGTGAAGCACATCATCTCGGCTGGAGCCGTTATCGACCACGAAGATTTTGAAGTCTGGGTACGTCACACCGCGGAGTGATTCGAGGCACTCCATCGTATGTCTCCATCCATTCCAATTGACGATGATGATGGCGACCCGCGGGCGTTCCATCTCAGTCGGCGGGGTGGCCCATGGCGGTCCGTCTGCGTTGGACCGTGGCCCGGACTTCAGCGGCATGCGTCACCGCGAGAGCAATGATTCCGCACATGGCGTTGATGTCGTCCGGCGAGATCGATGCACCGGTCGGGAGCGACAGGACCCGGGCTGCGAGCCACTGCGTCCCAGGAAGAGCGGGTTGTGGATACAGGGTGCGGTAAGGCTCCATCCTGTGAACGCCGGGGTAGAAGTACCGGCGAGCCAGGACATTCTCCGCCCGCAAGACCTCCAACAGGTCATCGCGCTCCAGGCCTGCCCGCCCCTCATCAACTTCGAGTACGATGTACTGGTAGTTGCATCGCTCACGCGGATCATAGGTCACGAGGGAGACGCCTGGGACGTTCGCAAGTCCACGCCGGTAGTGCGTGTAATTTCGCAAGTTGGTGGAGATGATGTCGTCCAGCTGCTCGAGATTTGTGAGCCCCATCGCCGCGCACATCTCATTCATTTTCCCATTAATCCCCAGGGTAAGGACTGTATCGTATCCTGCAAATCCGAAGTTCCGCATCAAGCGCGCTCGTTGCGCCAAGTCCTCATTGTTGGTGACAACCGCACCGCCTTCGACCGTGTGAAAGAATTTGGTGGCGTGGAAGCTCAGGATCTCGGCGTCCCCGAAGCGACCGAGCAACGTCCCCTGATACGAACATGCGAAAGCGTGGGCTGAATCGAACACCAGGCGAAGCCGGTGCGCCTTCGCAATCGCCGTCAGCGCGTCGACGGCGCAGGGCCGGCCCCACACGTGCACCCCGAGGATCGCGCTGGTCTGCGGCGTCACGGCGCGTTCGACTTGTTCAGGATCCAGCGTGTGCGTCCGCGGATCGACGTCGGCGAACACCGGGCGAATCCCATGCCACTGTAAGGCGTGAGCCGTGGCGACAAAAGTGAACGATGGCACGATGACTTCGCCCCGGAGGCCGAGCGCGCGGATCGCCAATTCGAGCGCGAGTGTGCCGTTGCATGTGGCGACGCAGTGACGCACCCCCAGCAGAGCGGCCACGCGCCCCTCGAACTCCTTCACGAACGGGCCGTCGTTCGTCAGCCACCGCCGATCGAGCATCTCCCCGACGCGTTCGAGGAAGCGGGTCCGGTCGCCGATATTAGGCCGGCCCACGTGCAGCGGTTCCACGAATGCCGGTGGGCCGCCCAGGATCGCGAGTTCAGCGAGGGTAGTCTTCATGGTGGTGCCGGTGGTCGGTCCGGCTTTCTTGCTACCATGGTGTAATGGATGGGCATCAGCGGCCGGTTGGGAGTCGGGACGCCCTCCAATTCGAGGATCGTGAATCGGTGCAGCAGCGCCCGCAGCCCGTGCTCGGTGAAACGCCAACAGTCCGGCAGCGGCCCGTGGATGCGGAAGTTGAACGGGACGGTGATGAAGACCAGCCCCCCAAGCTTCAAGATCCGCCAGATCTCATCCGCCGCGTTCCACGGGCGCAGAGTATGTTCCAGCACCTCGGTACAGACGACGTAATCGAATGAACCGTCTGGAAGGACGTCATTACGCGCACAGATATCCCCGATGTAGGTGCAGCCGGAGTTCGGGTCGATGTCGAGGGTCTCGACCGCGACCGTGCTGGGGAAGAACGGCCGGGCTCCCTCATGCACCTGTGGCGCGATGTCCAACAGCCGCCCGCTGGTCGCCCTGTAGGCCGACGCTACGCGGGTCAGGAAGGCGCGCACGTTGGCCCGGATGATGCGCAGGTTGTCGACGTCCAGTGGGGCGGGCTCCACGGCCATGCCTACACCCGATCGTCCAGGAGCATCTCCACCATGCTGCAGTCGAAGGTAGGGATGCGCCGTTGTTCTTGGACTGCCTTCCGTTCCCGGAAGCTGTCGTCGATGAGGATTGCCTGCCGCTCGGTGATGTAGTCCGCCTTGCTGGCCTCCCGACCCAGTTGCACGATGTCATCGAAGAGGGAATCCAGCCGGTGCTGGCGCAAGGAAGCGTGAATGTCCATCCCATGACGGGTGAGCAATACCAGGCGAATGTTCCGGTTCACGCACTGGTAGAGGAACCGCACCAGATCCACGTTTACATCCCCCCGGATAACGAGCGTGTCGTCGAAGTCCACGTACACCGTTCGGAAAGCTACCGTGTGGCGGTAGCGGTTCACGAGGGCCCGGTCGACCTCGACGTTTATCTCGTTGAGCAAGATTTCGACGGGCACACGCTCCTGCTCATACAGGCTCAGCAAGGGCAAGTTGATCCCCTGGACCTGAGATACTACAGCCGTGCCTGCGACACGAGGAGCCACCTCGAGGAGTTTGAGGGTCCCCTGAGCGTCCCGTCTCACCTGGAAGAACCACGCCCCGTATAAGGCAAGCTTCGAGGCGATGGCCCGCGCATAGTTGGCGAAGGCCGGATCGTGGACGGGGTGGCTGTGCATCGAGATGCCACTGCGTGTCCTGACACGCTGCCGCCCCTGAGAGAACAACAGGCCGATCTCCCGGTCCGAAAAGCAATCCACCGTGTACTCGTCGCCCGGTAGATATTCCAGTAGCAGGGTGCGCTCCGGGTCGAGGCTGAGGCCCCGCAGTTCGTTCCGCCCCTGAGCCAAGTACGCGTCCTTGGACCCTTGACCGCGGTCCGGTTTGACAAAGACTGGAAAAGCCCCGACCGCGTCCGCATCGGCGTAGATATTCGGCACCGGCACGATCCCCCGCAGTGCCCGGTAGGTGAGCCGTTTGGACCTCGTGACCAAGCATGTCTCGGGCGGGGAGGAGACGACGCGGGCCCGCACACGCGGTGCTTCGGCAGCTAAGGCGGCGATCAAGTCGTCGTGGGCGGGGAAGATGTAGTCGATCCGCAACCGTTCGACGAGGGCGTTGAGCGCGGCCAGCCACCCCGGCTCGTGGACACCGGGGAGGATGAAGTGTCGTGCAAATACGTATGGCGCATGGTTGGAGACGTCGGCGGCGGCTGAGTGCAGCACGACGTCCTTGCAGTGGCGGAGAGCATTCCAGATCCCCAGGCCGATCTCTGTGCCCCCAGGAAAGACCAGCACGCGCCAGCGGGACTCCGTCGTCATGCCGTTCCCCTCAGGATTCATTGTTTCACACTCTCGAGGATCAACCGGGACTCGGGCCGGGTCTCGAGGTTGACCAGCGCTGCGTGGCGGCTGCGACCGAGGTGACATCTCTCGATCATCTGGAAACCCGCCTGGCTCAGGGAACGCGTGAGTGCCTCTTCATCGTAGATGAACCTGTGCTGCCACATGTAGAAGCTTGCGTTGAGCATCTCGCTTGCAGTCTCAAAGTTGTAATCTCGCAGCCAAGTTTGATCAGACCAGTCGCGCGCGTATCTCTCCAGGACATACGGCAGATCGATGGTGGCAGTCCGGACAACGCCGCCTCGCCTCAAGACGCGATGGCATTCTCTGAAATAGAACCTCGCCTCGTCCAAGGACAGGTGCTCAATGAAGTGCTCACTGTAGATGAAATCGACCGAGGCGTCGTCAAACGGGAGCCCTCGTCTGACATCCGCCCGAATGTCTGCTCCATGGAGGATGTCCAGATTCTTCCAATCGGGGCTCAGGCGATGCTGCAGCCCGCTGCCCACGTTCACCTTGATCTCGCCGCTCCCCGCCGGCCGGTCTGCCCTCGCGGATGTCGGGGCGTTCGATCCGAAGGGGTGCGGTAGAACCATGCTCCTCAGGCCCCGGAGCGCTCTCAGAAGCGCGCCCGGGCCCCCTCGCGTCAAACCCCGTTGCAGCGCCGTTCTCCCCAAACGAGGGAGCCCTCCACGTTCTTGGATCAGGTTCGCCAGCGCCTGCACGAACTTCAGCCGCGGGGCTTGTTTGTGGTGGGTTTCCGCATAATGGACCGCCACGATTTGATCTGAGAAACCGAGTCGCGCCCCCGCGGCGGCAATCTTCTTCCACAGCCGCCAATCGGCGGGCTCGGTGCCTTCAGTGTCATATCTGAGGTGACCAAACTTTCTCCGATCATACATCACGGCACAATGAACCGTGAGATTCCGCTGCTGCAGCATTGTGTGATCGGGCGGTTCCCCGAAGATGATCCATCCTCGTTCCGTCTCGCAGTGGGCGCGTGCCCACCCAAATTCGAAGCCGCCGCTCCTGAGCAGCGCCATCAGCGTCTCCAGGTGGGGCGGGAGTAACTCGTCGTCGTCGTCGAGGTGGGCAAGGTAGTCGCCCTGCGCCTCGTCCAGCGCGTCGTTGAGGGCATGCGCGCTGCCGACCGCCCACTGTTCGTTCGGGGTGCGATACAGACGCCTGGGCAGTCGTTTGTATTTGATCCGCGGGTCGTTGAAGGAATTGATCACGAATTCCGTATCTCTGCCAGCGCCATCTCCGCGGATCAATAACTCCCAGTTGGCATACGTCTGCCGCAACATCGATGGAATTGAACGCTGCAGAAGTAGATCAGCGCGGTTGTGTGTTGTCATCGTGACTGAGATCAATGGTGTCGTATTGCTCATGTCTACCGCGTCCTCAACGCATCAGAACTCTTAGGCCGCTGTCATGCCTCTCCCGCCTGTGCGGCATCGGTCGTCTGCCTGGTGGGGTGCATGTGGCGGTTGAGACCATTCACGACTCGATACCAGGCCCACAGGCTCACCAGGCCACCGCTGACCAGGATGGGACCAGGGGTGACGGTCATTCTCCCCGCGGCGGCCAACGCCACGCCGAACAGAGCGACGATCGCGATGACGGCTCCGCCGGCGCGGAGCAGTCGGTCAGTCGTGCGGGTGCCCGCCGGATCCAGGAGCTTGGCCGCAGCCCAGAACAGGATCACGCTATCGAGAATCGTGCGGAGAGCCGCCGTGAGTGCGGCCCCCACGATTCCCAGTTCCGCAATGAGGTACCACCCCAGGACGAGGGTCAGGGGCAGGTGGAGGAATACATAGAGCTTCGCCACGATATCCGGACGGTCGAAACTCTGAATGAGCATTCCGGAGACAGGCGCGAGACACCCCACGATTGCTCCAAACGCCAACGTCTGAAACACAGTCAGACTCCTCGCCGCGAAAGTGTCGCCCATCCACAGGCGCAGGATGTAATCGGCAAGGACCAGGAGAACGAGGACCGAGGGGCCGACGAGCATGAAGAGGAATTTCTGCGCCCGAGCGAAGTAGTGGGCGACATCATCCAGCCGCGTTGGGCCCATGCCACTAAATGCTGGAAAGAGCGTCATGGAGAGACTCATCGGGAGTATCCACAGCCGAGTGATGACGTCGGAGGAAACGGTATAGTAGCTGACTGCAGAGACCGATACAAGCGCGCCGATCAGGAAGCGATCCGCGTAGAGAAAGATCGGTGCGACGACGCTCGAGACGGTGACCCACCCGCCGAACGCGATGAGAGGCCGGAGCTCGCGCGCTTCGAAGCGGGGGGCCCCTCGCAGCGACGGGAAGAGGCCGAGGCACAGCCAGTAGTACGCCGCAGTGTTCATGGCCCGAAGAGCCACAAGGCCTCCCACCATGGCAGGCAGCGCCCAGCCCAGAGACACTCCCGCTAGTGGAATCAGCGCAGAGACGATGGAAAACGGAATCGCGATGACGTTGACAAGATCAAATCGTTGTGCCGCCTCGAGGAGCGAGCGCAAGGCGCTGGCAAGCAGCACAAAGGGAATGGAGAGGGCGAGAATGTAGAAGCTCGACCTGGCCTCCGCGAGCCGGTCCGCGGAGATATTGAGGAATCGCGCAACGAGGACTGGGGTCAATGTCGCCAGGATAATCCCAGCGAGTATGCCAAATCCAAGTTGGGTGATCGAGGCCGTCCAGGCGATGGGGGGCAGGCGGTGATACTCACGCTTGCCGATGGTCTCCGCCACGAGTCGTGTCGTCGCCCGTCCCAGCCCTAAGTCGAAGATACTGAAATAGCCGGCCACCACCAGGATGAGGGCAAGGAGCCCGAATCGTTCTGCGCCCAGTCCTCGGAAGACCTTCGGAATGGTGAGCACGGACACGATCAGCGGAGCGACTTGGCCGGCAAGGTTGAGCAGGGTATTCCGGACCAGTGGCCGCCTGCGGAGGAGGGTGATCATCTCACCGACGCTAGTGTCCCTTCCTCGTCGCGCGCCCAGTTTCAATGAGGTACGCTTTCAGGGCCTCCTGCCAGGGGCGCAGCCGGTTGATGTGTAGCGGAGGAAGTCTCGCACTGACTAACGTCGAATCTGCTGGACGGCGAGCTCTCGCCCCATACTCGCGGGAAGACACGGCTTGCGGTGTGGCGTCCGCGCCGGCATAGTCCAAGATCGTCCGGGCGAACTCGTACCATGTGCACGCCCCTGAATTCGTCAGGTGAACCACGCCGGTAGTCTCTTGACGCAGCAATGCCTCCAGTCCGGCGGCGGCGTCACGGGAGTACGTGGGTGAAGTTCGAATATCATCGACGACTCGAATGGGGTCCGCTCGCTGAGCCTTGGCGATGATCGCTTCGATGAAGTTGCCATCTTTGCCGCGCGCGCCGGTCACCCCAAACAAGCTGGCGGTCCGGACGACGAGCGATCTCGGGCACGCCTGCCGCACGAGGTGCTCGCCTGCAAGTTTGGAGGCGCCGTAGACGTTGATAGGATGGGGGCAATCTTCTTCAGTGTATGATGTCCCTTTCTGGCCATCAAAGACATAATCTGTGCTGATGTACACACACAGCGCGTTCGATTCCCGGCATGCCTGGGCGACGTACAAGGCACCCACGGCGTTCACCAGAAACGCGGTCTCCGGCTGATCCTCGCAGTCATCAACCCGCACGAATGCAGCACAGTTGATGAGGATGTCCGGACGCACCGCCCCGAGTGCACTCCGGACGGAGCGTGGATTGGCGACCTCAATGTCTCGGTGCGATAGCGCAACGACCTTGTCCCGCCCGGACTCGCGCAGGAGGGCAACGAGATCGCTGCCCAGCTGACCTGCGCTGCCGATCACCGCTACCGTGCTCATGACCCGTGCGCTCCCCAATTCCGCCGGTAGACCGCCTCGTAGTACGCGCGGTAGTCACCCGACGTTACCCGCTCGGTCCAATCCTGATGTTCCAGGTACCAGCGGACAGTTGTGCGCAGCCCGTCCTGAAAACGCGTGGCAGGGGTCCAGCCCAACTCTGCGCGGATCCTCCTGCTGTCCATGACGTAGCGGCGGTCGTGCCCGGGGCGATCCGGCACGGACTGTATCCGGGTCAAAATCGCCTGCGGGTCCACACGGGTCTCCTCGGCCACCAGGCGGCAGATGGCACGCACCACGTCGATGTTTGGGCGATGTTCGTCCGCCCCCACGTTATAGACCGCCCCGAGCCGACCGTGCTCCAGGACCTGGAGGATCGCCGTGCAGTTATCACCGACGTGCAGCCAGTCCCGTACCTGAGCGCCGTCGCCGTAGACGGGCAGGATCTCCCCGGCCAGAGCGTTGCGGATCATGAGTGGGATGAGCTTCTCAGGGAACTGATGCGGCCCGTAGTTGTTCGCGCTGCGTGCAATCAGGATCGGTATGCCATAGGTCCGGTGGTAGCTGAGAGCAAGCAAGTCGGCGGCGCCCTTACTGGCAGCATACGGGCTGCTGGGCCGCAACGCAGCCTCCTCATCCGGCGGCTGCCCTGTCTGGACATCGCCATAGACTTCGTCGGTCGAGATTTGGACGAACCGCTTGATCCCCCCTTGGCGCACGGCATCCAGAAGGACCTGAGCTCCGAACACGTTGGTGCGCAGAAACGGCGCGGGATCCAGGATACTGCGGTCAACATGGGATTCCGCCGCGAAGTTGACGATGCCCCAGGGCTGCTCCTCCCGGACCAACCCGTTCATCAGGTCGGCGTCGACGATGTCACCGTGCACAAAGCGATAGTGGCCGCTCTCGCCGATGTCGGTGAGGTTGCCGAGGTTGCCGGCGTAGGTGAGCTTGTCCAGGTTCACGACACGCCAGTCGGGGCGGGCGGCACGCAGCAGACGCACGAAGTGGCTGCCGATGAACCCGCATCCTCCCGTCACCACGACTGAATTCTGCACCGTCCGCGCACCTAAAAGTCGTTATCGGCCGCCCGCAAAGGCGGCAGGGCTGCATCGCGGGCCGAGAGGCGGGGCCGGCTGATTGGCCAGGCAATCGCGAGTTCGGGATCGTTCCAGAGGATCCCGCGATCCTGCGCCGGATCGTACTCCGCCGTCGTGTTGTAGATGACGTCGGCGATGTCGCTGAGGACGCAGTAGCCGTGGGCGAATCCCAGCGGCACGTACACCATTAAGCGGTTGTCGGCAGAGAGACGGATACTGACCCAGCGACCGAACGTCGGCGACTGCCGCCGAATGTCGACGGCCACATCGTAGATCTCACCGCTGGCCACACGCAGCAGCTTTCCCTGCGCCGCGGGTCTCTTCTGATAATGGAGGCCCCGGAGCACGCCGCGCACCGAGCGGACATGGTTCTCCTGAACGAAGGGTTCCTCGATGCCGGCCCTGAGGAAGTCGGACGCGCGATACACTTCCATAAACATGCCCCGGTCGTCTTCGAACACCGTCGGCTCGATCACGATCACGTCTGGAAGTTCCAGCCGCTGGAAGCGAAACGGCACCATGGTCCCTCAGCTCACAACAAGACCTCGGCGTCGTCGCCGATCAGGAGCCGCAGCGCCCGCTGGTCTCCGCCGTGCCGGCGTACGACGGCGTTGCGTCCAAGCACGCTGTCCTCCAGGCGTTCGACCGCCTCGACCCTGACTCCGTCCAGCGCCACGCAGTGTTCCAGCGCGGCGTGGGAGATCGTGCACCGCTGTCCGATGCTGGTGTAGGGACCCACGAACGCATCCTGGACAATCGTCCCGGCACCGATCACCGTGGGGCCGCGGATCTCGCTGCGTTCCACCCGCGTGCCTTCCTCCAGGACCACGCGCCCGACGATCCGGCTCTCCTCGTCGACGGTGCCGCGGATGTCGCGCCGGATCCAATCGTCGAGCACGACCCGATTGGCTTCCAGCAGATCGTCTTTCTTCCCACAGTCAAGCCACCAGGTCTGCAGGCGTTCGCCCAAGACCCGGTTGCCCCGATCCAGCAGCCGCTGGATGGCGTCGGTGATTTCTAACTCGCCTCTCCAGGAGGGCTCGATTTCTTGGACCGCCTTGTGAATGGCAGGCGAAAAGATGTACACGCCTACCAGCGCGAGGCGGGACGGCGGGTCCGCAGGTTTCTCCACGAGTCGTGTCAGTCTGCCCTCGCCGTCCAGCACCGCCACTCCGAAATGGCGGGGATCAGACACCTCCTTCAGCAAGACGACCGCATCTGCCCGCTCCCGGGAGAACAGGTCCATCAAGGGCTGCAGCCCGGAGCCGAGGAGGTTGTCGCCGAGGTACATGACAAATGGGTCCGAGCCGATGAACTCCCGCGCCACGACAAGCGCATGTGCCAGGCCCATCGGCTGCGGCTGCAGCACGTAGGTCAGGGCGAACCCCCACGGATTGGTGGCCAGGGCGTTCTCGATCTGCTCCCTGGTCTCCGGCGCGACGATCACGCCCACGTCTCGAATGCCTGCCGCAGCAAGGTGATCCATCACATAATGCACGATGGGGCGGTTGGCGACAGGGATGAGCTGCTTGGGGAGCGTGTAGGTCAACGGGCGGAGCCGTGTGCCCCGGCCGCCGCACAGGACCAGCGCTTTCATCATGTTCGAACGAACCTCCTGAAAACTTCCTGCCCCCCGTGAATCTCTTCTAGGCACCGTCAGGATTGGGTCGCTCCTCCTGGGCCAGCGTGCGATAGATGTCTGCAAGCCGGGCGGCGGAGGTCTGGGCGGAGAAGGTCTGGGCCCTGGCGAGTCCCCGCTCTCGCAACTCTTGCCGGAGCGAGTCATCTCTCAGCAGACGAAGCATCGCTGCGGCCAGCCCGTGCTCGTCCTCGGGGTCGATCAGCAATGCGGCATCCCCGACCACTTCCGGGAGCGCGGCGCGGTTGGACGCAACGACGGGGGTGCCGCAGGCCATACCCTCGAGGGCGGGGAGCCCGAATCCCTCATAGAGCGAGGGGATGACAACGGCCACGGCCGCTTGATAATATCCTGGGAGGTCTGCATCATCGACGTGCCCCGCAAACTGGACGGTGTGCTCAAGGCCGAGGCGCTGCACCTCGTCCCGGAGGTCCGCAGGGGGTGGCTCAGGTCCGGCGATCACCAGCGCGGCCCGCTGCTCTTGTCTCACGCGATGGAACGCACGGATGAGACGGGAGAGGTTCTTGTGGGGTTTGTGCCGTCCCACAGAAAGGAAATACCTCTCGCCAGAGGGCAGCCGGCGGGCGTCGCCGGCGCGGTTGCGGTCCGCTGGGATGAACTCCTCTCCGATGGCCGGCGGGATCACCACCACCTTGCGGGGCGGGACGCCGAGCAGCCGCACGATGTCCCGTCGACTGCATTCCGAGTCGGTGACGATGACGGTGGCCTTCTGCGCCGCCATGCTGACCCAGAGATGAAAGGCCCCGCGCCGCACCCGCGAAGGAATCGTCTCGGGCAGGATCAGCGGAATCAGGTCATGGATCGTAATCACAAGCCGGCCGGGCCACAGAAGCGGCGCGGTAATGTAGGGTACGTGAAGCAATGCCGCATTTACGCCGCGTAGTTCAAAGGGCAAGAACTGGGTCGTAAGGTCAAGGGGCCGGCTGCGGACCGTCAGGACTGGGAAGGTGCCAACCCGTGGCAGGCCGGGATTGCTGAGAGCCAGATACTCAAGCCCATCCGCCAACCTGGGCAGGCGAGAGAACAGGGTGCGAATGTATGTGCCGATTCCGGTGTGACGGACCAACCTGGTGTCTAGCACCACCCACCTGGTCCCTGCGTCGACGCGCATCATTCGGCC
>Ga0209236_1000945_pt1 | contig 17238 bp, 16 predicted proteins | sample GraSoi013_1_40cm_FD_185819 | JGI IMG/M metagenome (GOLD analysis project Ga0209236, IMG submission 185819) | Grasslands soil microbial communities from the Angelo Coastal Reserve, California, USA - Sample 09_27_2013_1_40cm (SPAdes) (version 2) | ecosystem: Environmental > Terrestrial > Soil >... | reverse complement strand
GACCTCTGGGTGCGAAGCCGGATCGCGCGCCTTTGCTTACAAGGCTGATTGCTTCTATGTCCTCATCGTCGACTTGTTTGTTGAGCCAGACCTTGTCTCTTTGCTTGAACTTCGATTCGTCCAGTGAATATTGGGACCAGTGAAACTGGGTCCTGTCAGGTCTTCCCGGTACCGGCATGTACTGGTTGACTGATAGGCCCCACGGGTAGAAGTTGAGGGTAAGGTTGGGAAAGATGAACCACCAGAGAGCGAAGACGCGATTGTCGTTATTGTTCGGATCCTTGAACCGGGTCGCAACTTGTTGCGGATCAAAACCATCTTCGGGTCGCCGGGCGTAGGCCCACTGTAGGGCACTATGTTGATAGAGTTCTGTCGTATACGTTTGTAAGTCGATAGCGTCAGTCAGTCCTCCAGGTCCCTTGTGGACGAAGCGAATGTGATAATTGTCCATGTAGTTCCAAGCATGCTGCTTCCAATTACCCTCAACCTCTCGGATTTCGTCGGGAACGGGTTTGTACTTGAGAGACCCAAGGTCGATTCCAGGGATTGACTCCTTGACGTTTCCTGCAATCTCTTTGAAAGGTGCGAACGGTTCTCCTAGGCACACGGAGATCAACGGACCCCAGTTCTCAACAGGCAGTTTTCTTAGATTGTCAGACTCTCTCGGGAAATCCTCCAGCTTCTCAAAGCCCCTATGAAACACGAATCTTCCTTCAGAGTCAAACTCGCGTCCGTGCTGGGGACAGACAATGGAGCCGCCAATGCTGGCCGATTCTACGAGAGGATGCCAAGCATGGGTGCAGACATTCGGAAAGCAATTGATCTCCCTCTTGGAGTTCTTTTGAAGGAAGAGAGGTTTTCCAATGATGGAGAATGGGACTCGAGCGCCTGGCTTGTTGGGAAAACCGTTGAAACCTGTTGACTGCTCAGGTGAACCATGATGAGGGACAAGCATCCAGGTCTTGTTGAAAATCGTCTCTAGTTCGAGTTCGAGAAAGTTTGGGTCTGTGAACGCTGAGTCTGGCAACGATTCCGCTTTTCTAATATCTGGATCTACGAAGAAATCTCTGTTCGAGAACTCCCTCATAATAGAAATTCAACCTCTCGCACAGAAGACCGGAGAGCTAAGTATATAGTGACACAGGTCGATTATTGTGATTTGACCGCGAGGTCTTCACGCATGACGGGTCCGCAGTTGCCGGCTTTCGGCAGTTTTGTGTCGTGGGCACAATTTTTTTGGAGTTTTCTTGATTGGTAACGGGTTTGGTAACGGTAAATGGTACCAGGAATTGAGGCTGGGAATCTCGAACGGTGTCAGTTTCGGCCAGAGTGTCAGGATATCCTGGTTGAAAGGGGAAACTATTGGATCCGACCGGACAGCCAAGACATTGAGCCGATAATACCGTTCTTTTTGATCGTGCCTTTGACAATAGCCGGGTCCGCCACGACATCCAATTCGCCTCCGAGAGTGCGGACCCTTGCCCAGAAGAATGGGTGTCCAGTGATGGGATTCGTCAGCTGTGAAGTGTCTTGAACGGTCCCACAGAACATGATTTCAGGGTTCGGCGGGTCGATCTTCTGTCCTTTTGGAAGAAATAGTCCGCTTGGAATGCAGGATTCGGGGGCCATCTGGTTCATCCAGGTGTTGCTTGATCGCATAGCTTCCTGATTTTCGAATGCTAAGATCTCCCTGGGAAAAGCGGCTAGTTGAACTGTGACTCGCTCGGCAGCGTCATTTTATCGTGCAGCCGATAATCTGGAGCACTGAAGCAGAACGGATAATCACCTTCAGTGGTAGCACCAGCCCGGGGATTCGCCCAGCCGTAGAATGCTCCTTCCAGAACCGTGTCGTTTGGATGGAGAACTCTGTTTACGAGTCTGACCCCATACGGGCCTTTTCATCGAAGTGGGGATTCAATCCGAGAATCTGAATTTGCTGGTTGACATCCACCCAAAGCTCGACTCCTGCCCCTGGCGACCACTGCCGATAGTATCCTATACCCGGAATCGTGATGGTTTGTGCGGCTTGAGTGACAGCTCGTTTCGCCAGAACCTTGAACTCGTCAACTGATTGAGCTGGAAATCCTATCGACGTCATGTGACTTGCCATTTCATTATCCACCTGCTCTGGTGAAACTGTTAGATGTTGAATTCTCCGGTTATGGCACAATATGGTTATTGTGACCGAGTACGTCAGGAGGTGCGGGACATGACATTCTACTTGATTGGAATGATAGAGTATAGGAATCCTAATCAGAATGATCTTGCCAAACTTATCTCGCGGCATCAAATTGGACTATGCGACAGGGTTAGTTCTCACGGGGCTTCCTGTGGTCTTTCTTCCTGTCTTCATCTATTGGATGATGAGGCTACGAGCAGATGTGAAGAGTGGCAGACGAATGAGTCTGAAATGGAAAGATCTGAGTCTCCCAAAGAGAATATACTACGTGACTCTCGTTGGCTACTTTGCTCTAATCGTTTTCTTTGACTTCTCCACGGTTATTCCTCAGATGACAGAGATAGGAATACCATTCATAGCTGAGCTTCAAAATGCGATTATTTCGATATGGCTGGCAACAGCAGGACTAGTTGGACTCGGATTACTTCTGACAATGAAGAGCCCAGTAGTAAGACAATAATCAGACTCGTCCCTCCACGGACAGCACTCGTTGGGTTCATGCGTTCGGAAGGGTCCGCAGACTCTGCATGAATCTCTGCCTGACCCACCAGAGAGATGTCCAAGCCACTAGTGAGAATCCAACCAGGTAGAATATTGAACCCGAAAGGAAAGTTAGGATAAGCCCAAGCACGCCATGTTGCTCAGAAAGAATCGCACCCAAAGACATTAGCTGGAAAGCCTGGCCAATTGGATCATAACGTGCCCTTCCGGACATCAAGCTCTTGCTGGTTTGAACGAAAACGGTAATCCCTATTACTTGCTAGAGAAAGCAAGATCAGAACAAAGAGAACATGAAGAAGAAACCCTGGATCTGTTGCGAAACTCGCGCCTCCCAGCTCCAATAGAACCGCTACCACCAGGAAGATCACCGGCGCAATGGCCAGTTGAAGAAGGAGTGCGTTCGCGATCTTGACCATTCGGGTCTTATCGGGGAAAATAGGCTTGTTCGGCAACTGGACCTAACCATGTTGGAATCGAATCAGCTGAAAACAACTCTATTGTTTGATTCTACGAAGTTGCAAGAACTTCCCGGAGACAGGAGCTCATCGATCCCTGTTCTCTTCCAGTTCTAAAAGACGAACATCATAGAGAAACTCACGTAACTCGTTTTCATGTTCAGGATTCTCCGGAAGACGCGACTCTTTCAAGGCTAAGTCCAGCTCATCGATGAATTTCGGAATGTCTTTCGGCGAAGCTCGACTAGTCGATATGTACTCGATGACGCCTTCGCGGAGTAGCTTCGCGCGAGGAGTTAGCCAATGAGTAATTTACAATACTCGGAAGCGAGCGATGCCTAAGTTATTCGATTGACCGGGAGAACTACAGCAGCGTCTCCACCCTTCGAAATGAGGTCTGTTAATCGGCAGCGGAATAATTCTGATTGGAATAATTCTCTTCGGAATACGATGACGGAAAGCGTTAAAACGCGTCTATCTACGTAGAAGCTTCGAAAATTCTAGGAAACGATGATAGACATGACACTTCAGAAAATAGTATGCCTCTCAGCAATTTTCGCGGTTCTAGCCTTAATGCCCGCTGTCCCAGGCGTGAGAGCGGCTCAGCAGACATCCACTCAGTCCCTTCAGCAGCTGAGCTTCCTCGGGTCGACGACAATTCCAGCAACGTCGACGACGGCCACAGTGCCCAGCAACTCACCAAATGACGTAGACTCCAGCTCCTTGATTCTCAATCTCATCGCACGATCCGGAGTCAACGCAGCGCACGTACCAGCCAAGAACATCCCATCACCAAACGCCAACTCAATCGCATCGTCAAACCCCGGCCTCATCGTAGGTTTCAACGCCCTCTCACACAGAGACGAACGCCTCGCAGGAACTGGACGATATGTCAACACTCAGTTCAGCACCGAACCACCAGATCAGGGACTCTGCATCGGCACAGCCAGCACAGGCAACACAGTAGTCCTCGAAGCCATCAACAGCGCCTTACGTGTCTTCTCAACGTCAGGCACAGCCCTAACAGGAACAGAAGCACTCAACCAATTCTGGGGCGTAGCCCCCGAGATCATACGCTCAAACCCACTGGTCTTCGGCAATGACACCTCGGACCCCAAGTGCTACTTCGACACGGCCACTGGAGCCTGGTTCCTGACAGAGTTAGAGATCGACCGGAACTCTGCATCCGGTGCCTTCGGCCCACGCGGCCACGAACTACTAGCGGTAACTAGCGACCCGACGGGAACCTGGAACCTGTTCACGTTCGACGTCACAGACGACGGCACCAACGGAACCCCGACACATGCTAACTGCCCATGCTTCGGAGATCAACCCCTCATAGGTGCAGACGCGAACGGCTTCTACATTAGCACCAACGAATTCTCGATCTCAATACTCAACGGACAAGGAGGCTCATTCGACGGCGCACAACTCTACGCAATATCCAAGACAGCCCTATCAACAGCCACATCAGGAAACCTACCACCAGTGGTGCACGTCGATGCCTCCCAGGCCCTAGTGCCATTCGGAGGATTATCCTTCTCGATCCAGCCAGCGACCGTCCCACCAGGAGGATCATTCCAGTCCAACGCCGAATTCTTCCTGAGCAGCCTAGACTTCATCTCGACCACAGACAACCGCATAGCAGTCTGGGCCCTGACAAACACCAATTCACTAAACACGTCAACGCCGAACCTAGGACTCAGCTTCGCCGTGATAACCAGCGAAGTGTACGGCCAGCCACCAGCAGCCACCCAACAACCCGGACCCTTCCCGCTCGGCCAAGCTCTCGGCGAGAAACTAGAACTCCTCGCCTCCAACGATGACAGGATGAACCAGGTCGTCTTCGCAAACGGCCTACTCTGGGCAGGAGTAAACACAGTAGTCCAGGTCCCCCACGACAACCCGACAACAACAGGAATCGCCTACTTCGCAGTCTCACCCAGCCTATCGACCAGCGGCAGCGTGAGCGGTTCGATCGTGAAACAGGGATACGTGGCAGTCGCCGGCGGTGCCAGCGTCCTCTTCCCCTCGATCGGCGTCAATAACGCAGGCAGGGGAATCATAGCCTTTACACTCAGCGGACCCAACTTCTTCCCCAGCGCAGCCTACACCAACGTGGACGCGATAAACGGCGCGGGAAGCATCCACATCTCCGCCGCAGGCCAACTACCCGAAGACGGCTTCACAGGATACCACACATTCGGCGCACCAGACAGAGTCGCCCGCTGGGGAGACTACTCAGCAGCAGTCTCCGACAGCTCCGGAAACATCTGGATCGGAAACGAATACATCGCCAATCTGCCTCGCACTGTCAACGCGAACTGGAACACCTTCATCACACAAGTCACCCCGTAGGACGAAACCGCGCTCTCAACTCCCCCAAACTCCCCCTTTTTTAGACATCCCATTCCGTCTTTGATGTTAGGAGGATCTCAACTTCAAACAGGCTAGGCGGGTTTCTCGTCGAGACTTTGTTATGGGGAGCATTCTCTGATCCTCACAACTTCCGATAAACACACACATCAAAGAACAAGCTCTGTCGGAAGAAGCGCCGCGACAGCCCACCGTAGAGCTGAGGCTGACCCAAAAAGACCGGCGTCGATCGACTCTTCGATCAGGGGCTTCGGCTTCATAGACGGTTTTATCCCAAGACGAATCAAGAGACTTGGGAGAAGTCGTTGACTCAGGGCGAGCGAAGACTCGCTGCGATCGTTTTCACTGACATGGTTGGTTACACAACCCTGGGCCAGAGGAACGAGTCTCTCTCGCTAGCCCTAGTCGAGGAGCAGAGGAAGCTGATCAGACCAATTCTAAACCGACACCGCGGGAGAGAAATCAAAACAATGGGAGATGCGTTCCTGATCGAGTTTCCCAGCACTCTTGACGCGGTGAAATGTGCATATGACATTCAGAGAACTGCGAGGGAGTACAATATCTCCGCGCCCGTAGAGCCGAGAGTTCATCTTCGGATTGGCATACACCTCGGCGACGTGACAGAGTCAGACGGGGACATTTCCGGGGATACTGTGAACGTTGCATCTAGGATAGAGGCTCTGGCTGAAGATGGAGGGGTCTGCCTAACCCGTCAGGTTTACGATCACGTGCAGAACAAATTTCAGCTACCCCTCTTGAGTCTGGGAGTGAGACCTCTGAAGAATGTGGACGCAGCCATAGAAGTGTACAAGATGGTCATGCCGTGGGACGAAGAGAAGATCGTGGCTTCGAAACAGTTCGACAAGAGGCGAATCGCGGTGCTGCCGTTCTCGAACATCAGTCCGGACTCAGCCGACGAATACTTTGTCGATGGTATGACCGAGGAACTGATTGCTACGATGTCTCGGATCGGCGGTCTGAAAGTCATCGCCCGGACGTCTGTCATGGGTTACAAAGGGGGACAAAAAAAGATCGGCGAGGTTGCTAAGGAGTTAGAGGTTGGCTCAATACTGGAAGGCAGTGTCAGGAAGGCGGGAGATAGAGTACGAATCACAGTCCAACTCATCGATTCCCTGACGAGCGAACACCTGTGGGCCGAAAGCTACGACAGAAAACTGAAGGACGTGTTTGCTATACAGTCTGAAATCTCGAAGACAGTAGCGGAGGAACTCAAGGTCCAGCTCTTGTCCCATGAGAGAGCTTTAATCGAAAAGAAGCAAACCGTGAGTCCTGAGGCATACGCGCTCTACCTAAAGGGTCGATATTACTGGAACGAAAGGACGCGAGAGGACATAGACAAGGCGATACAATACTTCGAACATGCAATAAGAATTGATCCCCAGTTTGCACCATCGTACTCAGGCCTGGCTGACTGTTACAGCGTACTCGCAGACTACTTTTGGATGGCACCCAATCGAGCCGGGCAGCTTGCCAGAAATTTCTCGATGAAGACGTTGGAGCTAGACAACGATTTAGCCGAAGCGCACGCATCACTTGCACTTACCCAGATCAACAACTTCTGGGACTTTGGGTCCGCAGAGAGAGAGAGCTCAGACACGCAATTGAGCTAAGACCCAATTATGCCCCGGCTTACCACTGGCGTGCTATCATGTTGCTCTACCAGAAGAGATTCGGAGAAGCCTATGAGCAGGAGAAGCGAGCTATCTCCATCGACCCGTACTCACGCGTTATCAACAACATGACAGCCGGCTTGTTAGCAATTCTTGGCAAGAAAGATGAGGCGATGGAACGATATCGCCAAATCATCGAGATTTACCCAGATTCTGCGGCAGTCTACGGTTGGAAGGCTGGCGTTCATGCATGGTTCTCCGAACACGATTTGGCAATTGAGGAAGCGAAGAAGGCGTTTGATCTTGACAAGAACCTCTGGCTTGAGTCGATCCTTGCGTGGACCCATGCTCTTGCGGGCAAGAGTAATGAAGCTCAGGAAATACTCGACCGTATGAAGAGTAGGGCGGCTAAGGAGTACGTTCCCCCTGTCTGGATCGCTTTGGTCAAACTTGCATTGGGTAGATCGGATGAAGGATACAGGTGGCTCGAGAAGGCCATCGCGGAACGAGATTCGAGCTTGTTATACTTCGCATCTCTTCCTTGGTTCGAGGAGTATCGTCAAGATCCAAAGTGGGAGAAGATAGAGGCTCATATAGGGCTACGTTAAAGCTCCTACCGGAAACGAACTGAGCCAAGTCCTGAATCCCGGATTTGCGTCTAGGGCGAGGCAAGCTTGCAGCCGAGAGTAGGGTCAGCTAGGCGCAAGCGATCCACAGAGCCACGGTATCATGTGGATATACCAACCGAGCCCTGCGGTATTGCGTGCGGAACCAAATTCGAGTCACGCCATAACTACCGTTGTGATCAAATGTGAAAAAAAGGAGAGGAGTTCGGGCTCAGGTCTACTTGTCTACCTGAAATTAATCTGCCCGGTATACGCTCCAGTGCTGGTCAAAGGTCCGGTGGCAGTGCCCGAGAATGGTCCCTCGCCCCTGAGGCTTGCAAGGCCACCAGTCCCACCAGCAAGTATCGTAAAGTGCCCGCGGAAGGACGACCCCTTGCCCTGGGCTACGATATGGAACATGGCTGTGCCTGACTTATCCCCAACTGTCCCAGTGAAAGTGCAGGTTGCCTTAGTATTCGCGGTGCCATCAGCGTGCGTCACAGTAACAGCCTGCCCGGAACAGGTTCCAACAAAGGTTCCAGTAGACGTGAAGGAGGAATCATAGGTGAGAATCATGTTCCCGCCCGCGGCCCGAGCCGTAGGCGGTGAGTTGCTCACTGTGAAGCTCCCACTGGCAGAAGTAGGTGCAGCATAAGCTACTGGGAGAAGCAGTGATAGTGGTGCTAAGAGCGCTAGGAGAATTCTTAAGGTTTTCATCTAGCTTTTCACCTCCCAACACGTTCTAAGTATTTCCATTGCCCCTTCGTCTCCTCAGGGCCGAACAATAGAGGCCTAGGAGAATCGTGCGGATTGGAAATGAGGCAAACGAACAGCCTTGGAACTTTAATTTAATACTGCCGGTATCCCAGGATTGAATTTAGAAGACACCGATATAGCCAAGTCCGCGGGCTCGAATATCTGCCGTTGAAAGATTGAGGCTCTACTTGCTGGGCATGTCTGCAGGGGCAGAACGTCGTCCTTAAGATTCTATATTGTAACGCAAGCGATCTGTGACACATGACTGTCACACGGATATAGTAACCGACCCCTGCGCCACATATGCCGGAACCAAATTCGAACCGTTCTACAAAGGAGAGTCCCCTATCGGGTTTAGCTGTTGGGCGTAACTGCTAAGGTCGCAATTCCGATGGCTTACGTCATTATATGACATCAGGTAGCATGGTCAGGTGACTCGCGAACTGCTGGAAGGATGGGCTTTGCGCCATGCTTCTCTAAACGTTCGTTGCTTTGAGACCAGTGTGAATACCATCACCAACATAGAACCGAGCAAATACGTGAGAACAATGTCCTGAGAATATGGGATTACAGAGCGAAGGACGAATGCGTCGAGGATGACGAGTGCCACGTCGGAGACGAGAAGGGCCAAGAAAGTCTCTTCCAATGTTTGCCCCACTGATCATATTCTGGATGAGTTGTCTGATAGTGGACTCTTACCTGAGTAGACTCGACCTCGACCCCACAAATCACGCATTTGTGCCGGGGCAACCACGGCTTCACATCGTCCGAGGCGGCGGACCGAGACGGGGACATTCGAGAATAGATCTTGCCAGATCCGGCTAATCAAGAGAGCGGTGCCGAGGAACACTTCGAACGAATACGCGGCCTCACAGTCCTCGCGATACATGCCTCGGAGGAATTCCGACCCTTCCTGGGGCCAAGGTGGGCTTGGGGTCGGCCAAGAGTGCTACTCGGTTGGGAATAGGAATTTCGAGAGGTGTTTGAGCCCTCTGCGTTTTCGCTGTTTCCTCTCCATTACGACCGAGTATACGATCCGGCGGACTAGAAGGCCTGTCTGGGTCTCACGGTACGATTCCCATCTCGGCTCCCACCCCGCAGTTCTCATCTCCGACACATTATCCTCAAGCAGGGCTTTCTTCCTGAACCTAATGACTCTGGTCTCCTTCCCTCCCTCGTTCCCCCTGTCCAGCCGCTTCTTGATCTCTCCGCCAAACCAGCTCCCGAGCAAGACCCCAGCGATAGAGCCGCTCAGCGTCCACGGAAGAAGCGAGAAGAACCCGGCGAGGAGGAAGAGAGAACCACCAATCAGTCCGATAATCATCACTGACCGAGTCAAGCCGGGACCAGTCCTCCGGAGAGCCGCTAGGGATAAAAAATGCGACTCCCATTCGAGTAATCTCTAGCGTTCCTGAACGCCTCCCCTTCAGGTGACACTCGACCATGCTCCCCGGTCTAGACAAGGCTGGGAGAGCAGGATTTCTATTTCGGCAGTCTGTGTCGCGAGGAACAACTGCTTTTCACATTTCTTCGTTGGTAACGGGTCTAGTAACCATAAATGGTAACATCGGATCGGGAGTGGTCAACCTTGAAGATCTGACGTTCAGTTCTGTAGATGACTTTCTCAGTACTCTACCGTTTTGTTTCATGCCCTGCTGAGCCAAACGTAAAGTCCTTCGTCCATCGCGTGATGTAAGACTGGTAGAATACCTTGGAGCTGTCTAACAAGCCCGGGCGTTACTCTGCTACGATTCTTGTTACTTTCTGATAGCAAGAGCTCGATCTCTCCTACTAGTTGGATAGTCTTCTCGGCGTCGAGAATGACATCTGGTTCCGGATAGCCTGTCGCGGGTTTCATTTCAGATAGGTATCGAAACTCGCGAGTAAAGGACCCGAGCGCGCCTGCCAGGTCTTCTTGCGCGTCCTCGTTCAATCCACTGGAGGGGCCGTCAGGAACCATCTCAAAGATGGATAGCGAGAGAGGTCTACTCTTTTGAACGCGTTTCGCAACTACGAAACGGAGACTGTAAGGCGATGGCCAGGCAATCCGTCTGATCTCATCCAACTTCTTCCCGAGCGGGTCCTTGACCTTGCCCAGTTTGGCGATCTCCCCCGGTAGGTGACTGCAATCGGGTCCATCAAGAAAAAGAAATTCCTCACTCACATGATTTACCAGGCGCTGAACTCGTGGAAATCGAATTGACCCTAGATGCCCAAGCATCGCATCAAGCCGCTCTACCTCTTCCGTGTCCAGCATGACCAGTGTCGGCGATTCTTTCATCGGTTTCACCCAAGCAGGCATTTCTGAACCCGAAGAACCACTGTGCTCTAAGGTATTTTTGTCTACTCTGCTAGCCTGGACCCTACGCCTATGGCCCATGCCGAACATAACCGAAAGAATCCAGAACTTGACAAACGAATGAAACTCGCTGAAGAAGCGTTTTTCGGAATCGGCGATTTCAGATATCCGCTAGTCAACAACAGGTAGACAGATTAGGATATTTGAGAAGGTTACTTATCCGAGGGACCACTCTTCTCCAAGCCTAAACTTCTACCGATGTTGTTCCGGAGAATCACCTATTGCACGCTTCATGCGGCTACTTTGCGGGAATGTATCTTTTCGATTTCATGGACTCCAGAAGACACTAACTCATGCACCAGTAACACAATAGATTTGACGCGTCTGGGAACGTCCAGAACTGAGAGATGCTCAAATGGACGAAACATTCCTAGGGGGAGTCGCAAGCCAGATGCTCGGAAGGCTGACAGACAGCAGCTTCTCCAATGGATTCTTGCTGCACGGCTACGGGATCTTCTTCACCAGCAAACGCCTGATCGGCTTCACCTACCGGAAGATCACGCTCGTCGCATACCTCATTCCATTCTTCATTGGCGTTCTCTGGATAGCGATCCTAGTGCCCTACTTCGCATGGGCTAATCGTGTGGACCCAAGCGGAAACGGATTCCCGCTGCCGTATCCGGCATACGTTATGGCTCTTCTCCTCGCCGGACCGCTGGTCCTAGTCGTGACCTTCGTAGTCTATTTGTCGCCTCGACGCGTAAGGATGAAGATTGAACGCCAGAAACCTACATCACTCACGGAACTCACGCGGCGACAGCCGGACCTTTCATTGGAGCGAGCCGACATATCACAGGTAACTATCGACCGAAACCCAGACTTTCGTTTCCCAAACCCCAGAACCACCTTCACGATGAGAACCGGCCAGCAATACTCCTTTGACATAGGCCGCCCCGAGTTCTTCACGATACTAGGCAGATTCTGCGAGCTGACTCCCCCGATCAGCATATCCTACAAGACAGTACGCCTGAGCTTGCGGCAAAGATACTCTCCGGGCTGGAGAAGTCTGGGAGAGGGATCGAGACCCGAGACCTCATAGTCGGAGCCATAGCGCTCCAAGAAAGCTATACCGTGGCAGCCGAGATCAACGATTAGGTTCGATTCGTTCAGCGTATCCATTAAAAACGGAACTTGAGGAAAAGAGCCGTCCGCGATGACTAGAGAAGAGAAGATTGCTATTGTTGTAGGGATCGTTGTAGTAGCTTTCCTTCTGTTAATATTCCTGACGGCGGTCAGACCTCCGTGAGATTAATTTCCTAAGTTTGAATCTATGACCATGGTGATCGTCCAAATGTGGGGCGGATCACGGCCTTCCGCGAGACGATTGTCAGGGCTGTAACGCAACAATCTCCAGGTTCTGAATCCTCTCTGTGAGGCTCGGCCAAGGGAACACTCCTCCCCTCTTCCAAACCGTAAGCTTCTCCGTATTCCTCTCCTCGACATTAGCCAACCTCATAGAATCAATCTTGCCGAGGGTCTGAAGCATCTGGGTCCTGCCGACGACCTCAGCAGCGAGTCTGTCCGCCTCCAAGAAGTATTTTCTGATGGCCAGGTTCACTCTCCGAGCCGAGAGAAAGATCGGAAGAGTCACTACGAAGAGTCCCAGAAGGAACAGTGGGGTTGCGAGAAGGAATTCCTCCGGATTGTTCACCGGGATGAAAGTCTGGAAGGACCAAAAGTACAACGATCCCAGGGCAATCCACACGGGGATCGTTAACCACCACCGTCGGTTCACCGCACGCCGTCTTCGGCTCAGTTCCGGCTGGAGGTTCCAGATCAACGCGGACGCGATCAAGGGTTTCAACTCGTCAGGCCCTAGTCTGCCCCGAAGCGCGGCCGAAAATTGCACACGTCCACGACCCCGTCCCTTCACGCCCAACAGACATTGATCAGACGGAGCAACCCGCAGTCCCCCCACCCTGATCCAGACAATCCAGTAGACCGCAATCGGATCATACACTAAGCGTAGCTGCTGGCAAAGCTCTTTTGCAATGCCCAGGATTCGGGAGTCCTCTTCTCCTTGACCAAAGCCGAAGTTCGGCATCTCCTTTAGTCTTGCAGCAATCCATAGCCTGTTCTGCCTCCTTCGCATGACGAAGGCGAAGACGAGTAATCCTCCGCCTACAGGCCCGAGACTCTCAAGACCAAGATACGGAAGATTAGTTCCGTCTACCTTCACTCTCAAAGTAACCGGCTCAGATGTCTGCTCGTAACCGGTCCCGTGAGCCGTTACCACATAGTAGGTTCCGGGCGCAGGGATTGATGCCGAGTAGGTCCCCTGGGACAGGTCCATCGTTGAGAATAGGCTTGATAGAGCACCGTTGGCCCGATACTGGTCATATTCTTGCTCGTTGAAGACGTAGAGAGTGACTGGTTGACCCGAGATTTCGGCAAAATCTCCCGAGATTCGGCCACCATTGCTCACGTGTAATGGGAGATAGATGTACTGACCGGGAGGAACGGTGAAAGAATAGTTCGCAGAGTAGGGCTGGTCATGGACAATAGCGAGGACACCTATCGGGACCAAGAACACGGCGATGAAGAAGACGACCAGAGCCCACCGCATACCCGAAACTACCGGTTACAGAGTCTCCCGCGAAATAATAAACAATACAGACGGGTTGCAATACTAGGCGTCAGAGCCCTATCCGAACAAGAACTACCACGGAGATTGTAACAAACTCACCACCTCATCTCTTCCGCCGGGGATCTTGGAATCGTCACGGTTGTGTGGAACTCTTTTTCCGGGGCAGATGGTAAAGATTCATGTAAGCTAATTGGATTACCGAGAAGGAGAACGGGACAAGAAAAGCAATCGACAGATTATTCCGAGAAGGAACGAAGAGACCCAACCAGAATAGGATGACTATCCCTATCCAGACCGCTAGGTTAATCGTAGCGAGGATTTGTAAGACGCGCCAACTCCCGGTTCGACGCTTCAAGTCTTTATTGCCTACTCGAAAAGCGGGTGAGTTTCCTTCCATGCAGCTCTTAGCTCTCGTATCTTCCTGCGTTCTACAAGCATAACGACAATTAATGTTCCGAGGACGTATGCGACAACACCAGCGAAAAGAAAATCCGGGGTAAGAAATCGGCCGAATAACGCATCCACAACGAATAGTGCACCCCAGGAGGGGAGGATGACATAAATGGTGAGTCTTACCTTGTGTCTAACCCACTGTACATAGTCTGGATGTGAGGCTTCCCGATGAGTTCTCCAGAGCATCATCCCAACTTCAATACCACAAATCGGGCATGCCTTCAAGTCTTTGTTGCCTAATTGAAAATTGGAAGACATGGAAAAAAGGATAGCTGAGGACTTGGGGCTCTTCCTAAGCTTCGCCGATTTGCTTCCACTTTTCTCGAAACTCGCCTACCTTTTTCGAGCGATAGAGCAATAGAGGGACGTATTGGGCTCCAAGTGCCGCCACGGCTACGACTATGAGAGGTACGCTCTTCATCATCACTGAAGCAAATCCAAGTATCAGAAACGGTATGAATGGCAAATACAGAGTGTTGGTGTAGCGTTTGCTCCATTTGTAGTATTGAGGATGGTACTTCTTTAGATGGTTCATGTAGTTCAGGTTCCGTGCCCACTTCTCTACTCCGGGACCGGCGTCTTCGACCTTCGGAATCGGTGCTCTGCAGACCGTGCAGTGAGCCGGAGTAAAAGGTCCTAAATCGCCAACCGGAACACCGGGCATCTGAGAACGTCAGGAATGGGACGATTTGAAGAAAAAAAAGGATTGCTTAAGCCGCAAGTACAACACGTCCCTCGACAGTTTGCAATCTCAGCCGTTTCGTCGTCAACTAACTGCAATCAAGATTTCTTGAACGGTAACGGGTCTGGTAACGCAAATGGTAACGTTGGATGAAGCAAGAATCTTTGATTCTTAGCCTGAGCTGTGATGACAAACCCTGAGCTACTATGATAAAGAAAGGGTCCGATCCCGAGACTGGAAGAAGCCTGAACTCTTTGAGGTGTTACGCAAAAGTATCGGGTAGGGGGAGCCCGGCCAGTTGACTGGTCCTCTGATTCGCGAGGGCTACGCCAAGAATGGCACCGTTAGACTCCACTACACCGAAAGCCCGCCAGACACCCCGTCAAGGCTTACTCCGCTAGTCTACATACACGGCGCCTACGGGAGCACCGAAGGATTCCTGCCAGAGATGGAGGCCCTTGCCCCGAGGAGGTGCATCTCGGTAAGGCTCCGGGGCCGAGGCCAGAGCGACATCCCTGAATCCGGCTACACATTCAACGACAACGTCTCAGATATTGAAGCCCTTGTTGATCATCTGCGCCTGACGAATTTCTGTCTCATGGGCTGGTCCATGGGGGTACCCTACTCCATCGGATTTGCGTCTCGACACCCTGAGAAACTCTCTGGGCTAATACTCCTCGACTATCAAGCTAGTCATCCAAAATATTCCCCTGGTTGGGCGGACCGGTGGGCGTCAGACCCCTCAATAATGGACAGGCCAGACAGAATCACGGCCCTCCGGGGGCTGGAGAAGGAATCTTCAGAAGTTCTACTTTGGGAAGACTTGGACAGGATAGACTGTCCCGTTCTAGTGATTGGAGGAGGACAGCCTGACGCTCTCCTCAAGAGAGAGCACGTTGACAAATACCATCAACATCTGCGGAACCTGGAGGTAATCATATTCAGCGATTCGGGGCACAATGTTTCCCAGCCTGATTTTGGCCGGTTCATCACTGCTTTGAGGGTGTTCCTGGGTCGGATTGATCAGACCGGAGCTAGAAACATGAAGCGGTCAAATTCCGCCACTGTTTGAAATTCGAAATCGGGCCTTGCCTGTGAGGCCATGGGGCCCCACACGTCCCTCATCGCCTTCGAACTCCAGAGGGCTGCGCCGGTGATTACTCCCGCGTTCCTCCCGGCTTGAATATCGGAGGCCGAATCGCCAACCATGATCACCCTGCTCGGCCGAACCTCCATTCTCTTGAGGACCATCTGTATGCCTTCAGGGTCCGGCTTGTTCCTCGTCACATCCTCCCCCGTGACGACCGCTGCAAAGTAGCGCTTCAGGGTTAGACCCTCCATGGAAAGACTTCAAGCTCCACGGGCCAATAAGGACAGGAAGCAGAGGAGAGGAGTACTTCTTCTACGGCATGATTGGAATGCTCTTTCTTGTGGCCGTAATCTGAGAACCCTCTGACATACCATACCAAAGTCGTGATCCTACTGCCTCATCTAGCAAAAGGAGTTTCGTTCTCGTGTCTGAGCAATAGCCCAAAGATAGCTCAAACCTACAGATGTCGAGTCAGCGGAGCGACTGGCGCGAACGCCTACACGCCAACCCCTCACGAATGGAAACAGAACTAGCAATCAAACTACAAAACGACGGAATATATTGCTGGCATTCTTTCCTGGTTGTCAGGAGAGAAGAAAGGAGGTTCTCTCGCCCTGATTTCAATGGTGAGTGGAGGACTATCCAGTCTTCTCGAGCCACCAATATGCGATAGTTGCGACGCGCGAACGATTTCGGAAAACGCAGGATTCCGATGCCCCAGCTGCCTTAGGCTGATCACGAAACTTGCATAGGAAGGAGAGGGAGCCGTCCCTCTCGCCTTTTTTTTGGAGGGTTAAGAATGGACCTGGGAAGTGGACGGGGTTCTCTTGTCTCGGTGGAGTCGCCCCGCAGGGGGATCTTGGGTTTATGGCTAGCGGTTGGGCTGGACATGGTTGTTGGTCTGCTCTCTTGCTTTAGTCGAGGAACTCAACATCTTGTTTGGTCGAGTTATCTAAGCAGCAGACGGGTCTTAGAGTAGATCGGGTCCTCTTCAAACAGTTTCAACAGCTCTGCGCCCTGGAGAAGCTACGCCCGGGTGAAGCAGTCGAATCACTAGTCCGGCTAGCGATCGACAGCGGGAGTCTAGCGAACCTTCATGCAAATGTTGCAAGAGGGTGAAGTAAGGGACGCGCGTTGGATGAAGCGCTCTTCAAGTCACGATTGTCGAGATTGAAGACCTGCCTTGAGACGGAGCGTCGATACTGGAAGGAGACCGGCGAGGGAATGGAGGAGCCGGAGTCGGAGGGGTTTGTGAAGGAGCTGGTAGAGCTCGGCAGGAGGTCAGTCAGTGAAGAACTGGTCAAAGAGTTTGAAACGGTCCTGGCAGAAGTGGACAAGCTCTACGACGAGATCGAGAAAAGCACGACCGAAGACTGGATCAGCCGAACAAAAAAGTTTGCTGCGTTACGATGACCGGAAAGTAGCGCATCAGGATGCCTCTGCTCCCGCTTGTAGGTGTAACAGTTCGGAATTCGCCGAGGTTACGCTGCTTGCTCCGAGAGTAATACTACGGTGTATGTTGGCGGCTGCGCGCCGTAGCATGCGTGAACCGTGAAGATGGCTC
>Ga0209236_1000943_pt1 | contig 17255 bp, 21 predicted proteins | sample GraSoi013_1_40cm_FD_185819 | JGI IMG/M metagenome (GOLD analysis project Ga0209236, IMG submission 185819) | Grasslands soil microbial communities from the Angelo Coastal Reserve, California, USA - Sample 09_27_2013_1_40cm (SPAdes) (version 2) | ecosystem: Environmental > Terrestrial > Soil >... | reverse complement strand
GCAATCGCAAAGCACAGGAAGACGAGAGGTCCGCCCAGAGCGAAAATGAGAAAGAAGGTGACGATGGCCGCGTCGAAGGGCCTTCTGCCAAGTCGGAGCGTTACAACGGATCCCGGGCTCGCCGGAGCCACTGTTACCCGTGCCACCACCCAAGGTCGGCGCAGATGCCACCACGATTCGCGAAACACTGTCAACGTCTTGCCCAGCAGGTAGCGGCCGAGCGCTCCCTTCAAGAAGCCACTTGCATCAACGATCGCATTTCGTGCTGTCTGCTCATCCAGTGGGCTGCGGATCTGACGAACGTCGGACCACCACGGATTCAACCAATCCGGCAAGCGGGTCCAGCCCCGTTCAGGCGTTCCGATCGTCGCCGAACCTAATGACATCTTGAAGAGATAACCCAAGAACGAGGCATATCGCTCGCAAGGTACCGAAGTTTGAGCGCCGCCGCCCAGCGAACAAGTCGCACAGAGTTCCCTCGTCGACATGTGCCTCTCTGCCGAGCGCTCGTCGTGTCCACCCTCGCAGAATCCTCGGCCGATCGATCGTTGCAACGTCTACGGTCCACGAACGCGCGGAACTCATCCGGGAACCGATCGTGAGAGCCTCAGCGACCGCAACGCCATGTACGGTTTGGCGGCCGCAAAAGCAATGGAATGCACGGTGTTACGCGTTCCGTGCATGAGCTGGAGTGGCTTTTGGCGGTCCTCGGTTAGCGGGCTCGGACCGCCGCCATCGAGCTGCTCACTGGCCGTCAGCGCACGAGTGCTGAGGCGCGGTGACAGCCTCGCCAGCGTTGCATTCGGCGACATGCAGGTTCTTCTCCAGTCCGTCGCCCGGCGCATTGCGCGCCTGAACGCGCGCACGGGCTGAGGTTCGCGCCTCCCCGTGCGCGTCGCCGGCGCCCCTCGCGAGGCTCCGCCACGCGCCGGCATCGCCGCGAGCGTGTAAGTGCAGCTGCCGCCACGGCCGAACGTCTTTGTCATTGCACTCAAGCCAAGCAGGCCAGGCGGGACGTTTCAACGGCGATTCGGGACGTTTCGAAACGTCCCAAACGTCCCCAAGACGTCCCCGGAGGGGAACGCCTACGTTCCTCGCGGTGTAATAGACGCAGATGCGCCGGGTCTGTTTGGTTGCGGCCGTCGCACTTATTACGGCTGGATGTTCAAATACGCCATCCGCCTCGCCGTCCGTCTCCCCCACGGGCCCACCTCCTGGGGCCTCCATCGTCGCCGGAGGTTGCGGCGCAACTCCCGTCTACAAAGGGCATGAGCCTGCCTGGATGGACGAGGCGGGAGCGCCAGCTGACCTGCCCTACGTGCTAGCTGTGCCGCAAACTGCCGCCGGCTTCATCTTCGGCTACCCGCTGCGGGCCGGACACCCCGTGAACCCGTCGAACAAAATCCTATGGGTCGTTGACTTCCCGCGAAGCCGATCACTGCTGCAAATTACCGGCCAGTTGTCGGACGCAAACGAGCCTTCAGTCCATGAATCCGTGCCACCTGACTCCGGGCCAGGCGAGATCTATCCGTCGATCGTCGACGTGCCTCAACCTGGGTGCTGGCGCTTCGACCTGTCCTGGTCTAGTCAGCACGCCGCCGTGTATCTCGTGTACCAGTAGACGCCAGTTCGTTCAGTCCCGCTGACCTAGGACCACTCCGTCGCCGGGTTGCTGGCTATCAGGTCGACCCAGTCCGCACGCGAGCCCAGGTCCCGCTCGGTCGCCAGGCGCACGTAGCGCTGCAGCATTCCGAAGTCCGAGTGACCCATGGCCGCGCGCAGGTGCTCGAAGTTCCAGCCCATCTTCGCTGGCACCGTGGCAAACGTATGCCGGAAGGCATGGGCGTGTATCCGAAACCCGGTCCGTTCGGTGAGGCGGTCCATCATCGACTTGATTCCCGGGCCCTGGTACGGGTTGCCGTGTCCGTTGATCAGCAGCTGTGGCAGATCTGTATCGCGACGGTGGCGAGCCTCGTAGCGCTTGATCGCCTCCGCCAGCTTGGGCGTGATCGGCACACGACGCGACTTGCGGCCCTTGGCACCGGCGTTCCAGCGAACGCGAAGCTCGACGCGGCCCGTGCCCAGCGAGTCGGTCATGACGTCCGATAGGCCGTCCGGCCCGACGACTGCCAGCCCGCAGAGTTCCTCGCGCCGCAGGCCTGACCCCACCAGGATCCGGACCACCATGTCCTCGGTCGGCACCGATGGGTTGCAAGCGGCCAGGATCCTCTTCAACTGGGCGATGTGATAGACGGTCGGCTCCTTGTCCGGCACCCGCGGCGCCGTCAGCTCGAGGACGCGCCCGTCCACTGCATAACCCTCGCGGCGAGCCCAACGCAGGAAGCACAGGACGGCCCGATGCGACTCCAGGATCGTCTTGGGCGCCAGCGGCCGGCCCCACTTCCCCATCTTGGTCGCCAGGAACGCTCGGTAGGTGCGTACCCGCCCGACGTCGACCTCCTCGAAGCGCCGCACACCCTCCGCCGCCAGCCAGCGCAGGAAGGGCAGGACCGTCTCGTCGTAGTAGATCAACGTCTTCGGTGAGAGCAACTGACCCTGCCGGTCCAGCCGGAAGTGCTCGTAGCCGACGACCAGTGGTGGCTGCCGGCGCACCGGAACAAAGCCCCCGTCGTTGACGACCCGAACCGCATGTATCACGGCGCCCATCTTGGCCTCCCTTGTAATGGGTAGGCCAGCGTCCAGGTCTCTTAACTCGGCATGTTCCAGGCGTTTTCCGCAGCCGTCCCAATCCCGCGCCCAACGCCTTCCCAAAAGGTCGAAACGAACTCGAAATCGACCCTCTGTGAGGCTGCCTACAGCATGTGGTCGGGCGGGCGAGATTTGAACTCGCGGTCTCCTGGTCCCAAACCAGGCGCTTTTCCGAGCTAAGCTACCGCCCGAGCTGACGCAGCGCGCCCGACTCTAGCAGCGCCCGCGCCGCTGCCGCGCGATGGCTGTACTTGCGCTTCTCTTCGGGCGCCATCTCGCCAAACGTCTTCCAGGTCCGGGGCACGAGGAAGATCGGGTCATAGCCAAAACCGGCCTCGCCGCGCCACTCCGGCACGACCTCGCCCCGGCATTCCCCTTCGAAAAATTGCGTCTCACGATTCGCCGCCGCCAGCGCGATCACGCACACAAAGCGCGCCAGCCACGGCCGCGGCACACCGTTCAACCGGCTCAGCAGCTCCGCCGTGCGGTCCCTCTGGGTCGCGCCAAGCCGAGCCGAGCCGATTCCCGGAAATCCATCCAGAGCATCCAGCTCGATGCCCGAGTCGTCGCCCAGCGCGGGTAGGCCGGATTTCGCGAGCGCAGTCTCGGCCTTCAGTCGTGCGTTCTCGGCGTATGTGTCCCCCACCTCGTCGACCTCGCTGTCGAACGCGACGATGTCGACACCGGCGTCTGACAACAGGTCGCGGTATTCACGAAGCTTGCCGGCGTTTCCCGAAGCGATGACGAGACGGGGATGATCAGGCAAGCCTGGTCAAAGCGTGGCGAGCGCCCGCTTCTGGGCGACGATCAGCTCCTTGATGCCCTTGAAGGCCAGCGCCAGCATCGAGTCGAGCTCGGCGCGCGTGTAGGGCGCACCTTCCGCAGTCGCCTGGAGCTCGACCAAGCGCCCGTCTTCAGTCATGACACAGTTGAGGTCGGTCGAGGCCTGGAAGTCCTCGGTGTAATCCAGGTCTAGGACAGGTGTGCCTTCGACCACGCCACAGCTGACCGCCGCGAGGTGCTGACGCACAGGGAGCTCGGCGATCATGCGCGCGTCCTTCATGCGCTTGATCGCCATGTAGAGCGCGGCAAACGCACCGGTGATCGATGCGGTGCGCGTGCCCCCGTCCGCCTGCAGGACGTCGCAGTCGAGCGTGATGGTGCGCTCGCCAATCTTGCCCATGTCCACGGCCGCGCGGATCGAGCGCCCGATCAGGCGCTGTATTTCATGCGTCCGGCCACCCACGCGACCCTGGATGGCCTCCCTCGCCCCGCGGTCGTGCGTGGCACGCGGAAGCATCGAGTACTCCGCGGTGATCCAACCCTGGCCGCTGCCGCGCCGGTGCATCGGCACGCGGTCCTCGACGCTGGCGGTGATCCACACCCGCGTGCGTCCCATCTCGATCAGGCATGAGCCCTCGGCGTGCACGTTGACGCCGAGCTCGATCTTCACCGGCCGCAGCTGGTCCGGCGCACGCCCGTCCCGGCGCGCGGCCGTGCCTGTCACCGTCCCAGCAGTTTCAGTAATAGCGCTGTTCCCTCAAAGAAAAGATAAAGCGGGATGAACATGATCAATGGAGTCAGCGGGTCGGCGCCCGGGGTCAGGAAATTGGCGACCAACCCCAGGCCGAGAAAAAAGTACGGCCGGCGCTTGTACAGCCATCGTGTGCTGACGATGCGAAGCATGCCGAGCACGAACAGAACTACTGGCAGCTCGAACACGATCCCGAAGCCGATGATCATGAGCAAGACGAAGCTGAGGAATTGGCTAAGGTCCGGCAGATAGACGACGCCCGTGGGCGCGAACCTGTTTAGCACGTTTAGATACAGAGGCAGCGCGAAGACCGCGACCGCAACGCCGACCGCAAAGAAGAAGATGGTCGCGACGACCAGGGGCAAGATAAACCGCCTCTCGTGCTGATGAAGCCCAGGGCTGACGAACCACCAGACCTGCTGGATCACGATTGGCGCGGCGACGATAACGCCGATGTACATCGCGACCTTCAGCTCGTTGAGCACACCGCCCGCGGGCTGCAGGTAGACGGCGTTGTGAATCCCCGCGTGGCCGACCAGAAAACTGATGACCCGGCCGGAGATGAAGAAAGCTCCCACGGTCGCAACCGCCCAGGCGATGAGGGAAACGATCAGGACTCGGCGAAGCGCCTCGAGGTGCTCGATGACCGACATCCGTTCATCCTCGATTGGAGCGCTGGCCCGAGGCGCGCGCTGCAGGACCCTACCGAGTAGGGCCATTAGCTCTGGTTGGAGTTAGCCTCGGACGTCGACGAGCCCTTGGCGGCGCTCTCGGTCGGTGCCGGCGGCTCTGGCTTCGCTTGCGCCGCCGAGGTGACCTCGTTGGTCAGGTCGGTGGTCGCCTTGCGAAATTCCTTCATCGCTTTGCCCACCGCGCCTCCAAGCTCGGGCAGGCGGCCCGGCCCGAAGATGATCAGCACCACCACCAGCAACAGGACGATGTAGGCCCAGTGGATTCCGAACACTTCGAGCCGATTATAGGCCCCGGTCCGCCCGGGCCCGGCTCAGCCCCATCCCCCGGCTGCGCCGGGTACTCCCCCGCCGGCCGGGAAGAGTTGTCAGGAAACCCTGATCGTGATCGAGGTAATGGTGTCGGTGACCGAGATCGCCGTCACGTTGGTCATTCCGCCGACGACCGTGCCGAACCGGTTGTAGGGGACGGTCGGGCCGGGCGACGGCCAATTTCCCTTCTGGATGAAAAACTGGCTTCCGTTGACAGGTCCTCCCGGCACGCGGGCCATGCCGACGGCGCCGGGAGTCCACGGCGTGGCGGTCGTCTCTTCCGGCAGCGTGTACCCCGGCCCTCCGCGGCCGTCGCCGCGCGGATCCCCGCCCTGGACGACCCAGTCCTCCGCCTTCCAGAAGGTGAGGCCGTTGTAGAAGCCGTGGGTGGCGAGGACGACGAAGTTGTTGACCGTGACCGGCGTGACCTCCGGAGCCAGGTCGATGACGATGTCGCCGTGACCGGTCGTGATCGTCGCCTGAAGCTTCTGCTTCGCGGTGATGCACATCGGCTGCGGACCGATGAATTTATGAGGTCCGATCTGCGTCGAGGTCGCACAGTGGGCCAGGGCCGGCGGAACCGCCGGTTCGAGTGCTTTGCTGATCAGCACCCCTGCGCCGGCGACCGCGGCGATCAGCGCGCCCATGACCAGGAGCGCCATCCACGCCTGGCGTCCCCATGGCGGGGGCGCCTCGAGCTCGTCGGGTTCGACGGGCGCGGCCCGTCGCGACGGGCGCGGCTGGCTCACTTCCTCGCGGCCGCCTCGGCGATCGCTTGCACCAAGCCGTGCGTCGTGTACTCGCGGGCGACGATCGACGCACTAAGGCCAAGCTTCCGCGCGCTGTCCGCGGTAACGGGGCCCATGCAGGCGATCTCAGCGTCGCCCAGGATCGCCGGCAGGCGGTCTTCAGGGAACGCGCGTACGAAGTTGTAGACGGTCGACGAGCTCGTGAACGTGATCACGTCGACGCCTTCTCCATCGAACAGGCGGAGAAGCGCCGGACCCGCCTCGGGCGGGCACACGGCTCGGTAGACGGGCAGGACCTCGACCTCGGCACCTCGATTGGCAAGCAGCGATGGTAGTGCGTCACGGGCAACCTCCGCGCGCGGCACCAGCACCCGCATGCCGGCCATCTCCCATCCTTGCAGCGCGTTGGCCAGCCCCTCGGCGGTGTACTCGGAAGTCACCAGCTCGGGCCGGAGCCCGTGCCCGGCCATCGCGTCGGCTGTCTCCTGACCGATCGCGCACAGCTTCGAATTGTGCAAGGCCCGCGCATCGGAACCCGTGGTCAGGAGCATCTGGAAGAAGATGTCCACCGCGTTCGCCGACGCGAAGATGACGAGCGCCGTCCGCTCGAGGTTGTTGATCGCGTTGCGCACCCTGTCATCGATGGGCAGGCGCCTGATCTCGATGGTTGGTATCTCGACGACTGACGCTCCCAGCTCGACCAGCTCACGGCGGAATGGGTCGACCTGGTGCCTGGCCCGGGTGATCAGGATCCGGCGTCCATGTAGGGGACGTCGCGACAGCGTGTCCAATCGCTCGGCCATCTCGACGCCCGGTCCGAGCACGAGCAGCGCATCGCCCCGCAATCCATAGGTGGCGGCCTTGCGCGCCAGCTCGCCGAGGGGCGCCGTGACGCGGTGCTGTCCGGGCTGACCGGGATTCAGGATGAGCGCCGCCGGCTTCTGTGGCGACCGGCCGTTCTGTAGCAGCGCGGTGATGCCCGACTCCCACCACCCCGAGGCAAGACGCAGGACCACGGTCTCGCCGCCGGTGACCAGCCCGAACCCAAGTGAAGCGGAAAGACCTTCGATGGTCAGCGGGATGCCGCTCATGACCGGCGCAGCGAGCTCGACGATGAGGCCTGGCATTGCTTCGAAATCGATCCCGGCTCGCTCGAGCCGGTCGGCGACCGCGCTGCCGTTCGAGAAAGCGTATGGATTGCCTGGAAACAGCACAGTGATCTTCTTGCCGTTGCGAGCGAGCTTGATCACCTCATCGATCGTTTCGAGGGGCGCGACGTCGGCATTCGATTGCGCAAGGTGAAGCAAACCGGCGCCGCAGCCATCGTAGTTGCGAATGACGTCGGCGTCCTTGATCGCTTCGACTGCCTGCATGGTCGCAAGACCTGGATGGCCTGGTCCTACGCCGACGAGCTTGACCGTGCTCATAGCACCATGTCCATCCCCACCCGGGACATGGGGGACAGGTTAGAGCTTTCGGCTGACCACGTACTCCGCTAACGAGTCGAGCGCCAAGGTCGCCTCGCTTCGCTCGAGTTTGGTCAATTGATCGCGTGCCGAATTCGCGTGATCGCGTGCCAACGCGAGCGCGAGCTGGGGTCCATCGCTGTTGCGAACGGTATCCGCCACGCGTCGCGCTTCCTGTTGATCGAGCCTTCGTCCCTCTTCGAGCTTGATCGACGAAAGCATCAACGGAAGAGTCGCGAAACCCTCCACGATGTCATGCCCGATCGGCTTGCCGACCTCGCCCTCAGCGCCCGTGTAATCGAGCACGTCGTCGGCGATTTGAAACGCGAGGCCGAGAGAGCGGCCGTACGCGCTCAACGCGGCACGCTCCTGGCTTGCGAGACCAGCGAGCAGCGACCCGATCTCGCAGCACGCCGCGAGCAGCATCGCCGTTTTGGCCTCGATCCGCTGCATGTACTCCTCGACGTCGGTGCTGTATCGATACCGAATGGCCTGCTGGCGTACCTCACCCGCGCAGATGCTCATGACCGTGCGGGCGAGGATGTCAACGACCTCGGGCACGTGGGTTCGCGACGCATGCTCGTAAGCCTTTGCGAAATAGAAGTCGCCGATCACGATCGCCGGCTCGTCGCCCAGAGCCGCCGCCATGGTTGGCCTCCCGCGCCGGGTTGCGGAGCGGTCGATGACGTCGTCGTGGACGAGGGTGGCCGCGTGCGTGAATTCGACCGCCATGGCGGCGGGCTTCAGCCGATCGAGCTCGTAGCTGCCGCACAACGCGGAGAGAAGGACGAGTGCCGGCCGGATTCGCTTGCCGCCGGCCTGGAACAGATCCGCCATCGAGCGCGCAACCTCCGGCGGATCGCGGTCGATTTCTTGTAGGAGCTCTTTCTCGATCGTGGCCAGGTCCGACGCGGCCGGGCCGAAAAGGTCTGTCGTCCTCTCCGTCAAGAGCCCTTGACCGACAGCCGGTAACCGAGCCCGGGCACAGCCTCCAGGCTGACCCCGATGTTGGAGCGTTCCGAAAGCTTGCGGCGCAAACGCTGCACGTGTGGGTCTACGGAATGGTCGTCGAGGTCGTGCGGGTAGCCCCACACCTTGTCCCGCAGCTGCGCTCGAGTGAGCACGCGCTCCGGGTTGGCCGCAAGCACGGCGAGGAGGTTGAACTCCGTCATCGTGAGCGTGATCTCCTCATCACCCACCTTGACGCGACGTGCGGCGTTGTCGATCTGCAGCGCGCCGATGCTCAGGACCCCCTCGCGGCCGCCGCCGGTTTCGGACAGCGCCGAGCGCCGCAGGTGCGCGTTGATTCGCGCTGCGAGGATCCGCGAGTCGAATGGTTTGGTGATGTAGTCGTCCGCGCCGACTTCGAGACCGACGACCTCGTCCATCTTGGTCGAGCGGCCGGTCAGCATGACCATCGGACTGACCACGCCCTGCCGGCGAAGCTCGCGGATCACCTCCGTGCCGCTGATGTCCGGCAACACCCAGTCCACAAGCACGAGGTCAGGTTGCGCATTGCGGCCGAGCTCGATCGCCTGTGCGCCGTTGCCGGCCTCCACGACGTCATGGCCCTGGAGCCGGCAGACCTCCGCCACCAGCATGCGCACCGGCACGTCGTCCTCGACCACGAGGATGCGCCGACGACGGCGCGGCGCAGTGCTGCTCAGTTGGTAGCCGGAGGCGCGAAACCCACCCGTCGTGATTCACGGGCTGAGCGCTTCGGTCTGCGCATCAGGATTACGCGCTTGTCCCCCCCGTCCATCACGCTAGCCAGGTCCCAGCCCTCGGCGCCGGCCTCCTGCAGGACCTTCACCACCGTGACACCGTCCGCCACCTGAGCCACGCTCAAGACCTTGGTCGTGTACTCCCACTCCCGACTCGGAAGCCCGACGGTCGGCACGAGACCCGTCGCGGTACCGCGTGCGCCGTCCGGCTGTGCGGGCTGTCCAGGCTCGTCCGGCTCTTCGTCGGGGTCTTCTTCGAAACGATGATCCATTGTCGTCAGATTGTAGGCGGCCCCGCAGTCCGAATACCCCCGGCGGGGGTCGAACCCGCGCTGGACCGGGTTTAAGCCGGCTGCCTCTGCCATTGGGCTACGGGGGCAGCTCAATTTTGCCCCGCCGCGCGCCAGATTCGCCGGCCGCCTGGTCGTAGTCGAAAAAGCCCTTTCCGGTCTTGCGGCCCAGGCGGCCCTCATCCACGAGACGGCGCAGCAGCTCGGGTGGGGCAGAACCCTCGCCCTGCCGCTGACGATCCAGCATCGCGCCGTAGAAGATGTCCAGGCCGCTGAAGTCGAGCAGGTGGAACGGGCCCATCGGCCAGTTCAGGCCCTTCTGGACCGCGATATCGATGTCCTCGGCGCTGGCGTAGCCGCCCTCGAGCAGGCGCATCGCCTCTTCGGAGGCGGCAAACAGGATTCGGTTGACGATGAAACCCCAGATCTCCTTCTTCAGCAAGACCGGCGTGCGGCCGATGCTGTGCACGAACTCCATAGCCATGGCGACGGTCTCGTCTGACGTTTTCGGGCCTCGCACAACCTCGCAGAGCTGCATGACTGTGACCGGGTGGAAGAAGTGCATGTTGCAACAGCGTTCGGGCCGCCCTGTGAAGTCGGCGATGCGGCTGATCGCGATCGTGCTCGAGTTGCTGGCGAGGATCGCGTCGCCTTTGGCGTGCTTTCCGAGCGCCTCGAACACGCTTTTCTTGGCGTCGAAGTTCTCGATCACCGCTTCGATCACGAAGTCGCCATCACGCACCGCGCCATTCAGCTCGCCGGAGGTTGCGATGCGCTGGAAGGCCGCGTCAGCCGCCTCTTGGCTCAAGCGCCCCTTCTCGACCGAGCGGCCGAGCAGCTTTCGGTTGTTTGCGCTCGCGCGGTCGAGCTGCCCAGCGACCGTGTCGACCAGAGTGACGTCGTAGCGACCGCTGAGCGCGGTCTGCAGCGCGATCTGCGAACCCATGGTGCCCGCGCCCACGACCACCACGCGCTTCAATTCATGCATGCGAGTGAGCATGCAGGAATTCGAGGAGCTGGTGCAGAGGGTGATCGAATCGATCCCCGACGAGTTCCAGCCTTACCTCGAGAACATCATCTTTGTCGTCGAGGAGTCGTCGCCCGACGGACTGATGGGTCTCTATCACGGTTCAGGGGCGTTGCACGCCGGGTACGGCTTTCCCGACCAGATCACCCTGTACAAGCGCTCGCACGAGCGAGCGACGACGACCATGGAGGAGATGGTCGAGGAGGTCCGGGAGACGATCCTGCATGAGGTCGGACACCACTTCGGCATGGACGAGGGCGACCTCCCGTACTGATCCGTCCTTATTAGTGCAGTGTCCAGAAGGCCCGGTCCCAGAGGATGAGGGGATCGCCCTGACCGACGGCCGCCGCCTCCACCTCGCCGACGAAGATCTCGTGGTCCCCGGCCGGGTGGTTCTGCACCAGCCGGCACTCGAGCCACGCCGCGCAGCCGTCGATGAGCGGGATGGCGTTGGCGCCCAGCCTGTGGGGCAGCGTACGCCAGCGCGGATCCATGGCCGGCGCCCGGCCCGCAAAGCGGTCTGCGATGAACTCCTGGGATCGCGTCAGCAGGTTGACGTTGAACGCTTTGGTCTCCAGGACCGCCACCCGCGTCGCCGACTCGAGCTCGAGGCCGATGACCACCATGGGCGGCACGAGGGAGATGGAGACGAGGCTGCTGGCGGTCAGGCCGCGGAACTCGTCTCCCACCCGGGCGCTGACGACGACAACACCCGAGGGAAGGCGCGCCATGGCGTCGCGAAACTGATCGCTGGACACGTGACCGGCACAGCCTAGCGGTCAGCCTGGCCTCGAGCACCCCAACGCTAGAATCGGTTCAGACCTGGCGGCGACGTAGCCAAGTGGTAAGGCAGAGGTCTGCAAAACCTCCATCCCCAGTTCGATTCTGGGCGTCGCCTCCAATTCGAAAACCACGGCCTCGGCAGTCGATCTAAGGCCCGACTACGCACAGACCTACCCACGACCCGGTGGTGGACATTTGGCGGTGTAAGCTCCGAGCGAGCCGGTTGGGATTCTGTGCTAATGGATCATCCTTCTCGGAGGTATGAGCGGGAGTTGGGCGCCCCGAACCCGGCTCAACAGCCGCGATCACGCCGCGAGCTGCCCGCTGAGTACGTCGCCGATCGCTGAGAACCAAGGCGCGCGTGGCACTGAACAACCACGAGGCAAGCAAGACAGCGATGGAACCGCGACGAGGAAGACGACCAGGGCGAGCACGAAAAACGATGAACCCCACAGCCCGCGGCCGTCCCAGGGGGTCGTCCATAGGCCGAGAAGACCCTTCCGGTACCCAGCGGGGTGCCGGAGCAGCCCTGGCGCATTGCCTGCCCAAGGATCGCGTGAGGGACGGACGCCCCCAACCCTGTACTCGAAAGCTCATGTGCTAGGAGATCTCGGCGCCGACATCCGTCCCCAAACCACACCTTGGCGTGCGCCATCCCCACTGTCGATGGGAATTTGCACCTATCAAGAAAAGTGGACGGCTCGCTGTCATCCTCTCTCCGTACTGCCACCAGGGTTCCTTCGCGCCGACTCCATCGCCGTTGTACACGACCAGGTAAAGGGAGAAACTCTGCGTGACAAAGTCATAGAGGCGGTTCTGATGAACCGGTCTCGCCTCCAACCCACGTGTTGCCACGCCCCCCACACCCCAACTCCCCTGAACCTGACCTCCGGTGTGATTACTCGGAGGTCAGGTTTTGTCTTATCCCTGTGTCAAAAGTCCTACATACATGCTCGGAGGCCGAGCCTAAGCTCCAGCGTGGTGGGAAAGGGCTCGATCGATTACGTGCGCCGCGCGATTCATCTCAACCATGGCGACGAGCATGCTGCGGTCGAGCTTCTCTTCGAGTGGTGTCACTCTCGAAAAGAGGTGCTCGAAACGTTTGTTTCGGACGACGAGATCAAGAAACGCGTCAAGCGGGCCGTGAGGAAGGTCAGACGAGAATTGGCCGGCTGATCGCTGGCGACCCTTCTCAAACCTTCGGGCCGATCGTGGCTTGGGTCATTCTCCACACGAGAACCCACGGAGCGTTGACTGTGGAAACCTTGGGTTCAGAACTGCGACTCGTGGGACAGCCTGCTGAGTTGAGCAGCCTTTCGAGAGCTTCCATCTCTGGCGAAAGTCACCAAACGATCCGAGCTCTACAACGCCCCTAGGACTTGCGCTCGTTGAGCCTGTGTGTGCCCCGGTGCTGCAAGCGATTTCCCACTTACGCTCCGCAGCAATCCCTCGATTTCAGCCGAAAAAGCGCTGGGCTCATCCTGTCCACCATCAGCCATAAACCCATTCGAAGGCAGCTGTCCCTCCTACTGCCCTGACCGCAACGCGCCGGCCAATATGCCGCCGCAAGCCGCGAGAACGACAAACGCGATTATCCAGATGACGATGCTCGCCAGGAAAGCGCCCCAGAAGGCGTAGAAGCCAACGGTGAAGGCATTGGTCACGCGCACCGGAATCGGACCCTGAACTGGACCTGGTCCCTGCGGTTGCGGGAACTGCTGCACAGCTGGCGGGGAATAGGGCTGTGGCGATTGCGGCGGTGTTCCTCTCGGCTCGATGCTCATGTTCGGTTGACATTATTGGTCAAGCAAGCCCGTTCGTTCCAACTCCGGCCGAACGTTGCCAACCGGTCCGTTGGGTGATTTGGCCCTCGGGTACACTCGCGGACATGGGTGTGTCGCAGATCAAGATGCCCCAGCTGGGCGAGTCCGTGACAGAGGGCACGGTCGACAAGTGGCTCAAGCACGAGGGTGACTTCGTCAAGCGTGATGAGCCATTGGTCGAGGTCGTGACGGACAAGGTGAACGCTGAGATCCCCTCTCCGTTTGAGGGCAAGCTGGTCAAGATCGCCGTCAGCGAGGGCGAGACCGTCCGAGTCGGCGCCGTGATCGCGCAGATCGAGACGGGCGCGGCGGATACGACAACGCCGAGCGCGCCGGCCAAAGAAAAGGAAGCCGCCGTCGCTGACTCGGAGGTGCCCCCCGAGGCCACCGCTGGAAGGGCCCCCGCACCCACGGCGACGAGCGTCTCACCTCCCGCGGAGACCTCGGATGGCGAGCGGACGCGCCTCTCACCTGCCGTGCGCAAGCTCGCCGCGGAGCACGGCATCGATCCGTCGACATTGCGAGGGTCCGGCATGGGCGGGCGCGTGACGCGGGATGACATCCTTGCCGCGGTTGGCGGCGGGCAGACGACCGCCGCGCCTGAAGCTCCCGTCAAGCCGAGCGCGCCGGCACCGGCCCGAGGCGATGGCAAGCGAGAGGAGCTGGTGAAGCTCAGCGTGATGCGGAAATCCATTGCCGAGCACATGGTCCGGAGCCTGGCGACGTCACCGCACGCATGGATGCTGCAGGAGGTCGACGTGACCGCGCTCGTGCGTTACCGCGAAGCCGAGAAAGGCAGCTTCAAATCCCGCCATGGCGCGGCGCTGACCTACCTTCCTTTTGTTGCCCAGATCGTGTGCGAGGCGCTCAGGGAGTTTCCCTGGCTCAACTCATCGTGGACCGACGATGGCGTTGTGCTGAAGCATTACGTCAATCTCGGGATAGCGGTGGCGATCCCCGACGGCTTGATCGTCCCCGTGGCGAAGGACGCCGACAAGCTGGGGTTCACCGACCTCGTGCGCGTGCTCAACGACCTGGTCGAGAGGGCGCGCAACAAGCAGCTGAAACCGGACGACGTCCAGGGCGGCACGTTCACCCTGAACAACACCGGCGCGACAGGTTCGGTGGCCAGCCAGCCCATCATCAACCAGCCTCAGGCAGCGATCCTGACGACGGAATCGATCGTCAAGCGTCCGGTCGTCATCGACGACGCCATCGCGATCCGCCACATCATGAACATGTGCTTGAGCTTCGATCACCGGATCATCGATGGCATGATGGCGGGCCAGTTCATGAACGCGCTCAAGAAGCGGCTCGAAGAATGGACGCCCGGTAGCATTCGGCTGTGAGCACGGCGGAGCTTCGGCCGGCGCCGATCCCGGAATGGATCCGGGTGAAGGTCACCGAGGGCGGCAATTTCAAGGAGCTCAAGCAGATCGTGCACGGCCGCAGTCTGCACACGGTCTGCGAGGAAGCGCGGTGCCCCAACATCTTCGACTGCTGGAACCGGCGCACGGCGACCTTCATGATCCTGGGCGACGTCTGCACACGAGCCTGTCGCTTTTGCGCCGTGACATCGGGCCGGCCGTCGGAGCTTGACCTCGGCGAGCCGCTACGCGTCGCGGAATCAGTCGCGGAGCTCGGCCTTAAGCACGCGGTCATCACGTCTGTCGATCGGGACGACTTGAAGGACGGTGGCGCTGGGATCTTCGCCCGCACCATCCGAGCCATTCGGCGTCGCAGCCCGGGGACGACGATCGAGGTCTTGACCCCGGACTTCCAGGGCGACTTCAGCGCCGTGCGGACCGTCGTAGAGGCGAGCCCCGACATCTTCAACCACAACACCGAGACAGTCCCTCGGCTCTACGCGAGGATCCGGCCCAAGGCTGTTTACGCGAACAGCCTGGCGCTGCTGCGCCACGTCAAATCGCTCGCGCCTGACATGGTGACCAAGTCCGGCCTGATGGTTGGATTGGGCGAGGGCGAGGATGAGCTGCTCGATGTGTTTCGCAACATGCGAGCTCACAACATCGACGTGCTCACGGTTGGCCAGTACCTGCGCCCGTCGAAAAAGCACGCCGAGGTCGTGCGCTACTACCGACCCGAAGAGTTCGTACGTCTGAAAGAGCAGGCGCTGGCCATGGGCTTCGGGCACGTCGAAGCCGGCCCGCTGGTGCGCTCCTCCTACCACGCTGATGAGCAGATCCCTGCCGCCCGTAAGAGCCTCCTGGCTGGGTAGCGTTCCCTACCGCGAGGCCTGGGACCTCCAGGCCGACCTGGTCAGGGAGCTGCGGGCCGGCGAGGGCACGCGAGCGGACACGCTCTTGCTTCTCGAGCACCCGCACGTATTCACCTTGGGCAAGGCGGCGTCGCCCTCAGACGTGCTCTGGGATGAAGAAGAGCGCTCGCGGCGCGATGTCGAGGTGGTGTGGTCGGACCGAGGCGGCGAGGCGACCTACCACGGCCCGGGCCAGCTGGTCGGCTATCCCGTCATCGACCTCCAGCACCTTGGCCTGACCATCCCGCAATACCTCGAGAAGCTGGAGCTGTCGCTCATCGCGTATCTGGACGAGCTCGGGATCGAAGCCGAACCTGGTGAGCCTGGCCTGACGGGTGTCTGGCGGCGCGGTGAGAAGCTGGCCGCGATCGGGATCAAGCTCAACCGCTCGGTCGTCAGCCATGGCTTCGCCCTCAACCTGACCACCGATCTCGGCTACTTCGACGGCATCGTCCCGTGCGGCCATGCGGAGCTCCGGCCGACCTCGGTCGAAGCCGTCAGCCGGCGCTCGGTGGCCACCAAAGCGGCCGCGCAGGGCTACGCCAGGCACTTCGCAGCCGTATTCGAAACGACCCTGGAATGGGTGCCGCCGGCCGCGATCCTGGCCCGGGGAACGCCCGTACGCACTTAACGGAATACGCCCCGTTACCTACTCGGTATTGATAGCGTGGGCATAAATGAGGACGGAAGGGGTACTCGGTTTGGCCCCGATCGTTATCGGGTAAGTGGGATATGAGCATGCCAAATAGCCGCAAGGGCGCTGAAAAGACCAAGGTCGAGCTGGTCCGCCTGGACAACGTGTCCATGGACGAAGACGACGAGATCCTCCCCGACTTCGAGGCCGAGGTGGACGACGGCCGTCGCGTCTGGGTGACCGCGGTTCTCGAGCGCACAGCCGTGATCGAACCCGCCCCAGGCGAGCCCAAGGTGCTCGTCAACCGGCGCAGGCTGTTCGTGAATCCGCTACACCTTCGTGTCCGCCACCTGGCGAGCAAGGAAGCCGCCCGGCGCGGCCGCGAGGCAGCGCGCCAGCTGAGGCTTCAGGAACAGCAGAGCTCGGCCGCCTAGGCCGCTTACCCTTCGTAAGTCGGTCGATCCCCCTCTGGTAACATTCGCTGCTGCCGAACGCTCGGCGCCTGCTAATTTCCGCGGCGCGCTTTTTGGCCGCCTAGCCCGAGGGAAGCCACTCTATGAACAAGATCATCGAACTCGTCTCGCTGGCCAGCATCGTTCCGCCCCCCAACCACGAAGTCAGCGGTGGCTTCAACGCAATCGTCGATGGCAAGCAAGTGCGAGTGCGCGCGGTGCTGGAGCGGACGGTGATCATCGAGCACCATGAGGGCGGCGAGCGCAGCGTCGTGCGCAAAGACAACTGCATGGTCAAGCCGTCGGCGGTCGCGTTCGTACTCGGTAATCCCAACAACGGGGTTGGGCCGCGGCAGTGGCGACGCCTGCCGGGCAAACCACCCGCGCCGGCGAAGCAGCCCTAGCTGCACCCCGACGACGCGAGTCAATTTCTCGTCGCTCCTCTGGCGGGCCCTCCCTTCCTCCCTGGCCCCCTCCCCCGAGCCAAACCAAACCTGAACTCAGCCTAGGAAATTAGATCGACCCTTGACCACCCAGCCTGTTAAGGCTGCGAATCAGTTGATGTGCTTCAGCGCCACCAGGGTCAAGAATGGCTGGAAGTCCTTCGACAACGCGACTTCGTCAAAGACCTTGCGCGCTTCGGTGAACCGGCTCGTCTTCCAGCCCTCTTCGCCGACACGCTCCCTCAGCTTCGACATCTCATCGTCGGCAATCTCGCGCACGAGGTCGGCCGTGACGATCTCACCGTCGTCGAGGCGGGACGCGTGCTTCACCCACTGCCACAC
>Ga0209236_1000940_pt1 | contig 17277 bp, 15 predicted proteins | sample GraSoi013_1_40cm_FD_185819 | JGI IMG/M metagenome (GOLD analysis project Ga0209236, IMG submission 185819) | Grasslands soil microbial communities from the Angelo Coastal Reserve, California, USA - Sample 09_27_2013_1_40cm (SPAdes) (version 2) | ecosystem: Environmental > Terrestrial > Soil >... | reverse complement strand
GTGCTGCCGGTCGTTTCGAGTCTGCACGCCCAGGGACGGCGCGACGAGCTGCAACGGCTCGTCGTCCGCATCGTCCAGGGCTGCGCCGCGGTGAGTATACCCATCACGGCCGGGCTGTTTCTCGCCGGGCACCTCGTCCTGGGGTGGTACGGACCGGAGTTCGAGGACGCTCGCCTGCTGATGATGATCCTGAGCGGTGCGCAGCTGTTCCACGCCACGATCGGCATTATCTCGGGCTTCCTGCTCACCATGACCGGGCACGAGTGGGAGGCGAGCCGCGTCATCGTGGGCACGGCGCTGCTGAATCTCGCGCTGGTGTTCGCCCTCACGCCTCTGCTCGGCGCGGCCGGCGCCGCGCTCGCGACGGCGATCGCGGGCATGGTGAAGCTGGCGTTGTTGTGGCGGTACGCCCGGCGCTTTGTCGGCATCAGAGTGCTTCCGTACATGCCGGCGACGGCGCAGGCGGAGGGATCTGCGTGACCGACACCGGACGGGGCGCGCCGCCGGGACCCGGGACGCCGGGGCTCGTGAGCGTCATCATTCCCACGTTCAATCGCGCCCGCCTGGTCGGGCGCGCGATCGAGAGCGCGCTCGCCCAGACCTACGAGGCGATCGAGGTGATCGTCGCCGACGACGGCTCGACCGACGGGACCGCCGCTCTGGCGGCGCGCTACGGCTCGCGCGTCTGCTACGTGCGCCAGGCCAACGCGGGCGTCTCGGCGGCGCGAAACCTCGGCCTCCGCCACGCGCGCGGCGAATTCGTCGCGTTCCTCGATTCCGACGACGCCTGGCTCCCCTGGAAAGTCGGGGCGCAGGTCGCGCTGCTCGCGCGGCGCCCCGAGATCGGCATGGTCTGGACGGACATGACGGCCGTGGACGGCGAGGGCCGAGTCCGCGCAGCGCGCTACCTGCGCACGATGTACACCGCGCATCGCGACGTCGACATCGCGCGGGTATGCGAGTCCACCGCCACGCTGCGCGAGCTGTGGCCGGATGCCCCCGCGGAGCTGGCGGCACATCCCGCCTACGTCGGTGAGATCTATCCCTACATGCTCCTGGGGAATCTGGTCCATACCTCCACGGTGCTGCTGCGGCGCACGTGGGCGCAGCAGGTCGGGGGATTCGACGAGGCACGGCGCACCGGCGAAGACTACGCCTATCACTTCGAGACGACGGGACTGGGTCCGGTGGCCCTGCTGGACGCGCCGAGCATCCTGTACGCGGTGGGCGAGTCGGACCAGCTCACGGCGTCGACGTACGGCATCCAGATCGCGCGTCACACCCTCCGCACCGTGCTCGGCGCACTCGAGCGCGGTCGCGAGCGGATCAGTCCCCCACTCTCCCGGCAGCGCATCGCCACGCGGCTCGCGCGGCTCCGGGCGTGGCTCGGTGAAGAAGAGCTCCGGGCAGGCAACCGCGCGAACGCGCGTCGCCAGCTCTGGGCCAGTCTGCGACATCGCGCGTGGCAGCCGCGCGTCACGGCGTTGCTCGTCCTCGCGTGTCTTCCCGCCGCCGCGTGGCACCACGCGCGCGCCTTGCGACATGTCCTCGCATCCCGCGGCTGATCCCGGCGCGCGCCGCAACGGCCCGCCCGAGCGGCACGCGTATGAGCAGGCGCTTGCCGAGCGGGGGATCCGGCTCCCCCTTCCCCACCGGGCCGGCTGGAGTCAGGCGCGCCGCCGTGTCGAGTCGCTGTGGGTGCCGCTGCGCGCGCCGGATGGCAGCTACACGGGTGCAGTCGCCGCCGACGCGGCGCCAACTCGGTCGCTGCCCGGGTACCGGCACCTGCGCGTCGAGCGGTTGGGAGAAACGCTCCCCCGTACCGTATGGCGGGACGCTGTCGCGGCGCTCGCCGCGCTCGCGCGTCAGGAGGCGCGTGTGCTCCTCCTCAGCGTGGAGGTGTTCTCACGCGACCCGGAAACGCGCGCGACCCTCGGCGCCCTGTTGACCGAGGCCGGATTTACTCGAGCGGCCCAGCCGCGCAATTGGGGTGTCACACTCGCGCTCGATCTCCGTCCGTCAGAAGCGGAGTTACTGGCTTCATTCAGCCGTTCCTTGCGCCAGCGACTCACGGGCATCGCCAAGCTCCCCGTCGCCGTGCGGCCGGTGGACGACGAGCGTTTCGCGCCGCGTTTGGAGGAGCTGACGAGACAGGCGTTTCAGCGCACCGGAGGTCGCTACGAGGCGCGGTGGGACTGGGCGGGCGTGATCGCTCTCTCGCGCCGCTCGCCCGACGCGTCGCGGCTCGTGGGGCTGTTCCGGACCGACCGCGATGGCACCGACGCGTTGCTCGGGTTCGCCTGGGGATGGTGGAACGGCGCGAGCGCGAGCTACTTCGCAGGAGCCACGACGCGGCCCAGCGATCTGCAAGTCCCGATCGCTCACGCGCTGGTCTGGGATCTCATCTGTTGGGCGAAGCGCGAGGGAGCTGATTGGTTCGACCTCGGCGGCGTTTCCGCCGGAACGACCGGCTCCGCCGACCCCGTCGGCGGGATCTCCGACTTCAAGCGCCAGTTCAGCAAGGAGACGGTCGAGGTCGCTGAGGACTGGACACTCGAGCCGCGCCTGGTGCCCGCCCGTCTCGCGGCGCTCCTGAGTGCGGGTGCAGCGTGGTTTTCTCGAGTGGCCCGAGGCTGACGTGCAAACCGCCCTGCGCCAGCTCAAGCGTCGCGGGCTCACGGCCCTCAAGGCGGCAGGAGTGTTCGGCCTTGTCCGCGAGAGCCAGTGGCGCGACAGCCGCCTGCTGATCCTCTGCTATCACGGCGTCTCGCTGCTCGACGAACACAAACAGGATCCCACCCTGTACGTGCGGCCATCGCTGCTCGCGTCGCGTTTCGAGCGGCTCCGCCGGGACGGTTACACCGTCGTGGCGCTGGGCGAAGGGCTGGAGCGGTTGGCCGCGGGCACGCTGCCCCCGCGCAGCGTGTGTCTCACCTTCGACGACGGGATGTACAACTTCGGCGCCGCCGCGACGCCGCTCCTCGAGCAGTTCGGCTACCCCGCTACGGTGTACCTGCCCACCTATCACTCCATTCACGACGAGCCCGTGTTCCACCCGCTGTGCTCGTACTTGCTGCGCCGGGCCAGAGGGCGAGTCGTTGACGCGCGCGCCAGTCTCGGAATGGACGAGGTCTGGGACTTGCGAAATTACGCGGGCTTGCTGCGCGCCTTCCACGCGGTGCAGCGCACGGTCGAACGGCTGAACCTGGGTCGCGCCGAGAAGACCGCGTTCGCCGGCCGCATGGCCGCAGTGCTGGGAGTGGACTTCGAGCCGCTCATCACGCTGCGCATGTTTCACCTGCTGCGCCCTGATGAGGTGACCGGTCTCGCGCGGCGCGGTGTGGCGTTCGAGCTGCACACGCATCGACACCGCGTCCCGCTCGACCGCGAGTTGTTCCTGCGGGAGCTCCGCGACAATCGGTCGCACCTGGCTGATATGATCGGCCACGCGCCGTCGCATTTCTGTTACCCGAGCGGCTACTGGCGCCCTGAATTCCTGCCGTGGCTCAAGGAGGCAGGCGTCCGATCGGCCACGACCGGCGATCCGGGAATCGCGGCGCGCTCGTCGGATCCACTGTTGCTGCCGCGAGTGATGGACAGCGAGTGGGTCGATGCGATCGAATTCGAGGGATGGCTGACCGGCTTGCGGTTCCGATTCCAGCGCGTCCGTCAGAACGGTCACGGCCCGGCATGACTTCCCGCGAGTTCCTGCTCCGCTTGGCGGGTGCGGACGCCATCGCCCCGGCCTTGCGCCTCGTCGGCCGCGGCATGCTCTCGATCTTCATGCTCCACCGCTTCACCGACCCGGCGCTGGGAGTCGTCGGGACGGACCCGGCTGTGCTGCGCGAGCAGCTGGCCTACCTGCGGCGCCATCGCTACCGGGTCCTCGGCATGCGCGACGTGCTCGAGAGCTTCGCTGACGACGCTGACACGGCGGAAGCGCCGGCCGTCGCATTCACGGTCGACGACGGATATGCGGACTTCGTACGCGTGGCTGCACCCATCTTCGCGGAGTACGAATGTCCCGTGACGGTGTTTGTCACGACCGGATTTCTCGACGCGAAGTTGTGGTTATGGTGGGATCGCGTGGCACACCTGTTTCAGCAGACGCAGCGGTTTTCGCTCGCGCTCACGTTCGGATCGGAGAACCGCACGTATCGCTGGCGCGCGCGCGGCGAGCGCGGCGGCGTCCAGCACGACGTCATCCAGCGGCTCGAGTGGCTGGACGCGCCGGCGCGCGAAACGGCGATCGCCGCTCTTGCGCGTCAGCTCGACGTGGAGCAGCCGGCGGCTCCTCCACCGGCCTTTGCCCCCATGAGCTGGGACGACGTCCGCGCCGGCGCCGCCCGCGGCGTCACATTCGGTCCGCACACGGTGACGCATCGCATCCTGAGCCAGGCGCCGCCTGAGATGTGCGAGTGGGAGATCCGCGAGTCCTACCGCCGCGTGTGCGAGGAGACGGACGCTGTCGTGCCGGTGTTGTGCTACCCGAACGGCTCAGAGCGGTCGTTTGGGGAGCGAGAGATCGCGGCGACCCAGCGCGCCGGCCTGGAAGGCGCCGTGACGGCCGTGGGCGGCTACGCCACTGCGGCGGCGCGCTTCACGCTGCCGCGATTCCCCTGGCCCGCCGATCGCCCGCACCTCGTGCACATCGTCGCGGGCCTGGCTCGCCTTACCCGACGCCTGCCCGCCCGTCGCGGGGCGTGACATGCGAACCAGACGGAGAGCCCAGGCCATTGCGGCGCACCATCAGGCAATCGTATTCGAGTACGCGTGCGGTGTCCGGGTCCCGACTTACCGGCGACAGCTCCGACAGCTCGAACCCCGCGGACTGGTAGGTCCGCAGCGCCTCCACCATCGTGGGCGCGCCCTCGTAGAGCGGGACAGGGGCGATCTCCGACTGCAACCCGAGCACGCGGTCGATCACACCAGCGGCGCCGGCGAACACCTCCAAGTCGTAGCCCTGCGTATCGGTCTTGAGAAACAGGCGCGGGCGATCGACATGCGCGATCACGTCCCGCAGAATCTCGTCGAGTCGCCGCACTTCCACCTGTTCGACGTGCTCGACCGGCGCGGATGCCCCGAACCGCTCGATCGAGTACTCGGTGGGAGTGAGGACCGAGCTGAAGTCCGTGCCCCGGGTGACGTGAATCGGCGCGCGCGTAGCCTGTGCGCCGAGCGCCCACGGGTGGGCGGTCCATTTGGGGTCGTGACGCGCGACCGCTTGCAACGCCTGGAAGGGTTCGCTCACGGGCTCGAACGAGACGATGTAGCCCGAGTACCCGAGACCGCGCAGCATGAGACCGTACTGTCCCTGGTTTGCGCCGACGTCGAGTACGCAGTTGACGTCCAGTCGCCGCAGTACCTGCCTCAACCTGGACTCGAACAGGAAGCGCTCGAGCGGATGCGCGCCGACCTCCGGCTCGCCCGGCTCCTCGGCGACGCGCATCACCAGCAGGTAACGGCCGATGTGCCAGCCGCGGAAGCCGAGGACTTGCAGCACGCGTCGGACGAGCGTCTTGATCACTTTCATGGTCGCCGCCAGCCATGACCGCGCCCCGGGTCCCTCGCAACGTTTCCCTCGACGCCGCCCGCGGAACGGCCATGGTGCTGGTGTGCGTGTCGCACTTCGCGGGCGTGTATCTGGTAGCTACGGGCGCTCCGCGTCAGGCCGTGTGGCTCGCGACCATCGGGATGATGGCCACGCCCACCTTCATCGTGGTCTCGGGCCTGCTGATCGGCTATTTGTCCGACGCATATCGCTTGCACCTGGACTCCTACCGTACCAAGCTCCGTGATCGCGGCCTGTTTCTGCTCATCATCGGTCACCTCTGGCTCGCACTAACCGACTCCCTGCGTGCTGGTGGCGTCACTATGGGCCTCAAGCGCGGCTATATCACCGACGTGATCGGGGTGGCGCTCCTCGTCATGGTGCCACTCGCCCGGCAGACACCATGGCGCATGCGCATCAAGGCCGGGCTGGGACTGGCGCTGCTGAGCTCGCTCGCCGCCCTTGCCTGGCATCCGGCGGGCAAATGGATGGGCACGCTCGAGGAGACGCTGATCGGCTCGAGCGTAGAACCGCTGCGGGGCTACGCCTTCCCGCTGTTGCCGTGGCTCGGCGTCTACGCCGCCAGCACCGGATTGGGCTCCCGGCTCGTCCCACTGTTCCGCGCCGGGCGCCACCGTGAGGCGGGACGCTTCATCATCGGTGCGGGCGTCTGCGCTACCGGGCTCGCCATTATCCTGCGGGTGCTGGTGCTCCTGCTACCGCGAAGCGGCGGCAGCGTGCTGGCGGCGCTGCATTTCCTCACGACGCCATGGTCGAAAATCCCGCCGTCGCTTGGCTACCTGTTGTTCTTCGGCGGCCTGGGTTTGGTGATTACCGGCGGGTTGCTCACCTGCAGTGCGGCGGTCCAGCGCTCCCTCCTCGTCCGCGCCCTGACGCTCCTCGGCCGCAATTCACTCTGGGCGTACCTCGCGCAGAACTTCGTCTACTTTGTCGTGCTGTACATGCTGGCCCTGCCCTATCATCCTGCGTGGCCGCTCCTGCTCGTGGCCTCGATCGGCGTCGTGTTCGCGCTCGCCTGGGTCTGGGAGATCAGCGGTGGCAACAAATTCGTGACGGTCGGCTATCCCGCCGTGCAGCACGCAGTGCGCACGTTGTTCCGGGTACGGGACGCGTCGGCTTAGGCGGCGTCGTCCTCAGCGTGTCTGGGCAATCACGATGAAGAAGCCTCCCTCCCGGCTACCGCTGAAGACCATCCCCAGCTCTGCCGCCAGTCGTTGCAGGCGGTTGCCGGGCGACTCGGGCTCAAACAACCGTTCAGACTCCACGAACGGCCGCCCATTTGTCTTGGGAATGCTTTTTACGTAGTTCAGGCCGGCGCGGCTCACCCAACCGATCACTTCGTTGATCGTGTGCCGGGATTCGTGGGGATGGTTGTACTGATCCATGAACCAGGCGCGTCGCTTGGAAATGGCACTCTCCCGTTTCCTCAGGTTGGGGTCGAGGAACGCGAACCGGGTCCCCGTCAGGGCGAAAATGCGGCGGCGGATGTTCGTCACGGTCCGCCCGTACTTGTGGTACAGGCCGATCAGTACATAGCCCTTGGGACGGACGAGCTTGGCGAGCGTTTGGAAGCCGAGGAAAGGGTCGGACGTGTGGTGGAGGACTCCGTTGCAAATGACCAGATCGAACGTGCCCGGCTTAAAGCACGGGCGAAACAAGTTCATCTGAGCGAAGTGAACCGTGCGGAGATCGTGCCGCTCTTTGAACCGCTCGCCGAGGACGAGCGAGGGGATCGAGATGTCGGTACCGAACACCGTCCGATTCGCGACCGCGAGGAAGTTGCTCATCTGGCCCGTGCCGCAGCCGCATTCGAGGATGCGCGCGCCGGGAGGGATCTGGTGGTCGAGCAGCTGCGCGAAGACTCCGCTGCGCGCCTTCTCGACCAGCGACCCGACATCGTCGAGGTCGTCGTAGTTCGGGAACGGCGTCTCTTCGTAGAAGGACCGTACGGTGGTCGTGACGTCTGGCTTGGCGATGTCCCACTCATTCGGCCAGAACAGCCGCGGGATGTTGTCGCCCACGCCGAAGGCTTCGCGGCAGCGACTGCACCGCAGCTCCTCGTCTCCCAGCGCCAGGTCCGCCCCGCACTTGGGGCAAGCCAACAACGGCAGGTGGCGCTCCAGCGATTCCCGGACGCGTTGGTCCATGGTCGTTCCCCACAAGTGAAGTGAAATGGCGGCGTCCGCCAGGCTGTAACGCCGCTGCAACATAATCGCCGCCTTGTGTTCCGCGCGCGGGCGCGCGCCGTGCACACAACATGCTCTCGCACAACTGGTTATGTGTCACTGCGATTCCTTGCGCTAGCGCGTGTCTTGCGGTGCCTACAGGCATGGCCGACGCATACATCCTCGGCATTTCCGCCTTCTACCATGACAGCGCAGCGTGTTTGCTGCGCAACGGGGAGATCGTCGCCGCTGCGCAGGAAGAGCGTTTCACCCGGAAGAAGGGCGATGCCTCGTTCCCGATCCAAGCCGTGGAGTACTGCCTGCGATCGGCGGGGATCGGCGCCGCTGACCTCGCATTCGTCGGTTTCTACGACAAGCCACTGCTCAAGTTCGAACGCCTTCTCGAGACGTACCTCGACATCGCCCCCCGCGGTTTCCAGTCGTTCGTCAAGGCGGTCCCTCTGTGGCTGAAGGACAAACTGTACATCGATCGCCAGTTACGCGACGCCCTGAAGTTCGAGGGGGAAACCCTGTACGCCGAGCATCACGAATCGCACGCGGCGAGCGCGTTCTTCCCGTCGCCCTTCGAGGAGGCGGCGATCCTGACCGTCGACGGTGTCGGCGAGTGGGCGACGGCCGCGTACGGCGTGGGGCGCGGGAACGACCTCGAGCTCCACAAGGAAATCCACTGGGCCGATTCGCTCGGCTTGCTGTACTCGGCATTCACCTACTTCACGGGGTTCAAGGTCAATTCCGGGGAATACAAGGTGATGGGCCTCGCACCGTACGGTGAGCCCAAGTACGTGGATGCCATCTACCGCGAAATGATCGACCTGCGCGACGATGGGTCGTTTCGATTGAACCAGCAGTACTTCAACTACGTCGGTGGCCTCACGATGACGAACGGCGCGTTCGAGAAGCTGTTCGGGGGGCCGCCGCGCGTTCCGGAATCCAAACTCACGCAACGCGAGATGGACTTGGCGCGGTCAATTCAGACGGTGTGTGAAGAGGTCATGATACGAATGGCCCGCACCGTCCACCGGGAGACGGGATTGGACAAGCTCTGCCTCGCGGGGGGAGTGGCGCTCAACTGCGTGGCCAACGGGCGCCTCCTCCGCGAGGGGCCGTTCAAGCAGCTGTGGATCCAGCCGGCCGCCGGCGACGCGGGCGGCGCGCTCGGCGTGGCCCAGCTCATCTGGCACCGCTACTGCGGCAAACCTCGCCGCGTCACGCCCGGAAAGGACGCCATGCAGGGCGCGCATCTCGGCCCCGAGTTCTCGCCGGACGAGATCGAGCGCGCGCTGCGATCACAAGGCGCCGCCTTCGAACGGGTCGAGGGCGGTGCGCTGCGGCGTCGGGTGGCACAGCTGCTGGCCGAGGAGAAAATCGTCGGGTGGTTCGATGGTCGCATGGAATTTGGGCCGCGAGCCCTCGGCGCGCGCAGCATTCTCGGCGACCCGCGCAGCCCGCGCATGCAGGCGCAGATGAACCTGAAGATCAAGTTTCGTGAAGGGTTCCGCCCGTTCGCGCCCAGCGTGCTGCGGGAGCGCGCGCACGACTACTTCGAGTTGGAGTGCGACTCGCCCTACATGCTGCTCGTCGCCCCCGTGAAACGCGAGCGCCAGATCCCCATGACCTCGGCCCAGCGCACCCTCTGGGGGATCGACCAGCTCAACGTGGTCCGCTCCGACGTCCCCGCCGTGACCCACATCGACTATTCGGCGCGGATTCAGACGGTCGATCATGACGCGAACCCGAACTACTACGACCTGATCAAGGAGTTCGAGCGCCTGACGGGCTGCGGGATGTTGGTGAACACATCGTTCAATGTCCGCGGCGAGCCGATCGTGTGTACACCCGCCGACGCCTATCGCTGCTTCATGCGCACCCACATCGATTATCTCGCGGTAGGGCCGTTCCTGCTCGACAAGCAGGCGCAGCCCGCCTGGAAGGAGACGGGGGATTGGCGACACGAATTCCAGCTCGACTGAGCGCGGCGGAGGGGCGGAGCTTCGGGCTCACCCTCGGCGGCGCGTTCCTGGTGCTCGGCGGGATCGCGTGGTTGCGCGGGCGGCTGGTCGCGGCCACGATATTCGGCACCCTCGGGGTGTTGCTGGTCACCGCCGGGCTCGCGCTCCCCACCCAGCTCCGCGCGGTGCGCGACGCGTGGATGGGGCTGGGGCGTCTGCTCGCCAAGATCACGAACCCGATCCTCTTGGGCCTGATCTTTCTGGTCGTCATCACGCCCGTCGGACTCCTGATGCGGCTTCTTGGGCGGCGCCCGCTCGGACACGGGGGGTCACAACCGAGCTTCTGGGTCGCGCGACCAGCCGACACTCGTCGGCGCGTCGACATGGAGCACCAATTCTAGGAGGCCCCACTATGCGTCGAAACAATCTGGTGACACAACTCTGGGCGTTCATGCGCGTGCGCAAGAAGTGGTGGTTGCTCCCGATGCTCATCGTGATGCTGGTGCTCGGCGCGCTGATCGTGCTGACGCAAGGCTCGGCCCTCGCACCGCTGATCTACACAATCTTCTAGTCATGTCCCGTGTGCGGCGCGTCTTGGTGCACGCGACGTTAGCGCTGACCAGCGGGCTGGTGGCGTTGGTCATGAGTGAAGGTCTCCTCGAGATCTTCACGCGCGATGCCTACTACCCCTGGACGCCGCACACGCAGATGAGCTTTCACCTGCCCCCCGGCATGGCTCCCGGGATTCGTGATGCGCGGTTCTCCACCAATGCGGACGGGATTCGGGGGGAGCCCTTCTCCGCAGCCCAGCACTACCGCATTCTGGCGATCGGCGGCAGCACCACCGAGTGCCTGTTGCTGGACGACTCGCTCGCGTGGCCCCACCTGCTTGAGGTCGCGTTGAACCAGCGGATCGGGAAGGGTGAGCAGGTTTGGGTGGGGAACGCCGGCAAAAGCGGGACCAGGGCAGCGCACCATCAATTGTCGGTGATGCACCTTCTGCCCCAATATCCCCGGATAGACGCGGTCCTCGTCCTCGTGGGCATCAACGACCTGTCGTATCGGCTGGCGCACGACGACGACTACCGCCCGGATTCGCTCAGCGAACCGGAGCGCGGCTCGCAGCTCATGCAATTGGCGTTCGAGGACCTTCCCCGGCGCTACCGGCCCGGCCCGCTGTACAAGCGTACGGAGATCTGGACGCGCTTCAGGGAGCTGAAGCTATTCGTCAGAAGCGTGAGGGGCGCGGAAGCCCACCTCCAGGTCCCGGGCGGGAACAACCTCGTGACGTGGCGGCGTCATCGCCAGGCCGCGGCAAGACTGCGAGACACCCTGCCGGATCTCCGGCCCGCGGTCGACGCCTATCGCCGGCGGCTCAACGCGATCATCGACCAGGCGGCGCGATTCCACGCCGACGTAATCCTGGTTACCCAGCCCGTTCTGTGGAAGCCCGGACTCGCTCCCCGGCTCCGCGATCTGTTGTGGCTGGGTGGGGTGGGTGACTTCCAAGCGCGCGAGGGCAACGACTATTACTCGGCCGGCTCGCTGGCGTCAGGAATGGAGTTGTACAACCAAACGCTGCTGCAAGTGTGCCGAGATCGGGGCGTGGCATGCATCGATCTGGCGGCGGCGCTGCCAAAGGACACGACCATCTTCTACGATGACGCCCATTTCAACGAGGCCGGGTCGAGACGGGTTGCGGAGGTCCTCGCCCACTACCTGATCACGCAGAGCACGCTCGGCGCGCTCTTGGGCGCGCCACGGCAGACGGCGCATCGCCGGTCGGGGCCACCCGACCAACCCTAACGTCGGCGAGACTTCCCCTCGGAGGGGCTGCGATGTCAGCCGCTCTCCCGCAAACGCAGCGCTCCAGCGCGAAGCATGAGGCAATCGTATTCGAGCACGCGGGCCGTGCTCGGGTCGCGGCTCACTGGAACGAGCTCCGATACTTCGAAGCCCGCCGCCTGGTACGCGCGAAGCTCCGCGAGCATCGTCGGAATGTTCTCATACAGCGGAACGACGGCGAGCTCAGACTGCAAACCGAGCAGGCGATCGACCACGCCCCGGGCGCCAGCGAAGACCTGTAGGTCGTACCCCTGCGTGTCCGTCTTCAGGAAGAACCGCGGCCGCTCGATGTGACGCGCCACCCTCGCCAAGACGTCGTCGAGGCGACACACATCCACGTCCTCCACGCGCTCGACAGGGGCGGACGCCGGGAACCGCTCCAGGGAGTAGGCGGTCGGCACGAGAAATGAGCTGAAGTCCGAGCCTGCGGCGACGTGCATCCGCGCGCGACGGTTCGCGGCCCCCAGCGCCAGATGATGCGTGGTCCATTTGCGATCCCGGCTGGCGACGGCCCGGAGGGTCTCCCACGCGTCTCGCACGGGCTCGAAGGACACGATGTGGCCCGAGTAGCCGATCCGACGCAAGGTCAGTCCGTACTGCCCCCGGTTCGCGCCGACATCCAGGACACAGTTGACGCGAAGTTTCTGCAGCACGATGCTCAAGCGCCGCTCGAACAGGTACCGCTCGAGCGGCTCAGAGGCGCCCGACTCCTCCGCGCCGCCGGCGAGCGGCATCAGCAAGAGGTAGCGACCGAGGCGGGCGCCATCGAAGCCGAGACCGCGTACCACGCGCCGGATCAGACCCTTGACCGGGCTCACGGCGTCACGCGGCCTCCGTTTGGCGTGCCTTCCCGCTGACGAACCGGGCGATGGCGCTCACGGACCCCAGGTTCTCTTCGGTGACTTCCTCATCCGCTACGGCGATTCCAAATTCACTCGTGAGGAACCCGATCATTTCCATGACGCCCATCGAATCGATCACGCCCTTGGCGAGGAGCGGGTCGTCGTCGCCCAGGACGAAATCGGGGCGCATGTAGAGGAAGTTGTCGCGCACATAGGCGCGGGTTCGCTCCAGAATCTCGGTCACCGGCATTGTCTCCATTCGTCAGTGTGCGACGGCACTTTCGGCAAACAGTGCGACGTCGGCGCCCTCCAGCGACAACGGGGGGCACGATCTGGCGCGGGCTGCCCGCCCGTCCAGGAACTGGTGATGCCACAGCTGCGTCGATAACACGGCCACGAGCGCCTGGTTTTCACGCGCCCCGGTCGCCTTCCCGGTGCGGCAGCGCCGCACCAACCCCGCCGCTCGCAAGCTCGGCCCCTGGAGCGCTTCCGTCACGTACTCGAGGCGCTCGTCGGCGAAGAACGCGGGCACGTCGGGCGCTCGATACGGCTGCTTGCTGCGCTCCCGGACCGCGGGCGGCACGATGCCGGCTGCCCAGCGGCGGAGGATGTCCTTCTCCCGCAACCGGCGCAGCTTGCTGCGTTCGGGCAGCGCCGCGGCGAATTCGAACAGCCGGTGGTCGAGGAACGGGAAGCGGCCCTCGATGCCATGCGCCATGCCCATTCGGTCACCCTGCGAGCTCAGGAGGTATGGCGATAGCAGGGTCACCATCTCGAGGTATGCCGCGCGGTTGAGCCGGGACCAGCGCTTGAACTCCGGCGGCAGGCTGTCGCGCAGCGCGGCTTCCGCACTCCACCCACCCAGTGCGTCCCGCATCCCCGAGGCATAGAAGTCCTTGATGCGCGACGTGAGCCGGATCCGCGGCAAATGCGAGAAGAGCGGGTCGTCGGGAAATCCGGCCTGCAGGAAGAAACGGCTCCAGAACTCCCCTGTGCCTCCCAAATAGGGGTACAGGCGATCGAACAGCCGCAGCCGGCGCGTGGATTTGGGCTGGCGCAGGCAGAACTCCCGTACCACTGTCTCCTTGAACAGATCGTAGCCCAGAAACAGCTCGTCGGCGCCTTCTCCGGTCAGCACGACCTTGATACCGGCGTCCCGCGTGAGTCGCGAGAGCAGATACATCGGCGCCGGCGCGGTACGCACCAGCGGCGTCTCCGCGTGCCATACCACGTCGGGGAAAACCTCCGCGACCGCCGTTCCCCCGATCGACTGGATCGCGTGCTGGCTGTGGATGTGTGCGGCGACAGCGCGCTGGTACGCACTCTCATCGAAGCGCGGATCGTCAAACGTGACCGAGAAGGTCCGCACCTGATAGGGCGACGAAGCGGTTGCGAGCGCACAGGTGATGCTCGAGTCGAGCCCCCCGCTGAGGTAGCCCCCGACCGGGACGTCCGCCCGCATCCGGAGGTCCACGCCCGTGCGCATGAGTTCATCGAGCTGCGCAAGCGCATCAGGCGACTCCTCCGCAGCCTCCGGATACTCGAGCTCGTAGTAGCGGCGCACCCGCAGGACGCCGTCTTTCCACACCGCCCACGACCCGGGCTCGAGCGCGCTCACACCGCGGAACGGTGTTCGCGGTGGGCGCGCGGCCCACAGCGTAAACACCTCGTCGATGCCGGCGTAGTCCGCGGCAGCCTCTACTTCGCCTGTCGCGAACAGCGCTTTTACCTCGGAGGCGAAGTACAGCGCGCCACGTCCCGGCGGTTGGGCGTAAAACAGCGGCCGCACGCCGAACCGATCGCGCGCCAGGAAGACCGATTCGTCGCGCCGGTCGTAGATGGCGAACGCGAACTGGCCGTTCAGGCGGCCCAGCATCGCGGCGCCCCACTGTTCGTAGGCATGCACCAAGACTTCGGTATCGCTATCGGTGCTGAACACGTGGCCGTGTGCTTCCAGGACGGGACGCAACTCCCGATAGTTGTAGACCTCGCCGTTATAGACGATCCAGACCTGGCCGTCCTCGTTCCCGAGCGGCTGCGCGCCGCGCGCCAGATCGATGATGCTCAAGCGCACGTGCGCGAGCCCGACGTGTGGGCTCGTGTAGAAGCCGTAGCCGTCCGGCCCCCGGTGCCGGACCGTCCCCGCCATGCGCGCGAGCACATCCGGGCTCACGCCGCTGGGTTCGCGTCGGGCGATCCCGGCGATGCCGCACATCAGTCGTGCTTTCCGTTGGTCAGAGGCACCGGTTCCACGAGGAGCGGCGGACAGTGCAAGTAGCGCGTCGCGGCGCGCTTCTGGACGATGTCGCGGTACGCGCGATCGATCTGATCCGGCTGGTAACCGAGCTCGAGGCCCACGTCGGCGCTCGCGTGCCCGGCGTTCATGGCCGACAGCACGATGTCCAGCGTGGCCGCCGGCAGCGCGAAGTAGAACTCCTCTTGCGACTGCGGCAGCGAGAATGTGTCGGTGGTCGGCGGGCGCTGGCGGATCTCGGCCGGCACCCCCAGGTGATCCGCGAGCTGGTAGACCTGCGTCTTGTACAGATGGGCGATCGGCTTGACGTCGGCCAGACCATCGCCGCCCTTCACGAAGAAGCCCTGGTCGTACTCCAGACGATTCGGCGTGCCGACGACCGCATAGTGCAGCCGGTCGGCGTGGTAGTACTCCAGCATTTTCCGCACGCGCTGTTTGAAATTCGTTGCGGCCACGATCTGGCGATAATCGGCCGGCGGCAGGCGGACGTTCCGCAACTCGCCATCCGGCGGCTGCACGGCCAACGATGTGACGTTCAAGCGGTCGGAGTCGAGCCGATCACCAGGCAGGACGAGCTTGGATCGCCACCCCGGTCCATAGCCGGGTACGACGCGGGCGATGGCAGCATCGCGCCGCTGGTAGCACCCGCAGGCCTCGAGCGTCGGCGCGATATCCTCGACGATGTGCTCGATCCCGAGCGCGTCTGCCCAGGTCCGGGCCAGCCTCAGGCTCACCGGATCGGACTCACGCTCGGGCAGCATCAGCCCGAGCACGCGGCCTGGCCCCACTGCCCGGACCGCGAGGCCTGCGCAGACGGAGCTATCGATGCCGCCGCTCATCGCCACGACCAGCCCACGCCTCCCCAGCACCGAGCCGAGGTGATCGCGCAAGGCGGTGGCGATCCGCTTCGTCTCCCGGTCGGGATCGATGCGGAGGCGCTTGAGGGTTGCTGCAGTCATGGCTCTTGGGTGATTGCAAGGTTGACGCCTTGTCCGCCAGCCCCTGGGTGGTGGGATAACACGTTTACCAACCTACAGTTACGGCCGAGCGGGGACGTCCAGCGGTGGCCGGCGGCGTGCGAGTGTGGCAGGACGGCCACACGTCGGCGGCCGTTTCCACCGCCAGGTGCTGGTACGGCGGTTGCGACAGGATCGCGCGATGGCGACAACTGCGCGCGCCAACGTCGCGCTGATGCTTTGGGACACGGCCGACCGCCACGGCGGCCGGCCGGCGATTCTTCATGCGGGCTCGACGACGGATTACGGCGCGCTCGCCGGCCGGGCGGCCGCGGTTGCTCGCGCACTGCACGGCGCGGGCGTGAGCCCCGGTGAGCGCGTCGGGATATTCGTGGACGGCGGTTTGGACGGCGTTGCGGCGTTCTTCGGCGTCCTGGCCTGCGGCGCCGTCGCGGTCATCATCAACGAGATGCTGCGCCCCCGGCAAGTCGAGTACATGCTGGAGCATTCGGGCACCGTCGCGCTGCTCACGACCGCTGATCTGTTGGCGCGCCAACCTCGGCCGGTGGCAACCACGGCCCGGGTGCTCGATCTCGGCACGATGCCGGCCGCGGACAGTTGGACTCCCGTGGCCCGCGATCGCGATGACCTCGCCCAAATCACCTATACCTCCGGATCCACAGGCGCCCCGAAGGGCGTCATGATCTCCCATGCCAATCTCTGGGCGGCGATGACCGCGGTGACCGCATATCTGGGGATCCGGTCCGACGACCGTGTTGCCAGCATCCTGCCCTTCAGCTTCGTGTACGGGATGAGCCAGGTCCTCTGCGCGGTGGGCACCGGCGCCGCGCTCGGGATCGAGCGTTCACCGCTGCCGCAACAGCTCGTCGCGAATCTGCGCGAGCGCGAGATGACGGTGCTGGCGGCTGTTCCGCCCCTGTGGCTGCAGCTCTTGAGCGTCAGCGCCTTTCGCGATACCGCGCTCCCGACCCTGCGCATCCTGACGAATGCCGGCGGTCATCTGCCGGTCGAGCGAGTCCGCGCGCTCCGGCAGGCTCAACCCCAGGCGCAACTCTATCTGATGTACGGTCTCACCGAAGTCCTGCGTAGCACCTATCTCCCGCCGGAGGAGGTGGATCGCCGCCCAGGCTCGATGGGCCGGGCAATTCCGGGCGCCGAGGTGCTCGTACTGCGGGAGGGTCTCACGCCGTGCGCCGCGGGCGAAGTCGGCGAGTTGGTGCATGCTGGTCCCACGGTGGCACTCGGGTACTGGCAGGACCCCGAGGGCACCACGCGCACGTTTCGGCCGCATCCGCTACGCCGGAGTTCAATGGGAGAGCGGGTCGTGTTCTCGGGGGACCTCGTCCGGCAAGACGACGCGGGATTCCTCTACTACGTGGGCCGGCGCGATCGTCTCATCAAGTCGCTGGGATACCGAGTGAGCCCGGAAGAAATCGGCGGCGTGATCGAGAGCTCGGGAGAAGTGGCCGACGTGGTCGTGGCTGGAGAGCCCGACCCGCAGCGCGGGGAACGCATCGTCGCGCACGTGGTGCTGCGTTCCGGCGGCTCGCTCGAGCGGCTCCAGCGCTACTGCGGCATCGAGATGCCGCGGCACATGCAGCCCGCCCGGTACGACGTGCGGGACGCGATTCCACGGCTACCGAACGGCAAGT
>Ga0209236_1000939_pt1 | contig 17284 bp, 15 predicted proteins | sample GraSoi013_1_40cm_FD_185819 | JGI IMG/M metagenome (GOLD analysis project Ga0209236, IMG submission 185819) | Grasslands soil microbial communities from the Angelo Coastal Reserve, California, USA - Sample 09_27_2013_1_40cm (SPAdes) (version 2) | ecosystem: Environmental > Terrestrial > Soil >... | reverse complement strand
TTCAACGAATTCAACCCTCTTGTAGTCGAGTTCGAAGAGTAGATCAAGAAAAGAGTGGCGTGTCCAGATTGCCGGAAGTACCATGGATTGAGTGCTAGCGTTCCACGAATTTGAGATAAGACGTGTTGGCCTCTCTAGATCAGAGAGTCGGTCTTGGTGCGCGTTATGGGACGTTCTTGGAGAGATACTCCAAGGTTTGCGAAGATCGTTCTGCTATTACAGGCAACGGTTATCGTTGGCTTGTCGGCCTGGATCTACAACGAGTACGTGAACAACCAGTACCTCCAGATGTACCTGTTCAGCCTGTTTCAGGGAAGAGGGTCGGTGATCGCGGTTCTAGGTTTCGGGGGGCTTCTTGGAACAGCTCTAATCGGAATTCTTCTTAAGGCTGGGAATATCCTCGGAGAAATTCAACACCTTTCAGAAAAGGTCGAGGATCGGACCGTTCTGACCCTGGCTCGTCCCGAGAGGCACACGTTCATGCCTGTCCTGCAGATAAAACAGGCCGAGGCGGTTGACGAGATAGGCCGATTACATAGGTCTCTACTTAGATGGAACGAGCGGTCGAAAGGTCGGCAATAACCTCGAAAACTATTCTTTGAGCTCAAGCTCTCTCAGTAGTTTCTTGTAGTGAGCGTTTATGATCTCCCAGAGTCTATCTCGGTTTTCCCCGGTCACCGTCTCGCGCTCGAAGGTGATCTCCAAAGCCTGGTCCGGGAGCCTGAAACCCCCAATTCTGACCTCCGGGAGGCTCGCTTTTGTCAGATCCTCGTTTATTGTCTCTTGAAGCTCCATCAACTTCTTCGGAGTAGGCAAGCTAAGACAACTGAGAGTCTCGCTTCGCATTTCGTATTTAACCCTCTGAGCCATCAGGCGAACGTTTCGAGTGACAGCCAGCGAGCGAGATTATCGTCAAGGGTTGAACGAAATATCGACGGGATCTAAGGCCAAATTCAAGACGGGTCGTGTGGTGATACTGGATGAGATATTCTCGTAAAATAGGTACCGGGCTTCGGGGGTCTCTGTTTCACCACTTTGACATAGCACAGGGGGCCTCTTCGAGAACGAGAGAGAATACTGTCAGGGGTTTCGTGATACGTCTCAGAATGCTGATTTTGCTGAGGGAAGGACGGTTCCAGGTTTCGCTAAGGCCATAATGATCTTGCAGATGCTGATAATCGTTCTTCTTTCTTCTTGGATCGTCGAGGAATACTTGAACAACATCTATCTCCAAGCTTACGTGAACGACGTTGTTCAGGCTGACGGCTCGCTAATCGGGATTCTGGTCATTATTAGCGGTCTAGGCTTGGCTCTAGGACTTTTCAAGGTTCTAAAATCGACCCACAGGCAAATCGGAGCCCTCGTAACTCAGCCGCAAGTTCCAACGTCGGCTCGCGTCGGATCGAGTTCTACGCCGAGTCTGGACTTACATCCGATGGTCGCCGCTCTCAAGGCAGAAATGGCACATCAATCATCCATGGAGCCTCTTCCGCCAGTGGATCTCAAACAGGCGCCGTCTAGCCCCGTGCAAGCTCCGGCTGCCCCACCTCCTACCAGGACTCTGGTAGTTGTTCCAACAACTATTGTCACTGGAAACATGCCGGTTTTGAAGAGAGCAAACCCTGAACAGGATAAAACCGAGAACTCTCATCAGTAGATAAGACTCGTTTTTTCTCGCTAAGCTTAGCTTGGGCGGCTTCTGATTCAGAAGTTGGGGGATAGCGGAGGCTGTAAAAGTGTAGCCGGGATTATGCGGCTGTCTGGCCGCAGAATGGGCATGCGAACAGTCCAAAGGTATTGGCCCGTCCGCATTTCTTGCAGACAACCTGGCCAGTCTGCGGCGCACTCGTTGATCCAGTCGAGGGGCGAGGGCGAGGTTGGGCTTCCGGCATAATTACCCCTATCAGACAGGTGATTATTCCGGCGACGAAGAGGGCTCCACCGCCGATGAAAACTGGCAAATCATTGGCGCAAGCGAACACGTTGCCGGAGAGTATTGTGAGCAAACAGGAGCTGGCTGCCGCGGCTGTGAGGACGGGGCCTATTACAACCATCATTATCCCGAGAATGAAAATGTCAGATCTCAACAGTTCTCAAGACCGATGGAAAGCTACCGTCCTGCAGGACCTGGGCGGCTGAGAGCTTTTCTAAGCCTGTGTTACTAGGCCCTGAACTCAGCAGGGAATCGATCAAATGAACAGTTCCGGTGTCTGTTCGTGTGATTGGCTCGTCGGTGAGGCTTGCTCGCAACCCTCATCAGAATTAGGCAGAGACTGAAGCTCCGAGGTCCACGCGCGTTCCATCTAGCGGGCTTGTTGTGATAGTTGGGGCTGGAAATGGGTTGCTATTAAACGAGGAGGGTTTCGGAAGGGACGGCGGATATAATGACTTGGGAATGCCATCTGTCAAAGGATAGGAATTTCAAGCAATTTCATGCCAATTCTGTCGAGCCAAGAATCCTTTCCTGTTAGGTTTCTCTGCAAATGATTCTCATAGGCCAAAGGTGAGACAAGATGAGTCTAGCTCCCGACAATGATTTCACTCGACACAACGCCAGAACAGGGAGGACAAAGACGGGTGACACCCGGCCTCGCACAATTCCGACGACCGGTTCTGCTGGTTTGAGGAGTAGGAATTGTCTTTGGTCAAGGTCTTGAGGAGGAAAAGAAGACCGGTGCAGAGCGGAGTCCAAGCAATCTTTTCGGGGAGGAGCGAAAGAAAAGGCAAAGCTCACATCGTTGCAGGTCTGATCTCGACTGGAACTGGGGCCGCTCTGTGGGGATGGATCACCATAACCACCTCCATCTCTTCACCACTACTAACCAGTCTCGCGACGCTAATCTCAACACAAGGAACGGCCCTCCTAGTCTACTCTCTAGCTACACGAAAGACCCGGCGCGTGGATAGCCGGAGAACGTTTGCATCCTATGAGCTAGAAGACGAGATCGAGCCAAGTAGCAGTCCTGTAGACCCTGTATCTTCAAGGTGGCGGAATTCCCCGAAAAGGAACGGGAATGTTTCACTGTTCCGTATCGGCAAGATCTTTCTGGTGATGATTTTGGCAGGAATAGTGTTGACGACGGTCGTAGGCTTCGGTAATGTCGATTTAGCGACTCAGCACGGTACTGGCCCGGGCAATAGTGGGACCGGCACAAGACCGCCTATTGGGTCTGTTCGACCAATAACTCCGAGTTTCTATGCTGTTTCAAACATGGCGGAGGCTATCGTTGCGAGCGACCATACTTACTCGGGTGTGATAGAGACGCGCTCCGATGATTTTATCATAGTTCAGATCGCTTATTCCGCAGGAAGCGGAGGAAATCTTCCAGACATCTCGAACGTTACGGATACGCAATCCAGTGTTTATTCTAGAGCGGCGAGTGCGTCTCTGGGGGTAGCAACGAATTTCTGGGAGCAAGCCTGGACCGGCAGGATCTCATGGACTACAGACCTCACGACCATAACCGCAAGCCCCGACTGGGTGGGCTGCCAGACGCCATGCGTGACCTCGATCATAATCACAATGACGGTTGGCCGGTACCAGGGTGTCGCTGGCGTTGGCTCTTCAACTACGACAGCACCGAGCACCTCATCCAGTTCCCAGTCGGTCAGCATAACCTCGACTCAGGCGAATTCGATGCTTGTTGAGCTTCTCAGCCATGGAGCCTACAGCAATTGTGGAATGGACGCCCCGCAAGCTGATGCTGGACAAACGCTAAGGAATTGCTTTACTGCCACGACTGAAAGAACGGAGTTCTTCGACCATTCCGTTACGAGCGCGCAAGCGTACACTGAATCGTATACTTGGGCGCAGGTTGAAGTTCAAAGAGGCATCTATTTGGAGTTGAAAGGAACCAACAGTTCCTAAGCGGATGGAATTTGCTTGCTTCAGTCTCTCAATTATCTGCTGGCCCCTAGCCCAATCGCGACATAGTTGAGCCGGCTGAACTCCTTAGGGTCATAGATTCTCCTGGCGTCTACGATGTTCGGGGTCTTCATGTACGCCTGGAAATCTTTAGGTTTGAGTTTTTGAAACTCGTCCCATTCAGTCATTATGATCGCGCAGTCTGCCCCCTTGAGAAGCGAGTGAGGGTTCTCAGCGTAGCTGACCTGGTCAGCGAGATGTTTCTTAGTGTTGGCTATGGCCATGGGGTCGTAAGCAATGACGTGTGCTCCTTTCTTCTTGAGTTGGCTGATCACCCGTAGTGACGAGGCCTCGCGAATATCATCGGTATCTTTCTTGAACGCGAGACCTAACACTACGACTTTCTTATTGGATAGAGATCCTAGGAGCGTTTCGGCCATGTCCACGACCTTGTTGGCTTGTTGCTCGTTGGTCTCTTCCGTGGCTCGGAATAGGGTCGGATCATAACCGTTGTTTTGGCTGTAGTTGATGAGTGCTTGGAGGTCTTTGTGGAAACAGCTTCCGCCGTAGCCGGGTCCGGCTTTGAGGAATAAGCTTCCGATTCTAGGGTCGAGGCCAATGGCTTCTGCGATCGTGCCCACGTCGACGTTGGGTATTTGCTGGGCGATATTTGCAACTGTGTTAATGAAGCTCACCTTTGTGGCGAGGAAGGCGTTGCTGGCGTACTTGACTAGTTCAGCGGCTTCGGGGCTAGTCAGGATAACAGGTGGAAGCTTAGGCCCGTAGAATTTTCGATAGAGTCTCGTAAGCCGGTTGGCCGATTTCATGTCATTAGATCCTATGACTATCTTATCAGGGTGCAGAGCGTCGTTGATCGCGGTTCCCTCTTTCAGGAACTCTGGATTGGTGCACAGTCCGAGAGCTGACCCCACGTTCTTTCCGCTCGACTGTTCTAAGAGTCGCTTTACCGTGCCATTTGTTGTGCCTGGGACGACTGTGCTCTTGACGACAACGAGATGGTACCCACGCTTTCCGCGAAGTACATTTCCCAAGTCTTCCGTAGCGTTCTTGATGTATGAGAGGTCGATAGACCCATCTTGCTGACTCGGCGTTCCAACTGTCAGGAAAGTCATGTCCGTATCATTGGCGCTGGAAATGTCGCTGGTAGCTTCCAGAAGCTTGCTCTTGACAGCATGCTTCAGCAAAGTGTCAAGCTGGGGCTCATGAAGAGGAGCTTTTCCTCTACGAATTTGTTCTACCCTCGCTTCATCGATGTCTACTCCTACGGTTCGGATGCCGCGGGACGCGAAGGTTGCCGCAGTACAAAGGCCAACGTAGCCCATTCCGACGATCGAGACAGCTTCTGATCTGCTCTTCAAGTTGAAGAGAGGTGTCTGTAACGAACTATAAAGCCTGGCGATTCTGCCAGCTCTCGACTGGTTTTTCAGGCCGGATCAAAGCCGGGTCGCATTTGAAGGCCGGCAAAGAACTTTCGAGGGACGCCAGATTCTGATTCAAGACCAAATCCTCCACTTGATGTCTTTCTCTATCCCCGGTTAGATATCTTTTCTACTACATACCGGAATTCGTACCCGGGTCTGGAGGCATTTGTGGTGTCCCGGCTCGAGTGCCTGTCGGGGGGGCTTTCGACGGCAACTCAGGAAGGTTTCCCATAATCATGAACGTGCCCGTCACAACAGACGAGGCCGTCGAGAGCGCTTCTCTGCAGTGCCTGCAATAGGAAGAATTCCTCGTAGAGCTGGAGGATGCCTCCATCCCCTGAGTGGGGTGAAGCGATGGTTGACGAGGGACTGCGATCACTGTAGGGCGGGGTGGTGTAAGTCGCCTTTTAGGAGTCCCATTTTCTCGCCGGCCTCGTAGAGTCCGTTGATAAATTTCTTGAGGTTTTTTGAGATGATGGGTCTTTTTTGTCCGGTTAGTAGCGGCGCCATCAAGGTCGTATCTCCCAACCAGCGGAGGTTCATGTAGAACCGGGCAACTTGGAGCGTTTGTTCGAAACCATTGGGTGTGCCTGAAGGCCACCGAGACCTGCGGTACTCTTGTTCGCAACTCCGAACGACCTTTGTTGGCCAGGAATGTGTCAGCGAGGCTAGGTCGATTTCTCCTGGTGCGATCGCGGTTGACTGCCAGTCTGCTGGCCGACTCGTGCCGTTCTGGTAGATGATGTTCGACCCGAAGTATTCGCCATGGATAATGGTCTGGGGAGCCTCTACTAGGCGTGGGATTAGACTCTCAAATTCGTCGCAGAGAGCGGGGATCCACTGTAATCCAGCAAAGGGGCTGAATAGCTGCTTTGTTCGTTTGGCCCAGCCCTTGTAGTAGTCAGCGTCGTACCTGCGGAGGAATCTAGGCCGGGGACTTGGAAGGAGTTTTTCGGAAGCGGCATGGAATTTGCCAATCCACTGTGCTGATCGGATCATTGCTCTCGGATCTTTCGACCAGCTGGCGGGAGTCCCTCTAGGCAGGTATTCCAGTACTAGCCAGGGGATTTGTCCAATCTTGTCGTGATACACTCCGTAGAATGCGGGAGTAGAAGCCTGTAAGGGATGAAGGACTTCACGGTATACCTTGGACTCGTAGGAAACGTTGCCCCTGTGGCGGTGTACGCTGTCGAACTTTTTCGTCCCGTACTTGACAAAAAGGCTCAGGGTGGTTCGATCTCTGCCCAGACGACACCTCACGATCTCGGTTGGGAACGTGCTTCCGTATGGGTTGGGTTTCCGGGCAAGTATGGCGAGGTCTCCATTTGCTGGCTTGTTCATGCGAAATATGGTACCGAGTCCTGTGACGAGTCTCCTCTGGCTGGGAAATCTCAGGGTCTGGGGGGCTCCTCTCAACCTGTTGCTCATCCGACCAGTTGCCCTTTTCTCGCCCTAGGCGTGTGTTGGCGTCATGCTCTTTAGGACGGAGGCCACCTCATCGGTTACTCCTCCTGTCTTTCCGTTTTCTATTCTGAGGATCATGTCACAGTTCCTCAGTGCGCTTGCGCGATGCGCGATCATCATCGTCGTCCTTCCCTTCATCAGGCGTTCGATGGCGTCAAGGACCAAGGTCTCAGAGTGAATGTCCAGCGCGCTTGTAGGCTCGTCGAGTATGAGAACTGGTGCGTTCTTCAGAAATGCTCTCGCGAGCGAGACTCGTTGACGTTCGCCACCGGACAATTTCATGCCTCGCTCTCCTACGAGGGTATCGTACCCGTTTGGAAGGCTGGTGATGAAGTCGTGCGCGTTCGCGTCCCTAGCTGCGGCAAATACTTCCTCGATAGACGCTTCCGGCCTCGCGAATCGAATGTTCTCAGCTATTGATGTAGAGAACAGGACCGTGTCCTGGAGAACCACCGCAAACTGGTTTCGGAGATCCGCCAACTTGTAGTCTCTCAGATCTACGTCGTCCAAGCTGATCACGCCTAGCGTTGGGTCAAAGAAGCGGACTAGCAGGCTGGACAGGGTCGTCTTGCCTGAACCAGTCGGGCCGACCACGCCGAGACGGCTGCCCGCTGGCAGCTCGAAGGACACGTTGTCGAGAACGGGGTGGCCGTTCGTATACTCGAAAGTTACTCTCTGGAAGACTATCTTGCCCTTCGCTCTTGCCAGAGGCCGGGCATTCGGGCTCTCAGGCACGTCAGGTGTCTCGTCGAGAACCGAGTGATATCTTTCTATCCCCGCTAGGGACAATTGTATGTCAAGTATTTTCTGCCCCACGTTTTTCAGGGGAGAATAGAGCTGGGTCACATAGTAATTGACGACCAATAGTGCTCCGAGGCTTAGAGTGTTGGCCTGGACGTGACGGATTCCTATGTATAGCACTGCCGCCAGTCCGATCGATGTGATGACGCCAACGAGCAAGTTGTAGACCGCGCTGTCCACGTAGACCTTGAGCTGTGCGGACAGACTCTGATTGTAGTGAGAGACCAATTGTTCGTTTCTCCGCTCTTCTTGACCAAACGCTTTTACAACTCTTGAGGCTCCCAAGGATTCTTGGGCCACGGCCATTGCTGCGCTCTCCGACGTTTTGAACTTCCTCCATCCCTTGCGGATTCGTGGCCGAAATACCAGAGTAAGCAAGAACATGAACGGGGACACGACTAGAGAGATCAGCGCGAGTTGCCAGTCGAGAAACAGCGTGACGACAATCATAGCGGCCAGAGTTAGCACGGAAGTAAGTAGCGGAATTATGCTATCGATCCCGAACGAGCGGAGTGCGGGCGCATCGTTCAATGTACGGTACGCTGAGTCTAGGGTACCCTTCGAGTCGTGGTAGGCTATGGAAAGCCGTTGCATTTGCCGGAAGAGTCGGGCCCGCACGTCTAGGGTCATTCGATTTCCTGCTTTGTTGACGAACCAGATGTTCACGAGGTTTTGTAAATACGCTAGGACAGCGCTTCCCAACAGTATACCGATTGCGAGCCAGAGCACGTAGTCTCTTGACGCAGTTTGTGCGAGAACTGTGAGATAGCCTGGTAAGGGCTGGGAGCCAATAACGCTGTCTACGAGTAGCTTGATGGGGAGCGGGGTGATTAGAGTTATGGGTATTGTTGAGAGAGATATTATCCACGCGACAACAATGGAACGCCAATACGGTCGGAGGTCGGAAAGCACCCTCCGCAACATTCCCTGCTTATGTGTCTCGAGCTGAGGTGGCTTGGCTGAGGATTGTTGAGGAATCAAGCTGCCCACCGCCATTCTCTTCCGGTCCTGTCGGAGGTTGACGATTAACCAGCCGATACTCAGCGTGAGTCCTGCAGAACCGATAGCAATGAGCACAATTGGGGAGAAGTAGTAGGAGAACGTGTCTTTAAAGTCGGTTTTGAAATTGGGGTCATTTTCGTACGCGAAGAATAACAAGAAGAGAAGGAATATGATGAACAGAGTTTGTATATATGTGAAGTTCATAGAACTCTTAGTTCCGGCCTTTTTCCCGGTGGCTGCCCTGGGCGGCTTGCGTGCATTTCCTGACTCACCACTCGGGCTGAAGATTGCCCCGACGCCTTTCTGGTCGCGGCGCTTCTTTGCTCTAGCGCTTTTTCCCAAAGGTAAGACCATCCCCTATCTTAGAGTCAGGCTAGGTCCAGATAGAGACAGTGAGAGGGGCGATAAGAAGATTGGAAGAGCACTTCTCAACTTGCGTGGCGCGTCGACGATGATGCGGTTGCAGATTGGACAATTGTTGCTTGCCCATGTGTTATCCTGCACCGGAGCGCTTTAGGGTTTCCCGCAACACATTTGTTGCGGATGCTACATCTCCGAGTACGCGTATTACCAAGAGGCACGCTATTACCGTCCATATGCCGCTGGGAATCCAGGCTCCGGAGAGGCCGGCTCCAATCGACATCGCCGCGGAAACAGCGCTCAGAAGAAGTGCGAATGCGTAGTATTTCGGAGTGATCCTAAAATGCAAGAACTGTTTTCCGGGAGCGTGCTCTTCGACTGCCGCTAGCAATTGTCCACCTCCGAACAGTCCTCCTCGAACTTCGAGGTCCCAGCGGTCGTAGTCTCCACCTGCTCTCACGACGGCGTCGGCGTCTCTGAGTTTTCTCTGTAGATTTTCCAGGGTAATCTCCAGGCTCTCTCGCTCGTCCCGCCACATTGTCAGCGTCGAGGCGCGAAACTGGATCGCAGTCTTGGTTCCACGTCTCCGCCACGGTGTGAGACCCCCCCTTAGCCTCCCTTCAAGACGCGCAAGTGGTTGTAGGAGATGAAGGGCAAAGACTGTCAGCCGCAATCTCAAGAGTTGCCAGATCGTCTTGGGTCCTCTGTCAGGGAACGTCGCTTGGCGGGCGTTCATCCATGCCTGCGCGACCGGAAGTGTCATCGCTGTGAGGATCAGTAATCCAAAGATGCTGGAAGGGCTCCAGCCTATGCTGAGAATGAATCCAACTGCCAGTGCGCCGATGATCATGTACCATTCAGGGCTAAGCGTAAGCGACCAGCGAGAAGATGGAGGCTGGTAGAGGGACTGAAAAGGTGCCGTGCCCCAGACACCTTGATAGACACGCCCTCTGAATGAATTGAAGTCTAGTGGCAGGCCCTTCCCGTAGATGCGCCCTTGCCAACTCAGCTGGCCAGCGGAGTTGTATTTCCCAGGCCATTTACCTTCCAGTAACGATTCCGCCCGGCCGTAGCCTACCTGCTGCTTCCAAGACTTGCGGATCGAGTTGCGCCTGTGGTGCCATACCACAGCAGCAGGGGAGAACCCGATTGTCGCTCCTGCCTCGCGCAGCCGCCAACACAGGTCAACATCATCCCCAGCGACTCTGAAAACTGGATCGAACCCGCCGATCTTGTCCAGCGCGTCTTTTCTGAACATCATGTTGCATCCCGGAATGTGCTCTGCAACCCTGTCCGTAAGCAAAACCGCAGTTGGGTTTCCGGGTGCGTTTGCTACCGCGTCGGCTTTCCACCCGTCATTCGGTGGCGGAAGATTCGGTCCCCCAACTCCGACATAATTCCCGTCAATAATGCAACTGGCGAGAAATTTCAACCAGTGAATGTCGGGGTACGCGTCATCGTCGATGAAAGCGACCATTTCTCCAGTGGCTGCTTGGATGCCGGCATTACGCGCCTGACTGAGACCCCTATTTTCTGTGCTGATTAGCCTGACACGGTATTCTGAGATTATCTGCGGGGTTGAGTCGGTAGACCCGTCATCTACGACGATTACTTCGAAATCGGGGTAGTCGAGCTTACGCAGGCAGTTGAGTGTGTTTCGGATGGTCGACGCGCCGTTGAAGCTGCAGACCACTACTGAAATTCTCGGCCAGTTCATTCTTCCTGGAAACGGGGATTCTTCAAAGGCTCGTCTGACGGCGTGGAGAGCCGGCTTTGGCGTTCGATCACGGGTTGTCAATCCGAATCTCCAATCTTCCACAAGGTACTTCCCATGGTACCATTCGTCTGTCCATGCGAAAACTACGACCCCGCAGCAGCCTAGCTTGAAGACGGCTCGGACCTGCCATTCTAGGATGCTGGCTTGTTTCTCCTCGCCGTTGCGAAGGCTGTCAAGGCCAATTTCGCTGAGTAACACCGGACGGTCATCGCTAAGATTGTGTAGCCGTGCGAGGTAGTCTTCGAAGGACTGTTGCGATTCAAGGTACACGTTGAAGGATAGAAAGTCTAGGAACGGGAGCTGTAGGTACTCTGTCGAGGGGTAGTTCACATAGGTAACAAGAGCGCTGGGGTCTTCTCGCTTGGCTACTTGGTAGAGATGCTCGATGAATTTCTCTACTCGTCGTCTGCCGTGCCAGCGGACAATGGAGGACGTGATCTCGTTTCCTACGCTGTAACAGAATACTGCGGGGTGTCCGGCGCAGGTACGGACCCATCTCCTAACTCGGTTCTCGATTTCTTTGGTCCGACCCGGCTCGTCTAGGAAGGCCATTTGCTCGCCCCAGTTGAGCCCGACCATGACCCGGAGCCCGTTCTTCTGGGCGACGTCTAGAAGCCAGCGAGGAGGGCCGGTGTGGACTCTCACAACGTTGAAGCCGTTCTCCGTCATCTGAGCAAAATCTCTCTCCACAATCTCACGAGCCAACCGCTCCTCCCCGTTCTCGTCTATCTGGAAGGTGCCGTAGCTGATGCCTCTAACCCAGAACTTTTCTTCTCCGACTAAGAGAAATTTCCCACTCACTCTGGGGCGTTCCGTGACAAAGCTCCGATTAGGCCGAGCTTCTTGCAACGTCTGCATTGCCTTCACGACCTCAGCTGAGACAATCCTGGTTGCCCAGAGCTCATCTGGCCTTGATGCTCGGGGCTATTCTCTCGCTGAGAATTCTCAGCCCGTCTTCTAGCTTGACCCTTGGTTCGTAGCCGAGCAGCTTGTGAGATTTCCGGGGGTCGCCGATGAACTTGCGGACCTCGAAATTGTTTGCGTCGGTCCTGATGATCTTGGAGGGAGAATCTACCATGTTGACAATCATCTTGGCAAGGTCCGCGACGGAAACACCTCGGCCGGTGACAAAATGAAAGTCCTCTCCGAGCAGTTCGCGGTGACCATCAAGGCTCTTCGTGTAGGCCTTCAGTATCCCAGAGATAGTGTCGTCGATGAACGTGAAGTCTAGAACTTGGTCGCCGCCATACATGGTTATGTCCTCTCCTCGGAGGGCTTTCATCATGAACTTCGGTATGACCCTGGATGGTAGGTCCCTGGTGCTGCCGTACACGTTGGAGAAACGGAACGTTATCTGGTTGACTGATTGGCCGAGCCCGGAGGTTGCCGAATAGGAAACGCAGGTTCTCTCGGCACAAAGCTTGGTCATGCCGTATATCGAGATAGGTTTTTTCGGGTGGTTCTCGTTCACCGGAAGATAGATTGGCTCGCCGTAGACTTCTCGGCTGGAGGCGTAGAACATGACCGGTCTGGTCTCAGTTTTTCTGCATGCTTCCAGAACGTTCAGGGTGCCTAGCTGATTGGTCTGCCAGCACTTGAACGGGTCTTCCTGACCCCAGGCAACCCGGGAAACAGCTGCGAAATGAAACACCGCGTCCATCCGATCAACGATCTCACGCACCGAATCATAGTCGAGTATGTCGCCACGGACCTTGGAGCTGTTCAGAAACCGCGTGTTGGAGTTGAACTCTAAGTCAAAGAGTGTGACATCTTCGCCCGAGCCTTCTAGTTTTTCGGCGAGGTGGCTGCCGACGAATCCGTTTCCGCCCGTTATGAGGATTCTACTGATGTGTTTTCACCCCAAATGATAGCCGACGGAATCTGGGATACTCCCGTGCAAGTCCGCGGAATTCTCGTGCGCACAAGAGCACCACCGGATCCCAATAAACGGCAGGTGCTGACGAAGACTCTACGATGGTCTATAAGCCTGTTGAGATCTCATCCGGCGAAGGTGATCCGTGGGTTGAAATGTGTTGACATTGCAATCTAATGAAATATTCTGCCCGAAGCAACGTGGGGGCTCGCGAAAACCCTTTTGACGTTGCAGGTCTGTCATTAACTGAGACATTTGGTGGCTTTACTCTCGGAACACTCGGCTAGTGTGGCTTTCGACGAATATTGAGCGCTGATAACTGCGAGGGGAATCTGTTCCTAGAAATTATAAACGGTTCCCTAGAAAGGGTATGTGGGGAGCTGGTCTAGTTTGTTGAAGAAGGTTGTGATTCCTGCGGCTGGATTGGGTACGCGGCTCTTGTCTGTGACGAAGGAGCAGCCGAAGGAGATGCTGCCTGTTTTCGCTAGAGGGAAGAATGGGGATCTCTGTTTGAAGCCTATTGTTCAATTGGTATTCGAGCAGTTGCACCAGGTGGGTTTTCGAGAGTTCTGTTTTATCGTGGGGCGTGGGAAGAGGGCTATTGAGGATCATTTCACGCCTGATTTTTCCTACGTCTCAATGCTCGACAGTAAGGGTAAAGACGGTCCAGCGGAAGATCTGGAGAACTTCTACAAGATGATCGATGGTTCAACCGTTGTCTGGGTGAACCAGTCTGAGCCGCGGGGGTTTGGTGATGCGGTGTCGAAGGCGAAATCGTTTGTCGGGGAGGACAAGTTCATGGTCCACGCCGGCGACAGCCACTTCCTATCGAAGGACGCTGACCATCTGCGACGGGTTATGAGGATGAGCGAGGGGTCTAGGGCAAATGCAATGTTCCTGTCGATGGAGGTTGAGGATCCGAAACGGTTCGGGATCGTGGAGGGCGAGACGATCGAAAACGGGCTTGTAAAAGTGAAGCACTTGGTCGAGAAGCCGTTGAAGCCGGCGTCCAAACTTGCGATTATGCCTGTGTACGTGTTTGACTCGAACATATTCAAGGCGCTAGAAGCCACGAAAGCAGGATTCGCAGGGGAACTCCAGCTGACTGATGGTATCCAGAAGATGGTTGATTGGAATCTGAAAGTGTACACGACGAAGGTTGGGTCAGACGAGATCTGGCTGGACATTGGCTCACCCGATCTTTACTGGCAGGCACAGAACCTATCACACAAACACTGGTCCCACGAACCCACACACGATTAGAGTTCTCGTTTTTGATGGTTTAGCGCGGTCATGGACACCAAGTTATCCTTTCTCCCGCAGCACGTCCAGATGACTGGGCGACTCATTATCTTTATATTTCGAGGTTACCAAATAGGTAACCATGTCAGAATCAGTGCCAACGTACGCGCAGGAGGCTTATGCCGTATTGAGAAGCCGCTTTGGCGGCGATAGCTTTCCAGCGGACTACATGTCATGGTTTGTTTCTAAGAGCATGGTAAAGAAGACATTGCACACGTTGGAGCACGCGGGATGGATCAGGAGAGTGGAGAGGGGGAGTTACGTCTGCAAGAATGCTGATGAGATTTTCAGGTCGATGGTCGAATTCAGGGTTCCGACGTTATTGAGCGAGGCCGGAATGAGATACGCCTACACGGAGGCGAGCGCGGTTGAGGTGTGGACGGACTATAGCTACATTCAGAGGAGCTGGGAGCACTCACCTTACTTTGTCAGGGTCTTGAGAAGCGATTTGGGCAGATGGATCGGTTACTTCAGAGCGCACAAGGTGAAGGTCTTCACATCCAAGCCGGAATTGGCGATGGGAGAGTTTGTGATCTTGAAGCCAGAGAGAGGCTTTGCAAACGCGACGCATAATGGCTTGCCCGTTGATCCGTTGGAATCAACCGTATCATACTCGGAGAAGCATATCCACACCTTCGAATATCCATTGGCATACATGAAGGCGAAATTCAAGATTAAGCCGAGGGTCGAGATCGATCGACGTGTCTTGAGCGAGGCGGCGAAGGCGGTCGTCTAATGCTTGATGCACGTGAAAGTATCATCATCGTGACGCTGCAGAGACTGCCCAGGGAAGACGTTGTACTGATAGGTGGATACGCGGTCAATGCTTACGTGCCGCCGAGATTCTCTATAGACTGCGACCTCGTCGTACTCGGCAACTCATCCAAGCTCGAGTCCCTCCTCAGGGAAGACGGGTTCAGGAAGGTTGGCGAAGGAGACGTTTCCTACGGTAGCTATGTACGCTACGAGATGGAAAAGGTCAAGGTATCATTCGACCTTCTCAAGAATTCCGTGGTCGACAGAGACACCGAGATAGTGTTCGAGGGTGAGCTGTTCAGGAAGTACTCGGCTGAGAGAACAACTGTCGGGAGAGCAGTGCCGACCAGGATCAAGATGAGAATAGCGGACCCAGAGCTATTGTTCGCGATGAAATTCGTCTCGGGGAGGAGGCAGGACGTTCGCGACATGTTCATGCTCGCAGGAGGGGATCTGAACTGGGACCTCGTCTCCGAACTGGTCTCGGCGAAATGCGGCCGAGAGCTGATGGGGAAGAGGAGCCGTTCGATTAGTCGGGATGTGCAATCCGAGAGCTTCCGCGACAGCCTCCAGGGCCCTTTCGGAAGGATACCAGGCGAACGGTTTGAGTTGTGCAGAAAGAGACTTGTCGAATATCTAAACGCTGTAAGCACTCGAACTAGAAACTAGACCAGGCTTCCAGGCCCCTGAAACCAGCGTCGAAACGGCCATTCTCCTCGTTAGGGATTGCGATGGGATTAGACGCTCACTACTTAAGAAAGGGTCCGAATGGTCCAAGTGCTAGGATTGAAAGACGCGATCATCAAGGAAGACATAGAACAGATCAAGAAATCCATTGACGCGGAAGCGTTTCACGGGAAGAGTGTCCTGGTATCCGGCGGATCCGGGTTTCTCGGCAGCTGGATCTGCGACGTTCTTAGCGAAGTAGGATCGAAAATCATCTGCTTGGACAACCTCTCGACAGGGGTCTTCGAGAACGTTCAACATCTCAAAGGAACGAAAGGTTTCGAATTCGAAAAAGCTGACGTGTGCACATATTCTAGAAACCCGAAAGTCGACATGATCTTCCATCTAGCGAGTAGGCCGGCTCCCGAGGATTACCAGAAACACCCTGTGGAAACAGCTTTGGCTAATGCTACAGGGACGGACAAGATGTTGGATCTGGCTAGGAAGGATGATGCGCGGGTCTTCTATTCTTCCTCCAGCGAGGTGTACGGGGATCCGGAGGTTTTTCCTACACCAGAGTCGTATGAGGGAAAGGTCGATCCTCTGGGCCCTAGGTCGTGTTATGAGGAGGGGAAGCGGTTTGGAGAGGCGCTGTGCAAGGCGTATCATGACCAGTATGGTCTTGACGTTAGGATTGGACGGCTCTTCAACAGCTACGGACCAAGGCTGAGACCTGACGGTCTGTATGGAAGAGTCGTTTCCAGATTCATAATGCAGGCTCAACGTGGGGACGATATTACTGTGTACGGGGATGGTTCGCAGAGCAGGTCGTTTTGCTATGTCGCGGATAGCGTGACTGGCATTCTACGTTTCACGGGAAGGACCCGGCCGGGCGCAGAAGTTCTCAACATAGGCACTGACGAGGAGAGGAAGATCCTCTACCTTGCGGAGACGGTGAGGAGACTCACAAGTTCGTCATCCGCGATTCGTTTCCTTCCCTTTCCCAAGGGGGACCACAGACGACGCCTGCCAGACACGAAGAGATCTATCAAGGAAATTGATTGGTCTCCGAAGATGGACTTGGAAAACGGGCTAAACAGAACAATTCTCTGGATCAAGACCAGGCAATCCATAGAACAGCAATCACGAATTGCTTAGACCGCCAGACATACCACTATCACGGCGACCCGTTGAACAGCCAGACTATCGATGGGCATAGAGACCAACGGGAGATTGCTTGTCGAGATATAGAAGCCACCATAGAGCCGAGATTCTCTTTCTCTCCGTAGTTGTATGCTCCTGAGATTTTCCGGAGAGTCCAGAGGCAGGGTGTAAAGCCTGTAGGCTTGGTAGATCCCGTGTTCCGAGCCGGAGCCTTCCTTGTACGCCTCATCTACCGTGCGTCTACCATCAGACATGAGCGCGAGACAATCCATCTCGTCCTGAGCACCAGTTTTCTTCTAGATCACATTTCATCTCGGGTCTATTCTCCTGCGAAGTAAAAGGCTCTCCGCCGCGTCTAGAGCCGGCCTCAACACTCTGGGCAGAGCATTCTCCAAGAGATCGAAGTCGGTTTCTGTGAAGACAGAAAGCTCTCGACTGACGATGAGGGAGGACAGGGCGAAGACGATTACGAGGGCGGATAGACGGAAGAGTGGGGTAAGGTGGAGGTTTGTTGCTAGAACGTAGTCAACTATTGCAAGGGGAGTGGCTGTGAGGATTGCTACTAGGAGGGCTTTGGACAACCCCCGTGTTATGGGCACGTGTAGGACTCGACGTAGAGTCCACCATGTTAGGGTCATCGTTCCGATGGCGAGTAGTGCTCTGCCGATTGCTCCAGCGGTTGTTCCGAGGGGTCGTGCTCCGAGGCCGACGGTTGCTAGATCGAGGATGGTGGCGGCGAGACTGATCCCTAGGATCGGTTTCGGCTTTCCGATGGCTTGCAAAGTCGTGATCGATAGTAAGCTCTGGGCGGA
>Ga0209236_1000938_pt1 | contig 17291 bp, 16 predicted proteins | sample GraSoi013_1_40cm_FD_185819 | JGI IMG/M metagenome (GOLD analysis project Ga0209236, IMG submission 185819) | Grasslands soil microbial communities from the Angelo Coastal Reserve, California, USA - Sample 09_27_2013_1_40cm (SPAdes) (version 2) | ecosystem: Environmental > Terrestrial > Soil >... | reverse complement strand
GCCCTGGCGATCGTCGTGGTGGCGGCGCTGCCGGCCGCGGCGGTGGCGCAAGTGCGGGGCGGCACGATCAGGGTCGGTATGGACGCCGACACGACCACGATGGACCCGCATCGCTCGACGGCGGCGGTGGATCGGCAGGTCTACAACAACGTCTACAGCAAGCTCGTCGACATTGATGCCCGGTTCGGCATCGTGCCGCAGCTCGCGCAGACGTGGGAGATCAAGGGCGGCGGCCTCGTGTACGTCTTCAAGCTGCGCCGCGGCGTGAAATTCCACGACGGCACCGAGTTCAACGCCGACATCGTGAAGTGGAATTTCGATCGCATGCGCGACCCCGAGCTGGCCTCGCCGCGGCGAAGCGAGATCGCTCCGGTCAAGGACGTCAAGGTCCTCGATCCCTTCACGGTCGAGATGACGCTTTCCAGCCCGTTCGCTCCCCTGTTGTCGGTATTGACCGATCGCGCCGGGATGATGGTCTCGCGGGCCGCCGTCGAGAAGTACAAGGACGATTTCGCCCGCAATCCGGTCGGCACGGGCCCCTTCCGCTTCGTCGAGTGGGTGAAGGACGACCATCTCACGCTCAAGCGGTTCGACGGGTACTGGGAAGCTGGACTTCCGCATCTCGACGAGGTCGTGTACCGGCCGATCCCGGACTCGTCGGTGCGTTTCACGGCGATGCGAACGGGCCAGATCGACATCATGCATCAGATCCATCCCAAGGACGTCGCCACGGCCAAGACCGAGCGCGGGATGAAGGTGTCGGAGATCGCGAGCCTCTGGTGGCAAGGCATCCACCTCAACAATCAGGTCGCGCCGTTCACCAACAAGACCATTCGCCAGGCCGTGTGGTACGCCGTCGACCGGAGCGTGATCCAGCGGGTGGCCTACTTCGGGTCGGGCGCGCCCGGCTGGGGCCCGTTCCCTCCGAGCATGTGGGCCCAGGACCGCGACTTCACCGACTGGAAGCGGGATCCGGCCAAGGTCAAGGCCAGGCTCGCCGAGGGCGGGATGCCGAACGGGTTCGCGTTCACGGTGAAGGGCTGGAACCAGCCCACCCAGATTCAGGAGCTCCAGATCGTCCAGGCCGAGCTCAAGGAAGTCGGCGTCGACATGAAGATCGAGCTGCTCGAATTCGGCAAGCTCCTGGCCGACCTCAACAGTCACAACTTCGCCGCGCTCAGGATTGGCTGGTCGGGCCGGCCCGACCCCGACGGCAATGCCCACGTCTTCCTGCACAGCAAGGGCGGGCTCAACCGGGTGCGCTACAGCAATCCCAAGATGGACGAGTTGCTCGACCAGGCCCGGAGCGAGGGCGATCAAGCCAAGCGCAAAGCGTTGTACGCGCAGGTGACGCGGCTCGCCGCCGAGGACGCTCCGTACATCTGGCTCCACCATGACGCCGAGGTGAAGGTGTGGAGCGAGCACGTCAAAGGGTTCGAGCACATCTCGGACGGCATGATGCGGTTCAAAGGGGTCTGGCTCGACAAGCGCTGAACGCGCGTGATCCAGTTCGTCGCCCGCCGGCTGCTCGCGACGGTGCCGCTGCTGTTCTTCGTGAGCCTCGTGGTCTTCTCCTTCGTGCACGTCCTGCCCGGCGACCCGGCCGTCTTGTTCCTCGGCGAGGAAGCGACGCCGGAGACGGTGGCCAAGTTCCGCACTCGACTCGGCTTCGACCGGCCTCTGGTGACCCAGTACGTCGAGTGGCTCGGCCGTGCGCTCCGCGGTGACCTGGGCCGGTCACTGCGGACCAATCAGCCGGTGACCGAGGCGATCCTGCAACGGCTGCCGGTGACGCTCGAGCTGCTCGGGGCAGCGCTCGCCGTGTCGCTGGCGATCGCCATCCCGGCCGGCATCGTCTCGGCCGTGAAACGAAATTCCGGAGTCGACCTGGTCTCGACAGTGTTCGCATTGATCGGGTTCTCGCTGCCGAACTTCTGGCTGGGCTTGATCCTGATCTACGTCTTCGCCCTGCTCTTGCGCTGGTTGCCGCCCTCGGGCTTCGCGCCGTTGCCCGCTCTCGCCGACAACGCCCGATCGCTGATCCTGCCCGCGCTCACGCTCGGCACCGCGCTCGCCGCGCTGATCACCCGCCAGCTCCGCTCGGGAATGCTCGAAGTGCTGCGCCAGGACTACGTGCGCACGGCGCAGGCCAAGGGCCTCGGCCAGGGAGTGGTCGTTGCCAAGCACGCCCTCAAGAACGCGCTCATCGCCGTCGTCACCGTGATCGGACTCCAGATCGGCGGCCTCCTCGGCAACACCATCATCACCGAGTCGCTCTTTGCCCTGCCCGGTGTCGGCCGGCTGATGATCGACGCCGTCTTCAGCCGGGATTTCTTCATCGTCCAGGGCGTGGTGCTCTTCCTCGCCGTCGGCTACGTCCTGTCGAACCTGATCGTGGACGTCCTCTACTCCTATCTCGATCCGCGCATCCGGCTCGGCTGATGGATCCGGCCAGCCTGCGCGCGATCGCGCTCCGCCAGTTCCGCCGCAGTTGGGTAGGCCAGGTCGGTGCCGCCCTGGTCGTCCTGTTCCTGATCGTGACGGCGCTGGCGCCGCTGCTGGCACCGTACGATCCCATCGCCACCGACTTCGCCAACGTGCTGTCGCCGCCGACGCGCGCCCATCCATTCGGCACCGACGACATCGGCCGTGACATCCTGAGTCGGGTCATCCACGGCAGTCGGGTGTCGCTCCAGGCCGGGCTGTTCACGGTGGCGGTCGCGCTCACGGTGGGGTTGCCGCTGGGACTGATCGCCGGGTTTCGCGGCGGCCGCGTGGACGACCTGATCATGCGCGGCATCGAGGTGATCCTTTCGTTTCCCACGCTGGTGCTGGCGCTCGGGATCACGGCCGTTCTCGGCCCCAGGTTGATCCACGCGCTGTTCGCGATCGGCATCGTCTTCGTGCCTCACTTCGCCCGATTGATCCGCGGTCAGGTGCTGACGGTCAAAGAAAACGACTTCATTGCGGCCGCCCACGCGCTCGGCGCCTCCGACGCCCGCGTCATGGGGAGACACGTGCTGCCCAACTGCCTGGCTCCGATCCTCGTCCAGTCGTCCTTTTCCATCGCGTTCGCCATCCTCACGGAAGCCGCGCTGTCGTTCCTCGGCCTCGGCACCCAGCCTCCCACGCCGTCGTGGGGCATCATGCTGGCCATGGGCCGCGGTTACCTCGAGCAGGCGCCGTGGCTCGGCGCCTTTCCGGGCCTGGCCATCTTCCTCACCGTGCTCGGCTTCAACCTGCTGGGCGATGGCATCCGGGATGCTCTCGATCCCCGCTTGAAAGCGTAAGTCCCCTCCGGGTTCTTGTGTGGCGTGCCGATCACCCCGGGGATGAGGACTCTGTCCATACGCGAGCTGAGACACGCGGCGCTGGCCGCCCTGCTCGTGGCGGCGCACCCGATCGGCGCCGCCGCTCAGTCGTCGTTGACGGGCGTCGTCACGATTCTGCAGGGCAGCGTGACCGCCACGAGGCCGTCGGTGCCCGAGCCGATCCCGCTCCAGCTCCGCGACGGGATCTTCGCCGACGAGTGGATCGCGACCGGCGAGAACGCGTTCGCGCGGATCCTGCTGGGCGGCAAGGCGATCGTCACGCTGCAGCAGCGCTCGAGCCTCCAGATCTCGGAGGAGCTTGCCACCTCGACGCTCGTCGTGACCGACGGACGGATCGCGGTGGCCGTCGCTCGTGAGCTTACGAAGACGGGGGAGCTGATCGAGATCAAGACGCCGACGGCGCTCGCAGCCAGCCGGGGCGCGGTCGTGATCACCGGCGTTTCGAAGGGCGTGACGACCTTCACCGTGGTCCGCGGTCTCGTGGACGTGGCTCGCATCGATCCGCTCTCGAATCGCCCGATCGGTCCGCGCGTCATGCTCAGAGCCCAGCAAGAGGTGACGGTTCCAGCGACGGGCTTGCTGAGGCCGCTGCCCGTGAAGGCGGGCACCGTTCAACGGCTCGACACCGAGTTTCAGCTCGGCGACATGGATGCTCTGCCCGGCTCGGTCCTGGCACCGCTGCCGGCGGGCCCGACACAGGTGACGGGCAAGCAACGCGCGCGGCCACCCTCGAAGCGCCTGCCCTAGCTCCGCGTAAATTCCACAATCGCCGGAGGCGTGGCTCCCCGGCACCTCCCTTGCTCAGTCTCGGCGGAGGGAGGCGGGCATGAATTCACTGCGAACCGGAATCTCACCGGCGCTGGTCGCCGTCGGTGTCTGGGTCGGCGATCGCGCATGGGCTCAGAACGCATCGAACACGCCGGCGCCTTCGCCAGCGACGACGCCGGGGGACGGCGGAGGCACCGCCATCGCCGCGGTCATCGTCGTGGCCGGGCTGCTCGTCGTCATTGGCCTCGCCGTGAAGCTCTTCGACCTCAAGCGCAAGCGAGAGTCGGAGGCGGTGCAGCTCCAGGCCCAACTCTCCGACGCGCTCTTGCGTGAGCCCTCACTCGCGGGTCTGCCGTTGACGCCGACCGTCCACGTCCCGATGTGGACGGGCACGCCGGCGACGATCGATGTCACGGGCCAGGTCCCGAGGCCCGAGCTGAAGGACCTCGCCCTTCGTCTCGTGAGCGACGAGGCCTCGCGCATTCGCTCGGACATCAAGATCGTCGACCGTCTGTCCATCGTGCCCACCGCGGCCCAGGCCGCGTGACGCGCTCGTCGTCGGCCGCGCCTGCGAGGGCGGTGTATACTGGCGTGGCTTTGCCGTTGGAGAGGTGGCCGAGTCGGCCGAAGGCAGCCGCCTGCTAAGCGGTTACAGGGCCAAAAGCTCTGTCCAGGGTTCGAATCCCTGCCTCTCCGCCAAACCGCGCCCTTAGCTCAGGTGGACAGAGCGTCGGACTACGAATCCGAAGGCCAGAGGTTCGAATCCTCTAGGGCGCACCACCCCTCTACGGACGAAGCGTTGATGCGCGAAGCGCTGGAGGAAGCGCGTCTCGGCCTGACGGCCGGCGAAGTGCCGGTCGGCGCCGTCGTGGTGATCGACGGTGCTGTGATCGCCCGCGCGCACAATGCACCGATCTCGCTGAGTGACCCGACCGCGCATGCCGAGGTTCTCGCGCTGCGGGAGGCGGCGAGCAAGACGGGAAATTACCGGTTGACGTCGGCCACGCTCTACGCCACGGTCGAGCCGTGCGCGATGTGCAGTGGCGCAGCGCTCCACGCGCGCCTCGCGCGGGTGGTGTTCGGGGCATCCGATCCGAAGGCGGGGGCGATGGGTTCGCTCTATCGCCTCCACGACGATCCCCGGCTCAATCATCGGATGGCGGTGACCGGCGGCGTGCTCGCCGAGGAAAGCGCGAAGCTCTTGAGCGCATTCTTCGAGTCGCGGCGAGCGCCCCACTCTTCAGCGTAACGCTCTTCGAGCCACCTTGAGTCGCCGAGCGGCGGGACGGCCGTGTCGGCGTACCATCTGGACCGCCGGTTGGGCCAAGAACGACCGATGCAGGTCGGCGTCGTCCTTCAGTGACGCAGCGAGCCGATCGAGGACGGCCGCGCTCCTCGTCCAGCAAGCGTCAGCTTTCACCCGGTGGCCACGCACCAGCTCGACACGGGCGGCAGTCGCGCAGACTCTCCACTCCGCCAAGGGAACGTCGTATCCGTCGACCGCGTGGAGCGCCTCGGACAGCTCGCGTTCGGCGGCGGGCAAGTTTCGCTGGGCGAGCGCAGCCTCGGCGAGCGCCTGGCGGCCGAGCGCCAGGTACGTCCGCTCGCCGGAGGTCGCAGCGAGTCGACACAGCTCCTGCATCTGTTCGCGTGCGCGGACGAACTGCTTGCGCGCAAGCCAGTACTGGCCGAGCCCCAGCCGCAGCGGCATCAGGAGAATCGAGCGCATCAGCGTGGACTGCGCGGTCACTTCCTGGAACGCCCGCAGCGCTGCGGCGTGCCTCTTCGAGCCCAGGTGAGCGAATCCCAGGACGATCGAGCCCAGAAGCTGATCCATTTGGATCTCAGCGCCCGGCGACCGCTCTTGCTCGCAGAGCGCCCGAGCGCTCGCGAAATTCCCCACGTGCGTGAGCAACCACGCGGTCTGAAAGCGGAACCCTCGCGCCCAGAGGCGATGCCCGTTTCGCTCTGCCATCTGGAGTCCGTCGCGGAGGACACCGCGTAACTCCTGCCATTCACCGAGGTGCAGCAGTGCCCACGCGCGGTGGAACTGGCACGTCATGTAGTGATACGCGTCGCTCACCTCCAGCGCCAGCCGCAGGCCCTCCTCCGCGGTACGACACGCCGCCCGGTAGTCCGCCTGGTAACTTCGCAGATGAGCGTAGCGGCCGACGTGCAGGCTCAGCAGCCTCCGCTCCCCGGCGCGCCGCACGGCGTCGATGGCGAGGCGACAGGCCTCGGCGTCCTCGTCCCGCCAACCGCACAGCAGGATGCGCTGGCAGCCGACGAACCCGCGAACGTGCGCCCGCAGCGCTTCGTCGGGCAGGCCGGGCGCGAGCACGAGCGCCTGCTCGACGGCCGCCAGGCTCCGGTCTCGATCGATCCACGAGAGCGCGCCGCCGAGCTCCAGCAGCGCCCGCGCTTCCACGTCGGCGCGGCCTTGCTCTCGCGCGTAGCGAGCGAGAGCCTCGAAGCCTTCGACCGTCGCCCTCACGTCGCCCATGGCTCGGCGGACTTGTCCGAGCTGCTCGAGGAGGGCGAGGCGTCCGGCGACGCGTTCGGCTTCGGGAAGCCGTTCGACGAGATCGAGGGCGCGTCCGACGTAGCCGGCCGCCTCGGAGTTCGCGTTCCGCCGGGTCGCGGTGTCGGCCGCCTCCGCCAGGTGGCGCACGGCTCGTCGGTCCGCGCCAGCCTGCTCGAAGTGCGCCGCGAGCTCTGCGGCGATGTCACGCGCCCGGTCGCCGTAGGCCACTTCTTCCCGTTCGCCGATCGACTGGTGGAGCTCGCGACGCCGCGCGGGAGAGATGCCCTGGTAGAGCGCGTTTCGGTGCAGCGCGTGCACGAACCGATAGCGCGAGGCCACAGTCCCGTCCGGCCACTCGCCGGCGCCGAGTGAGCGGATGAAGAGGTAACGATGCGCCAGCTCGTCGCAGCTCTCCTCCACCTTGGCGGGCGCCCGTTGGAGGGCCGCGGCCACCGACGCCGCCGAGAACTCCATGCCGGCAACGCTTCCCGCGGCCAAGACTTGCCGCTCATCCTCTCCGAGCTGGCGCACGCGCCGCTCGATCATCTCGCGAAGGTTTTCCGGAACGCCGACCTCGACCTCCTCCAGCACCGCGTGCAGCTCCCACCGTCCGTCGCGTATGACGCTGAGCCCGCGCGCGACAAAGTCCTCGACGAGGCTCACCATGAACAGGGGATTGCCCTCGGTTCGCCGGTTGATGACGCGCGTGAGCTCCGCTGGAAACGCGTGGCCCGCGAAGCGCTCACTCAGGTAGTCGCCTCGCTCAGTGGCTCCAGCGAGAGCTCCTGGGAGCACCCCCGCGTGTGCAGCTCGAGTCTGACGTGCTCGAGGGGGTGCTGGCTCCCAATTACATCGACCGGACGGTAGGTGCCGATCAGGAGCAGCCGCGTGGGCTCCTGCCGCCGAGCGAGCAGCGAGACCAGATCGACCGTCGCCGTGTCACTCCAGTGCAGGTCCTCGAGCACGAGCACCAGAGGCGCCTCCGCGGTCAGCGCTTCGACCGCCTCCGCCATCTCGCGCAGCATCCGCTCGCGCGTGGCCCCCAGGAGCTCTCGCTGCAGAGCGTCCCGGTCCGTGCGGTCGAGGAGCCACGGCATCTGCGCGAGCCAGGTGGGCGCGTGCTTGCGCAGGAGGGTGACCAGCCAGTCGCCCCCGCCCTCGCGGCAGAGGCGGCCGAAGGCATCCAGCACGGGCAGATAGGGCTCCGGCGCCCCGTACGTCTCGACACACTGGCCGTGCGCGATCCACACGCGCGGATCGACGGTCACGCGCTCGAGAAAGGCCCCGACGACCCCTGTCTTGCCGATGCCCGGCTCACCGGTCACGAAGACGATCTGGCGTGTCCCGCGCCACGCCGCTTCGATTCCTCTCTGGAGGCGGTCGAGCGCGGGCTCGCGGCCGACGAGGTGGGCCGGGCCACGGTATCGGAAGCCGCCGCCGGTGGGACCGGACCCGACCGGCGATCGCTCGGACGCCCCGTCTCTCTCTGGCCTGGGCTCGGAGTCGGTGACGCCGGCGATGAATCGATATCCGCGGCGGTGAACCGTCGCCACGAAGCGCGGCGCGCCGACTCGATCGCCGCCTTCCGGATCTCGCGCACGCAGACCTTGAGCACGGCATCCCCCACCACCGTCTCCGGCCACACGCTCTCGAGGAGGAAGTCCTTCGTGACGAGTTGCCCGTGGCGCTCGGCGAGACACTGCAGTACGGCAAAGGCCTTCGGCGTCAGGCGAACCGCCTTCGTCCCGCGCCACAGACACGCATCGTCCAGATCGAGCCGAAACGGAGGGAAGCGGAGCTGTCGCGACCGTCTCACGTCCATTAGCACGCTCTTACCGAACTCTTACCGCGTGATTATGACCCGCCGATCGCGCCGTGCCTAAGCTGACGGCGCGATGAAGGGACCAGCCGCCAAGAGACTACCACCGGCCGGTGCAACTCGCCGCCCGCTGCCTTCGTCGTCCAGTGCCCGGGGCAAGCGCGGGTGAGCAACGACGTCATCCGCCCGTTCAAACGCCACGAGGGAGGGGGAGAAGCAGGTCCGTATCGGAAATCTCAGTCGAGTCGTTCAACTCTACACGTGTGAAGGAGAGAGGTCATGCAGTTGATGCATAGCTACCGAATGCTGGCTCACACAGGTATCAGGTCCGCCGTACTCCTGGCCCTCGGCCTCCTGCTCGTCGCATGGCCGGGACCGGCGACAGCGAGAGAGGAGGGTCGCGCGAGAGAGGTTGAGGGCGACCGCCATGAGCAGGAGAAACCGGAGAAGCTCGCTTTTGACATGGTCGTCGCGGCCGGGGCACAGCGCTGCCTGCCGAATGCGACCGGGCACGTGTCGATCCGAGCGGCGGGACAGAACCAACGTATGCACGTGAAGGTAGAGGGTCTGCCGCCGCATCGAGTGTTCACGCTCTTCGTGCTGCAGGTCCCAACGGGGCCCTTCGGCCTCTCCTGGTATCAGGGCGACATCGAGACCGATGAGGGGGGGAGGGCAGTAGAGACTTGTTGGGCATCTTCAGCAGCGAGACCTTCGTCATCGCTCAGGCTGTTCGCCCAGCACCTCAGACGCACCCCGGCGTCGATGCGCTGACGAATCCCGACACCGCACCGGTGCACATGTACCATCTTGGGATGTGGTTCAGTGACCCTGGGGATGCCGTGGCGGCAGGATGCTCAAACGGCACGACGCCCTTCGACGGTGATCACGTTGCGGGCATCCAGGTGCTGAACACCAGCAATTTCCCTGACACCGCCGGCCCGCTCGGGCAATTCGAGTGACGCGCGGCGTACGCATCCAGGAAGTGAGGCAGGGGGCGGCACCGGCCGCCCCCGCGACTCGCGACGAGCTCTCACAGTTCTGGCCACTCTCTGCGCAGCCGCCCAGGACGATGACGCTGGTCGTATCGACGGCGTGACGTAGCACGCGCTCCGCGCCACACGTTCGCTTCGCGTCTCGTCGCCGCTGCGGTAGACTTGCGAACGGTCCAAGCGCTGGGCGGCTGGCGAACGTTGAGCATGGTTCAGTGGTACCCGCACCTGTCGCCCGGGACACTTGTAGAAGCCGTCGAGAAAATCGCACCGGCGCCCGCCATGGTCGCCCCGAGCACCGTGAGCGCTGTGGAACTTCGACAAGACTGAGACTCCGCAGTTGGAGGCATTCGGCGCGAACAGTGAGATACGCGATAAACTGCTGACGATACTGGTGCGGAGGGGTGGCCGAGCCCGGTTGAAGGCGTCCGACTCGAAATCGGATAGGGGCCCAGAAGGTCCCTCGGGGGTTCAAATCCTCTCCCCTCCGCCAAATTTTCCGCTCGGACGGCATCGGCGTCAGAGATTGCATGCGGAGGGGTGACCGAGCGGCCGAAGGTGCGGCACTGGAAATGCCGTGCACGGGTAACCCCTGTGCCGCGGGTTCAAATCCCGCCCCCTCCGCCAACTTCGTCTTCGACGTGGCCGTGCTAGACGGGGAGGTAGCGGTGCCCTGTTGCCCGCAATCCGCTCTAGCGGGGTCGAATCCCCTCTCGAGGGCGGGCCGTGTTGAGTGAGCCTCGGCGAGCGGCGTTGAAGGCTGGGCCCCACGCAACGTGAATCGTCGAACCCCGCCAGGCCCGGAAGGGAGCAACGGTAAGGCGACCCTCTCGTGTGCCGTGGGAGTACCTGGCCGGAGCCGTCTCCACGGGGAGATCGCAGGACGGTTCGATCGAAGGAGGGTGCACGGCCACTGTGTATCGGAGCGTGAGACCGGCGTGAACCGAAGGTGGCGAGCGATGGGTACGCGGGGTTCCGCTGTATCGGAGCGTGAGACCGGCGTGAACCGAGGGTGGCGAGTGATGGGTACGCGGGGTTCCGCATCTCGGAGTCGACCCGTGAGGTATCCCCGGTGAGTTATCAGGTGCTCGCACGGAAGTGGCGGCCGCAGACGTTCGAGGCGGTCGTCGGCCAGGACGCGATCACGCGGACGCTGAAGAACGCGCTCGTCTCCGGCCGCATCGCCCACGCCTACCTCTTCGCCGGGCCGCGCGGCATCGGCAAGACGACGACCGCGCGCCTGCTCGCCAAGGCGCTGTTGTGTCCCGAACGGTCGGGCCCCGAGGCGTGCGGCACGTGCACGGTGTGCGTCGAGGCCCAGGCGGGGACGCTCGTGGACATCGTCGAAATCGACGCGGCGTCGAATCGCAAGATCGACGACGTGCGGGCCATCCGGGAGAACGTCAAGTACGCCCCGGCGCGCGGCCGCTACAAGGTCTACATCATCGACGAGGTCCATCAGTTGACGGCCGACTCGTTCGATGCGCTGCTGAAGACGCTCGAGGAGCCGCCGGCGCACGTCATCTTCATCCTGGCCACGACCGACCCACGCGAGTTGCCGCCGACGATTCTCTCTCGCGTGCAGCGCTTCGACTTCCGTCCCATCGCGCCCGACATGCTGGTGAAAAGCCTCGAACGCATCTTGCGGGACGAGAAGATCCCGTTCGAGGCCGCGGTGCTGCCCGTGGTTGTTCGAGCGGCCGAGGGCTCTCTGCGGGACGCCCTGTCGTTGCTGGACACGGCCATCGCGTACGGCGGAGGCCAGCTGGAGGCGGCGACGGTGGCCCAGCTCCTCGGCGCCACCGCGCCCGAGGCCGTGCGCGCGTTCTGTGAGGCGCTCATCGGCCACGAAACGCCGGCGGCGCTCGAGGCCGTCGACCACGCAGCGCGCGAGGGCGAGGACCTCGGCGCATTCGTGCGTGACGCGATCGAGCTGCTGCGCCGCGTGCTCGTGCTCAAGGCCGCCCCGAGCGCGCAGCTCGCCGAGCTGACCGCCACCGAAGCCAACGCGTTGCGCAAGCTCGGCGAGACGGCGAGCGTCGACGAGATCCTCTACGTGCTGAAGAGCTTCGTCGACACCGACGCGCTGATGCGTGAGTCGCCGCACCCGCGGGTGGAGCTCGAGATGGCGGCGGTCAAGGCGACCCGCCGGCCGGTCCCGCAGGCGCTCGACGACCTGCTGCGCCGCATCGACGAGGCTCAGGCGCGGCTCGCCCAGACGCCGGTGACCGGAGCGGCGCCGGCCGCGGTTCAGGAAAACCTGCTCGCGCCGGTCGAGACCCGCCCGAGCTCGCGGCCGGCGGCACCGACCACCACCGTTGCCGTCTCGACCCCGCGGCCAGCGCCGCCTCCGCCCACCAGCGCAGCGTCACACGCCAGCCCAACGCCGCCCGCCGCAACGCCCGTGACACCACCAGCGTCAGACCTCGTCACCGTCTGGCAGCGCGTCGTGGATGAGGTCATGGCGAAAAAGCCGATGCTGGGCTCGGTGCTGGCTCAGGCGAGGCCGGTCGAGGTTCGCGACGGCGATCTCGTGATCGCGGTGAGCGGCAATCACTTCCACCGTGAAATGCTCGGCGATCGCGCCAACCGCGATCTCGTGCAGGCGGCGGCGCGCCGTCAGATCGCCAGCGTCGAGCGGGTCGTCGTCGCCGAGGACGATGCGGCAGCCGGCGGAGTGAGGGATCATCCGGCCGTACGGGCGATCGTCGCGGAACTCGAAGGCGAGGTGGTCGCGGTCCGCCGGCGGCCGCCGGAAGGAGAAGGCCAGTGAAAGGCTTCGGCAACTTGATGAGGGAGGCTCAGCGGCTCCAGCAGCAGATGGCGGCCGTCCAGGAGGAGGTCGCCCAGAAGAAGGTGCAGGCCACGGCGGGTGGGGGCATGGTGACGGTCGAGGCCAACGGCAAGCAGGAGATCGTCTCCATCAAGATCGACCCCGAGGTCATCAACAAGGACGACGCTCAGATGCTGGAAGACTTGGTGCTCGCCGCCAGCAACGAGGCGCTTCGGAAGGCGCGCGAGCTGGTCCAGCAGGAGCTCGGAAAGCTCACCGGCGGCTTGAAGATCCCGGGCCTGGGGCTCTAGGCCCCGCACGTTGGCGCACTACCCGGAGCCCGTCGCCCGGCTGATCGAGGCCCTCCAGCGTCTGCCCGGGATCGGGCCCAAGACGGCCCAGCGCCTGACGTTCTTCCTGCTCAAGCGGCCCGTCGAGGAGGTGCGCGAGCTGTCCGAGGCCCTCGTCGCCGTCAAGGACCGCATCGTCTACTGCCAGACGTGCTTCAACGTCACCGATGAGGACCCCTGCCGCATCTGTCGCGATCCTGGACGCGACTCGCGCCTCATCTGCGTCGTGGAGGAGCCGAACGATCTCCTGGCCATGGAACGGACCGGCGAGTTTCGCGGCCGATATCACGTCCTGCTGGGCGCGCTGTCGCCCCTGGACGGTATCGGGCCCGAAGATCTCAAGGTGCGCGAGCTGCTGGCACGCCTGGACACCGGCGCCGACACTGCCGAGGTGATCCTGGCGACCAATCCCAACGTCGAGGGCGAGGCGACCGCGCTGTATCTGGCGAAGCTGCTGCGCCCCCTCGGCGTGAAGGTCACCCGCATCGCGCGAGGCCTGCCCGTCGGGGGCGATCTCGAGTACGCCGATCAGGTCACGCTGTCCAAAGCGTTGGAGGGGCGCCGCGAGATAAGTTAGGATTCATTGAGTATCCGTCGCCGTCACTCCCCGGTAGCTCAGTCGGTAGAGCGGGTGACTGTTAATCACTAGGTCGCAGGTTCGAGTCCTGCCCGGGGAGCCAACACTACGAGGACTTCCGAGACACCCCCACCGGTTCGACAGGCTCATGTGTGATTTCTTGTGTGATTTGCGCGACGGGTTCGGGGCGACGCTCGGTCTTGGCGACCTCGCTGCGGAGGTAGTCCGGGGACAGGTGGGCGTACCGCTGGGTCATCGCCAGCGTGGCGTGGCCGAGGATCTTCTGAAGGGCCTGGAGACTGCCGCCCCGCATGACGAACCACGAGGCGAAGTGGTGGCGGCAGTCGTGGAAGTGGAAGTCGTCAAGCTTCGCCTCGGCGACCGCGTGTTCGAACGAGGTACGGACATCGCCGCGCTTCCACACAGGGCCTTGATGCGGCTCGGGCAGGCTGGCCAGGACGTTGTAGACGGCCTGGCGCATCGGAACCTCGCGACGCTTGCCTGACTTCGTCCCCCTCGCATCAGGGCGCGCCCGGCCCTCCAGGCGGATGACGCCCCGGCTCATGTCGATGTTCTGCTGCCAGTCCAGCCCGTGCAGTTCGCCCTTCCGCAGCCCGCTTTCGAGGGCGATCGTCACCTTCTTCACGAGTTCAGGATTCTTCGACTTGGCGCACGCGGCGAGCAGCCGGGCCTCCTCATCGGGTGCCTGCTCGCCGAGCCAGCGTATCCGGCCCTCGGGCTCCTTCTCCAACTTGATCCTGGGTACCGCCGGCAGCACCTCCCACTCCTCATGGGCGAGGCGGAGCAGGTGCCGCAGCAAGGCCAGCGGGCGGTTGACCGCGGCGGCCGACAACAGGGTGCCGTTGCCCTGAGCATCCTTCCGGCGCACCGACGTTGCGGCCAGCCGCTGCGCCTTGTACTCGCTGATCCTGCTGGCGGTGATGTCAGCGAGCGCGGCGTCCGCGCCGAACATCGACTTGAAGTGCTCCAGGGTGCGGCGGTCCTTCGCCAGTGAACGCTTCCGCGCCTTCGTGGCGAGGTAGCGCTCCGCAGCCTGGGCCAGTGTCAGGCCGGCGGCCTTTACCTTCGGCTCCTGGTCGATCTTCAGCAGGCGCGCCGCCAAGGCGTTCTCGGCGTCCTCCTTGGTCCACTCCGCCTTGAAGCATCGGACCTGGTTTCCGTTCTCGACGGTGACGAACCCCCAGGCTTTGCGCTTGGTGCGCTGGCCTCGGACCCTCCAGGTGCGTTGCCTTATCTTCGCCATCAGCGGGCCTCCTTTCGGTTTGCTCAGGTTTACTACTCTTCAGCGAGACCGTCCTTCGTGTCGACATCGAGGACCGTGCATCCGCTGGCTGCGCCAGTGGCGCAGCCGATGTTGGCGTCGGGGTTCTTCGTCCACCACGAGCGGATTTGATCCGTGTTCTTCGTGGCGTCCTTGACCCCGTTGCTGCCCTTCAGCGGCACCTTCGTGCCCGGCGCAAGCGGAAAGACCGCCCATCCACGCGCGGCGTATCGTAGTGCTGCTTTGAGGAGGGTACTATCCGGCGGCGGCGGTAAAAGTGCTGCAGAGGACATCAGCGGTCAGTTCTCCTTGTCTCATTTGATCGAGAATTGTCCACCAGTGATCGGCAATCAGAACGTCGCTGGTGCTACGCCATGGACTTACGTGGCGCGACGACGCCTTACCTGATCCGACCGCGCTTCCGGGCCAACCAGCGGAACAGGGCGGCCTCCTCAAACCGGATGACGCGACCAATGCGAGTAGTCGGCATGCTCGCGTCTTCGGCCGCCCAGCGCAAGATGGTGCGCTGGTCCACTTGGAGCATGTCCGCCACGTTCTCCGGCGTGAGGTACACGGGCCGCGCCGGCAGGGGCTCCAGCCCGTCAGCCGGCGCAGCCATTGAGGTTCTCCTCGTCGAGGCGACCGTGGCTTTTGTGATAGTTCGCCCGCATGAGGTCTACCCACGCCTGAGCCATCGTGAAGGGCTCACGAAGCCAGATCTGGTGCTCGGCGAGGGCCCTATGGACGCGAATCCAGCCGGTCATCATCGAGCGGTGGTCCTGACCAGCAAGATCTCGATGACCAGGGCGGCCCAGAGCGCGGTCGGAATCCCCCAGAGGCCCATCAGGCGATGCCCACGAGGACAACGCAGGGGCCGAATCGAACGGCGCGTGCACTCCATGCGGCAGACTTCCTACTGGATGGAAAACTCCGCCGCAAGGGAAATCGCAGCGGGGCGGACCGGCGTGAGGCGATTACATCAGGCGGGCGGGGTGAGGCGGGCGGGCAGCGGTCAGGACGGGGGGAAGCTCTGCATCTCTTCGCGTGTCGTGAAGCGCACGAGCGTCACCGGGCGGCCGGTCCTCTGTGGGCGATCCTGCGCGCGAGCGGACGCAGTTGCGTCAGACGCTCCTCGTTCGCGGCGACCATCGGCCACATGACGCCATCCGGGCTCATGAAGCCGCACACGCCTTCTTCGTCAGTCGCCGGATCGAGCGAGATGAACGCATAGACGTGACTGATGCGGAAGCTCATCGCATGCGTGCCTCCGCAGGGTCAGAGGGCTGGGTCGCGCCCGGTCGAGCCCACGCCGTGCCCCTTGCCCTGCATGCCGTGCTGGCGGCGGAGTGCGCGGCGCTGCTGGCCGAGTTCTTTGAAACGAAACGACGATAGCCGAGTGAGATCGCGGAGGGGTGGCCGAGCCCCCCGCGTCAGCGACCATGAACTGAAGTCCTAGCCCCGAGGCGGTCAGGAGACACGGTCTAGGTCTTCACGCCGAATGCGGAGTGCCGGAGATCATCTGCGAATCCACCCGACTCAGGCGGTGGATTCGAAATCGGCTCCGAGCGCGTCACGCTAGATCACTCGCGCTCACTCAGGATCACAGTCCCCGCGTAAATCGCGGGGATTTTGTGTTTCTGCTCTCGCAAGCGGTCTAGTCAGTAGTGATCCCAAGTGAGCACGAGTGAGCCTCCGAACTTGGACGCCTCGGTGGACACCTGAAAACCGGCCAGTTGTGGACGGGGCAAAACCGGCCAGTGAAGTAGCGCCGTCCCAAGCGCGAGTCTTCTACCGCGTTCGATCGTGATCGAGCAAGCCCCTTGTGTCGGTGTCTTCGGCGCCGAGGAGAGGGGATATCGAGATATCCTCTCGACGGAGATCGGGGCCTTCCTGCGCCAAAGCGCGATGCGTCATCCCAGCGTTGCTCGGTCAGGGCGCGTTCCGCTCGCTGTGGAGCCGGGTGCGCCAGCTCCGGGGCCCACACGTGAGCACGTGCGCGTGGTGGAGGAGCCGGTCGAGCATCGCGGTGACGGCCGCGGTGTCGCCGAGGAGCTTGCCCCAGTCCTCCACGGGCCGATTCGACGTGAGCAGCGTCGAGGCGCGCTCGTAGCGCCGCATCACGATCTCGAGGAGATCCTCGGCCGCCGTGGGCGGAAGCTTCCGCATCCCGAGATCGTCGATGATGAGCAGCGGCACGGTCGTGACGAAGGCGACGTAGTCCTTCCGCGTGCCGGCGAGCTGGGCTTCGGCGAGATCCTCGACGAGGACGTGCGCCTCGCGATAGAGCACGCGGTGGCCCTGCTGGATCGCGGCGAAGCCGATCGCCTGCGCCACGTGGCTCTTGCCGGTGCCGGGCGGGCCGAGGAAGAGGGCATCGGCGTGCTGGGTGACCCAGCGGGCGGTGGCCAGCTCGAAGACGAGGGCGCGGTTCATCTTTTTGTTGAAGTCGAAGTCAAAGGTATCGCGCCGCTTGGCGGCGTCGCGGAAGCCCGCCTGCTTCAGGCGCCGTTCGAGGAGCCGATCCTGCCGGCGGACGAGCTCGTCCTGGACGAGGCGCGAGAGGAAATCGAGGGCGGCCAGCTTCTCGGCCTGCGCCTCGAGCAGGCGGACCTCCAGCCCGGCCGCGATGCCAGAGCAGCGGAGCTGGCGCAGGGCGCGTTGCAGTTCGACGACGTTCATGAAGTGACCTCCTGGATTTTCCGCGCGATGACGTCGCGGTAGTGGGTGAGCTCGCGGATGAGCGGATCGACGTGGCGCAGGGTGCGGGCGGCCGGCGCCTGGCGCTCAAGATAGCGACGGACGAAGCGGTAGTCGGCGACGCCGAGCTCCACGGCGGCGGCGCAGGCGTCTGTGACGACGGCGGCGCCGTGCTTCTTC
>Ga0209236_1000930_pt1 | contig 17363 bp, 20 predicted proteins | sample GraSoi013_1_40cm_FD_185819 | JGI IMG/M metagenome (GOLD analysis project Ga0209236, IMG submission 185819) | Grasslands soil microbial communities from the Angelo Coastal Reserve, California, USA - Sample 09_27_2013_1_40cm (SPAdes) (version 2) | ecosystem: Environmental > Terrestrial > Soil >... | reverse complement strand
AGAGTTTCAACATCTGCTGGAATGGCACCCCAAATGCTCGTAGTGTCCGTTCAGCGCGGAAAGCGCGAGCCGCCACGCACGTCGGATGGATAATGTGGTCCGCCCCGCAAGCCGTCGCGGGGCTGGGGCCCCGCCGGCCGAGGCGCGGCTCTAGAACGGAGGCACATGGCCCGACATCTGTTTCTGGTCTCCCGACACGAACCCCGCCTTTACGAATATCTGCTGGATCGGTTCGGCCACGACGTAAAGGTCGAGGTGATCCTCGATCGGCGGCGCGGGGAGCGTCGCCGCCGATCCGAGCGCCAGGGGCCGGAACGCCGACAAGCTGACCGACGGACCCGTCGAGCGATCGATCTCGAGCTTCAGGTCCGGTCTCACGTGATCCTGACTCTCCCCAACGGCGACCCGCCGCCGCGATTGTAGGAAGCGCCGGGCTCACGCGGCACCCGGCGCCTCATCTGCCCGCCGTCGGGACATTGCTCATCTCGCTTCGCCGGCCCTTACTTTGCCTCCCCGGGCCGAGATTGGAAAGCGAAGACTGGTAAATCGTTCGCGTCGGCCCCGAAGCGGGAGCATCGTGTCGCATTTCTGATCAGCCGATCCCGCGCGCGTCGAGCCCGTCTATGTGCCTGATTTAGAAGCCTCCCGTGGATTTCGACGCCCTGCCCCCGTTCACCCTGATCAGGTCCCGGCCATCCGCCGTCGGCGCGCAAAGGTTGCGGGCGCGCAAAATGTGCAAGCGAACCGTGAGGTTAAGAGTCGGCATTCGCTTGGTACTGGCCTTGCTCATCCACGGGTTCGTGGACCAGACCCCGCCGGTCTCCTCCGTCTATCACGGCATCGTTGGCGAATCGCCGCAGATGGCCGAGATTTTTACGCGCATCGACAAGGTGGCGGTCGGCGATGTGAACGTCTGCATCCACGGCGAGAGCGGCACCGGCAAGGAGCTGATCGCGCGCGCGATCCACTACGCGAGTCCCCGCCGCGATCGTCCCCTGATCACGCTCGACTGCACGACAATTCCGGAAGGCCTGATGGAGAGTCATCTCTTCGGTCACGTGAAGGGAGCCTTCACCGGCGCGACGGAGCATCGCGAGGGCGTCTTCGCGCTGGCCCACACCGGGTCGCTGTTCATCGACGAGCTCGGCGAGCTGAGCTCGGCGCTGCAGGCCAAGCTCCTTCGCGTCATTCAGACGCGCGAGTTCTCCAAGGTGGGCGGGACGAAGCCCATCCGGACGGACATCAGGCTCATCACCGCGACCAACAAGGACCTCAAGGCCGCTGTCGCGCAGGGCCTGTTCCGGGAGGACCTCTACTACCGGGTCGCGGTCTTCATGATCAAGGTGCCCGCGCTCCGGGAGCGGCCGGACGATATACCACGCCTGGTCGATCACTTCTTGCGGCGGTTCGCTGGGCTGTACGGAAAACGCATCACGAAGGTCGCGCCCGCCACTCTCGAACGCATGCTCGAGCTGCCGTGGCCCGGGAATATCCGGCAGCTCGAGAATTTTCTCGAGCAGGCGGTCGTCCTCGCCGAGGGCGACACGCTCACCGACCGAGACCTCTTCGCCGGGGATTTTTCGAGCGTGGCCGGGCCTACCCTGTCGGGATTGTTCGAGGCGGGGCTGCCGCTCGGCGAGGTCGAACGCCGCCACATCCTCCGGACCCTCCACAAGGTCCGCGGCAACCGCACGGAGGCGGCCCGGCTGCTCCAGATCAGCGTCCGCTGCCTGCAGTACAAGCTGAAGGCCTACGGCCGGGACATCGACGGCGCGGCCGGTTCCGGCCTCGGTCTCGTTCCAAGCCAGCAATATTTGCGGAGCTAGCGCGCAAGTTTGTGGGGGACCTCGTGGGGTCGTGGCCCACTCCAGGTCTCTAACATATCGACAGTGCAAGCGGTCAGGACGTTGGCCCCGTTCGTGCTCCCTCAGCACGCCGCCTTGACGCCAGCTCCCGAGTCCGGCCACAGCAGGGCGACGCCGCTTCGAGACCTTCTGGCGAGCGATCCGGTATGCCGCCAGATCGTGCAATACCTGATGCGCAACAACGAGGCCGCCGACACCGCACGCGGCATTGCCGAGTGGTGGATCAGGCGGGACGTCAGGTCCACGCAGGCAGCGCTATCGAAGCTCCAGGAATGCGGCGTCGTGCAGTCGTACGTCGTTCAGGACAGCACGTTCGTGTACGCGTACACGAAGAGGGCAGTCCTGCGTCAGTCGCTCGCGCGCCATTTGCAAGATAAGGTCGTGGCCGGTTCCGCGAGGGAGCCCTAGCCCATGGCCCTGTCTTCGCGCATCGCGCCCGTCGATGCCGTGACGCACTCGAGCCGGCTCGGAGAGCTGCCGCGGCCCGACCTGCGCGTCGTCGCGCTTGGGGGCGGCACGGGGCTGCCCACAGTGCTCCGGGGGCTCCGGCCGTTGCTGTTCGCGTCGCGCCCGCTGGATCCCGAGCGGGACCAGACGCGCCTGACCGCGATCGCCACGGTCGCCGACGATGGCGGCAGCTCCGGCGTGCTCCGCGCGAGCCATCAGGTTCCGGCCCCGGGCGACATCCGCAACTGCCTCCTCGCCCTCGCCGGAGGCGATCCCGCAATGTCGGAAGTATTCGCTTTCCGCTTCGCGAGCGAGAGCGCGGTCGCCGGGCACAGTCTCGGCAATCTCATCCTGACCGCCGTCGCGGAGCTCGAGCAGGATTTCTCGAAGGCCGTCGCGCGAGTGGGTCACATGCTCTCGATCCGCGGCCGGGTCCTACCCTCGACCATCCAGACCGCAACGCTCTGCGCTGAGCTGTCCGACGGCACCGTGATCGAGGGCGAGTCCCGCATCGCGGGCGCTCGGAGCCCGATTCGCCGCCTGCGCCTCCATCCCAGCGACGCCTCCGCCCCGCCCGAGGCGCTGCACGCGCTCGAGTGGGCGGACCTGATCGTGATCGGCCCGGGCAGCCTCTACTCGAGCCTGGTGGCGGTGCTCCTCGCGGGGGAGCTGCCCGAGGCGATCGCCAGATCCCGAGCGCGAGTCGTGCTCGTCATGAATCTCATGACGGAGCCAGGCGAGACCGACGGGTACACCGGCGTGGACCACCTCATGGCCATTCGCCGCCACGCGCCGACGATCCCGATCCACGACATCCTGATCAACACCGCGCCGTTCGCGCCCGAGCAGGTCGCCCGATACGCCGCGCTGGGCGCCCGTCCCTCCGGACGTCGAGCTCCTGAGGGCGCTCGGCCACTCCGTCGTCGAGTGCGACCTGCTCGCGCCCGGCGGCGACGTGCGGCACGACCCGGAGAAGCTCGGGCGCGCGCTTCTCACCCGGGTGAGCTGAAGGCGCCCGCATGAGCCCAAAGTGGAGTTCCCCGACCTGGTGCGCATGATGATCCGGGCCGACCTGGAGGCGCTCTCGCGGTGATCATCGGTCTCGCTGGCGGAACCGGCTCGGGCAAGAGCATGATCGCGCGGAGTCTCGTCGAGCGCTACGGCGGGTGCGTGATCGACGCCGACTCGTACTACCGCGACCGCGGCGCCCTCTCCCTGCCGGCGCGGACCCGCATCAGCTACGACGACCCGACCGCCATCGACGTCGCATTGCTCGTCGGGCAGCTCGCGGCGCTCCGACGCGGCGAGACGGTGCGGAAGCCGGTGTACTCGTTCGAGACCCACGCGCGGACCGGAGTCGAGGTGGTCGCGCCGGCGCGGCTCGTCCTGGTGGAGGGCCTGTTCGTCCTGTGGTGGGAGTCGCTCCGGTCACTGCTGGACGTGAAAGTGTTCGTGGACGCGCCGCCGGATCTTCGGCTCATCCGGCGGATCCGACGGGACCTCGCCGAGCGCGGCCGCACGCTGGAGCAGGTGCTGCAGCAGTACTCCGGCACAGTGCGCTCCATGCACGAGCGGTACGTGGAGCCGACGCGCGCCCATGCGGACCTCGTCGTGACCAATGACGGCCCCGTCGATGCCGCCGTCGAGCTCGTGATCACGCTCGTGCGACAGCGAAGCGCCGGGGTTCCCGGATGACGCTCGGGGACCTGGCGCCGCATCTGCTCGGCTCCGTCGTCGAGACGGTCGGGGCGACCGCTGCCGTCCTGTACCTCAAGAATGCCGCTGGCGGCCATCAGGCGGCGGCGGCCGTCGGCGCGCGGCGCCCGGCGCAGACGCTCGCCGAGGATCATCCCCTGATCACGTCGCTCCGGACGCGGCGGGCTCCGCTTGTCCTCGAGAACGGCTCGGCGGCCCCATGGCTCAAGCCGTGGGCGGCGCGAGCGTTCCCGGCGGCGTCCGTGATCGTCCCGCTCCGCTGGCAGGACGACCTGATCGGCTTCCTGCTGCTCGGGCCCGGCCAGGGCGGCACGCGCTACACGGTCGCGGACCTCGAGCTCATGGCAACCGTCGGGGAGCAGGCCGCCGGCGTGATCGTCACCGCCCGCCTTGCGGAGCATCGGGCGCGGTCGCACGAATTCGAGGCCTTTCACCGACTCACGTCGTTCGTGATCCACGACCTCAAGAACTCGATCTCGGCGCTGTCGATGCTGAGCGAGAGCGCGCTGCAGCACTTCGACGACCCGGAGTTTCAGCGCGACGCCCTCCAGACGGTCGCGCGGACCGTGGACCGCATGAAAGCGTTGATCGGCCGCCTCAGCGGGGTCCCCGAGCCGGCTCGGCTGCGGCTCGAGCCCCTCGACCTCGCGATCCTCGCGCGAGAGGCGGCCTCGCCGATCGCGCTCGTGCGCCGCCGGCGGGTCGATGCGCTCGCCGGTGCTGTCCACCCATAGACGATGAGATCACGGCGCTCTCGATGCTGAGCGAGAACGCGCTGAAACGATCTCGGCGGACGGCGAGGCGCTCTCGCGAGTCATCCAGAACCTCGTCACCAACGCCGTGCAGTCGATCGACGGCCGCGGCATCGTCACCGTGAAGACCTTCGCGGAGGGTCGCTGGGCGGTCGTCTCGGTCTCCGATACCGGCCGCGGCATCTCGGAAGAATTCGCGCGGACGTCGCTCTTCGCGCCATTCTGCTCGACGAAGAAGGATGGCTGGGGAATCGGTCTCTACCATGCCAGGGGGCTGGTCGAGGCCCACGGCGGCGCCATCGACGTGTCGAGCAAGGAAGGGGTGGGCACCACCGTCACCGTCAGGCTCCCGCTCGGAGGACAAGCCTGAGCAAGCCCAAGCTTCTCATCGTCGAGGACGAGGAGCCGATCCGTATCCAGCTCAAATACGGGTTGCGGGACGACTTCACGCTTTTCTTTGCCGGGGACGGCGTGGAGGCCCTCTCGGCGCTCGAGCGCGAGCAGCCGGGGCTCGTGAGCCTCGACCTCGGCCTGCCGCCCGACCCGGAAGGCGCCGAGCCGGGCCTCGAGGCGCTGGACCGGATCATGAAGGCCGCGCCCGAGACGAAAGTGGTCGTCCTCACCGGTCACGGTGGCCGCCAGAGCGCCATCCGCGCGATCCAGCGCGGCGCGTGCGATTATCACGAGAAGCCGATCCGGCTCCACGATCTGCGGATCGTGCTCCAGCGGGCAGCCTATCTCCAGGCGCTCGAGGCCGATGCGGCGACGCAGCGCGAGGGGGAAGCGCCGACCCGCTTCGAGGACATGCTCGGCCACACGTCCGCCATGCGAGAGATCTTCGCCGTGGTGAGCCGCATCGCGCGGACCGACGTGACGGTGCTGATCCAGGGCGAGAGTGGAACGGGCAAGGAGCTGCTGGCCCGGGCCATCCACGCCCGGAGCGCGCGGTGCAACCGCCCGTTCGTGGCGATCAACTGTGGGGCGATCCCGGACACCCTGCTGGAGTCCGAGCTGTTCGGCCACGAGAAAGGCGCCTACACCGGGGCGCATGTTCAGCGGAAGGGCAAGCTCGAGCTCGCGGAGGGCGGCACGCTGTTCCTCGATGAGGTCGGCGAGATGAGCGCCCTCCTCCAGGTGAAGCTCCTCCGTTTTCTCCAGGAGCGGGCGATCGAGCGGGTCGGCGGCCGCGAGGTGCTTCGCGTGGACGCCCGGGTGGTCGCCGCGACTAACAAGGATCTGAACGCGGAGCTGCACGCCGGGCGGTTCCGTGAAGACCTCTACTACCGCCTCTCGGTCGTGAACCTGACGCTCCCGCCCCTGCGTGACCGGGGCGAGGACGCCGTGCTCGTCGCCAGCGCGTTCCTCCAGCGGAGCAACGCGGAGCACCGGAGGAAGCTGCGCTTCGGGGGCTCGGCCCTCGCAGCCATCACTCGCCATGCCTGGCCCGGCAACATTCGCGAGCTCGAGAACGCGGTGGCGCGCGCGGTCCTCATGGCCCGGACCAAATTCATCGAGGCCGGGGACCTCGGCATCGAAGCCGAGCACCGCCTGGACCTCGCATCGCTCCGAGAGGCCCGGGACCGGGCGGAACGGAACGCCCTGGTGGAGGCGCTCGCGAGGACGCGCGGGAACATCACCCAGGGGGCGCGGCTTCTGGCGGTGAGCCGCCCAACGTTGCACGGATTGATCGCCCGGCACCAGGTCAATCCGCGGGATTTCCGTTGATCGCGGGTTAATTGCGACCATTTGGCTCGGGCCCGTGTCATCATCGGACCGGGGCCGCGGCGACCTCGACCCGCTGCGCCCTCAGGCGCCCACGAGGCGAAGCAGCGTCCAGGTGAGGGCGGCGACCAGCGCCGAGGCGGGGATGGTGAGAATCCACGCCCAGAGGATGCGGCCGGCCACGCCCCAGCGGACGGCCGAGAAGCGCTGGATGGCGCCGACGCCCATGATCGAGCCGCTGATCGTCTGGGTGGTGCTGACGGGGATGCCACCGATGGCGGTGCCGATCAGCGTGATAGCGCCGGCCGTCTCCGCGCAGAAGCCGCCCACCGGCCGGAGCTTGGTAATCCGCATCCCCATGGTTTTCACGATCCGCCACCCGCCGGTCATCGTGCCCAGACCCAGCGCCGCGTGCGCCATCAGCACGACCCAAAAAGGTACGTAGAACTCGGGCCCGAGGTGACCCGTGCTGAAGAGCAGCACGGCGATGATCCCCATCGTCTTCTGGGCGTCGTTGGTGCCGTGACCCAGGCTGTAGGCGGCCGCCGACAGGAGCTGGCCGCGTCGGAAGATCTTGTCGACGCGCCCGGGCGTCGCATGCTTGAAGACGTTGAGCACCAGCACCATCGTCGTGAATCCGACGACCAGGCCGATCAGCGGCGCCAGGATCATGAACGCCCCGATCTTGATCAGGCCGGACGCGATCAGCGAGCCGAACCCCGCCTTGACCACGGCGGCACCGGCGAAGCCGCCGATCAGCGCGTGGGAGGAGCTCGTCGGCAACCCCCCCACCCACGTGATCAGGTCCCAGACGATCGCGCCGACCAGACCCGCCAGGATCACCCACTGGTCCACCACCGTGGTCTCGACGACACCCTTCCCGACCGTGCGCGCCACGCTGACGCCGAATCCGAACGCGGCGACGAAGTTGAAGAAGGCCGCCCAGACGACCGCCTGGAGCGGCGTCAGCACGCGAGTCGACACGACCGTGGCGATCGAGTTGGCGGCGTCGTGGAACCCGTTGATGAAGTCGAAGACGAGCGCGACGAAGACGATGAAGACGACGAGGGAGAGCACCGCTCAGGCCGGGGCGGTCACGCCATCTTGAGGATGATCCCCTCGATCACGTTGGCCACGTCCTCGCACCGATCCGTGACGATCTCCATCGTCTCGTAGATCTCTTTCCACTTGATGACCTCGATGGGATCGCTCGCCTCGTCAAACATCGCGGCGAGGCTCTCGCGCAGCAGCACGTCGGCGGTGTTCTCCAGGCGGTTCACCTCGACGGTGTGTTCGTGGAAGCCGGGGTCCATCGTCCGCAGGCACTTGATGGTGCGGTCCATCGCGTGCGTGGTGTGCACGATGACCTCGGCCATCGCCCGGCACGCCGAGGTCGGCTCCTTGATGCGGTACACGACCAGACGCTCGGCGGCCGCCTCGATATAGTCCAGCACGTCGTCCAGACGCGAGGCCAAGTCGTGAATGTCCTCGCGGTCGATCGGCGTGATGAAGGTCGTGTTCAGCTTCTTGATGATCTCGTGGGTCGTCTGATCGCCCTGGTGCTCCACTTCCTTGATCGCGTGCGCCTTGGCCCGCGCGTCGGCGAAGTTGTGGACCATCTCGTGGAGCAGGGCGCCGGCCCGGATGATGTGGTGGGACTGCTGCTCGAAGTAGTCGAAGAACCGGACTTCCTTCGGGATCAGATTGAACATTGACCCGAACCGAAGTGTAACGGAAACCTCACAATCGCGCTAGGCCTTCCTCAGGCGCAGTGGGGGAAGTCCCCGGAGAGCCCGGCGGCCCAGGCCCCAAGAGGTCTCGACGGTCTCGATGAGCGCCGGCGCGGTCGCCGCCAGGCAGCGAACGAGCACTCCGCCGCGAGCCAGCATGGCCACGCCGACCCTCGCGGCACCACCGCTCGCCCAGCGCCGGTGGACCTCGGCCGCGAAGTGCGCGGCGTCGAAGGCGCCGATGATCGCGATCGAGGCGAAGTACGGATGGGACTCCGCGCAGCCGAGTCCGTCCCATGCCGGGTCGTCCTTGGCGACCGGACCGCGCAGGACGAACCGGTCGTGGAGCAGCCAGCCGGACTGGTCCCTGATCGAAACGGCGCTGTCGAGCACGGCGAACCGCCACGCTTCTCCCCGGGCGACCCGGCCGGCCGAAAAGGCATCGACGAGGATGAGCCCGGCGCTCTCGTCCAGTTCGACGTCGATCGCCTGGCGGAAGGCCGAGCCCGCGAACGGGATGGTGTGGTCGGGCACCCACTCGACGACCGCGCGCGGGCCCAGCCTAAGCTTCACGGTCTGGACGGCCTCGTCCGCATCGGTGCGGTACACGCGAGTGGCCGACGGGGTGGTGAGCACCGCGTGGGTCCCCGCCGCCAGGCTCACGTCGATCGAGAGCCGGTCGCCGCCGACCAGGCCGCCCGTCGGATTCAGGATCGAGACGATCGCGGCCGGGTCGTCGAGAGCGAGGGGCGCCAGGACCTGGAGCGGCAGCGTGTATCGACAGCCCGCGACGACGGTGGCGGTCCCGCGCCGCTCGAAGCGGAGCCACAGCGACCCATCGCGGCCCACCCGGGCGTCGAGCGAGGCCGTCGCGTTCACGCCGTCGCCGCGGCGAGCGTCAGCTCGCGTCGAATCCACGCGAGGATCGTGTCCACCCCCTCGCCGGTCCGGAGGTTCGTGAAGACGAAGGGCCGGGCGCCGCGCATCCGGCGCGAATCGCGCTCCATCACGGAGAGGTCCGCGCCCACGTGCGGCGCCAGATCGATCTTGTTGATCACCAGCAGATCGGAGCGCGTGATCCCCGGACCGCCCTTGCGGGGGATCTTCTCGCCCTCGGCGACGTCGATCACGTAGATCATCGCGTCGACCAGCTCGGGGCTGAACGTCGCCGCCAGATTATCGCCGCCGCTCTCGATGAGAAGAAGCTCGAGATTCGGAAACTTCTTCAGGAGCGCACCCACGGCTTCGAGATTCACCGACACGTCTTCTCGAATCGCCGTGTGCGGACACCCCCCCGTCTCGACGCCGACGACCCGCTCGGCCGGCAGGGCGCGCCTCCGGACCAGGAACTCGGCGTCCTCCTTGGTGTAGATGTCGTTGGTGATGACCGCCATGTCGAGCTCGGCGGAGAGGCGCCGGCAGAGTGCCTCCGCCAGCGCGGTCTTGCCCGAGCCGACTGGACCGCCGATGCCGATTTTCAACGGTTGCGGGAGCGTGGTCATGATCTGAACAACCTCATGTCGAGCGTGGCGTGACGGATGCCCGCGAGCTCGAGCGCGGGACTGAAGCTCCACAAGTCGTCGCCGGTCGCTATCGCGGCCGCGGCGGCCAGCCGCTCGATGCGAGGCCGCATCGCTGCCAGCGCGCGCTGGCCGTCGAGCTGTCCGAGCGTGATCAGTCGCAGACCTGCTCCGACCAGCAGTGCCGCGGTGGCGTAGAGGTACGCCGCGGCCGCGGACTCGGGCCCGGCGCCTCCCCGACCGACGATCGCACCGAACACCGTCGCGTGGTGGCCGGCCGAGCGCTCGTCGTCGACGGCGCGGGCCAACCGGGCGAGGAACGCGTCGTCGCCGAGGCCCGTGGCGATCCGCAGCGATTGCCGACCCATCTGCCGGCTCGCCGCCTTGAACTCCGGGATGCTCTTCATCGCGTCGAGCCGCGCGTCCAGCGCCACCCACTCCTCGGCATCGGCACGGGCTGACAGCCGCACCGCGATCGCCGTCGCCGCGGCGTCGGCGGGACCGGCGGAGCCCTCGAGGTGAGCTGCGATGAACGCCTCCAGGCCCTGGCGGTCCCGAACCCGCCCGTCCTGCGCGTACGTCTCGAGCCCAAAGGAGTGGGCGAAGCCGCCGGCGGGGAAGAGCCCGTCTGCGAACTGCAGCAGCGTCAGCAGCGCTGGATCAGGCATCATGGCGGTGTCCCGCTCCGAGCGGCACGAACACGGCGTGCAGCCGCTCGAAGGGGACGCCCAGCCGTGTGAGAAGGTGGTCCATGGCCGGGTCGTCCGGGACGAGCACGCGGTCGCCGTCGATCGCGAGGGTGAAGTGGCGGTTCCCCACCTCGAAGGCGACGCGCAGCGCCGCGTCGCGCGATACCCCCGTGACCGCCAGGACCGGTTCCGGCGCGCCCTCCACGACGAGGTACCAGTCCGTGCCGACATGGAGGACCTCTCCGGGAGCGAGCGTGCTGCCGGTAGGGAGCGCCAGGACGAGCGTCCGCCCCCCGGTCGTCGTCACACGACGGCGCCCCCAGCGGCGCTCCTCCGCCGTGAGGACAAGCGTGTCGCGCTCGTGCCCAGTCAGCTCCTCGTCGTGCACGCTACCGCGCTGTCGAGTGACCACGACATGGGGGGCCATGTCGGGGCCCCCCATCTGCGGATCAAGTCCCCCCATCAGAACAAAAAATACCGTTGCGCCATCGGCAAGACGCGCGCCGGCTCGCAGGTGAGCACCTGGCCGTCCGCACGCACCTGGTAGGTCTCGGGATCGACCTCGATCCGCGGAAGCGCGCCGTTGTGGATCATGTCGCGCTTCCCGAGGCCGCGACAGCGCTCGACCGCGACCGCGCGCCGAGTCAGCCCGAGGCGCTGCGGCACGTCGCCGGCGAGCGCCGCCTTCGAGACGAACGTCAGCGCGGTGGCCCCGACCGTGCGACCGAACGCTCCGAACATGGGGCGGTAGAGCACCGGCTGCGGCGTCGGGATCGACGCGTTCGGGTCGCCCATCGCGGCCCAGGCGATGAGGCCGCCCTTGACCACCAGCTCCGGCTTGACGCCGAAGAACGCGGGCTTCCAGAGCACGAGATCGGCCAGCTTGCCGGCTTCGACCGATCCCACGTGCTGGGCCAGGCCGTGCGCGATGGCCGGGTTGATCGTGTACTTCGCGATGTACCGCTTCACGCGCGTGTTGTCGTCGCCGGAGGTCTCGCCCGGGAGCGGACCGCGCTGGCGCTTCATCTTGTCGGCGGTCTGCCAGGTCCGGATGATCACCTCGCCGATCCGGCCCATCGCCTGCGAGTCGGAGGACATCATGCTGATCGCGCCGAGGTCGTGCAGCACGTCCTCGGCGGCAATCGTCTCGGCGCGGATGCGCGACTCGGCGAAGGCGAGGTCCTCGGGAATGCGCGCGTTGAGGTGGTGGCAGACCATCAGCATGTCGAGGTGCTCGTCCATCGTGTTCACCGTGAACGGCATCGTCGGGTTCGTCGACGAGGGCAGGCAGTTCGGCTCGCCACACACCCGGATGATGTCGGGCGCGTGACCACCGCCCGCGCCTTCGGTGTGATAGGTGTGGATCGTCCGCCCCTTGAAGGCACGGATCGAGTCCTCGACGAACCCGCTCTCGTTGAGCGTGTCGGTGTGGATCGCCACCTGGACGTCGAGCTCGTCGGCGACGCCGAGGGCGCAGTCGATCGCGGCCGGCGTCGTCCCCCAGTCCTCGTGCAGCTTGAGCCCGATGGCGCCGGCGGCGATCTGCTCGCGCAACGGCTCGGGGGCGGAGGCGTTGCCCTTGCCGAGGAAGCCCAGGTTGAGCGGGAACGCCTCTGCCGCCTCGAGCATTCGGTGGATGTTCCAGGCGCCCGGCGTGCACGTGGTCGCGTTGGTCCCGGTCGCGGGACCCGTGCCGCCGCCGACCAGCGTCGTGAGCCCGGCGCTGATCGCCTCGCCGACGAGCTGCGGGCAGATGAAGTGAATGTGCGTGTCGAGCCCGCCGGCCGTGACGATCTTCCCCTCGCCGGCGATCACCTCGGTGGAGGCGCCGACGACCATCCCCTCCGTCACACCCGCCATCAGATCCGGATTGCCGGCCTTGCCCACGCCCACGATCCGCCCGTCACGGATCCCGATGTCGGCCTTCACGATGCCCCAGTGATCGACGATGACGGCGTTGGTGACGACGACGTCGAGCGCGCCGGCGGCGCGCGTGGCGCGGACGGACTGGCCCATGCCGTCGCGGATGACCTTGCCCCCGCCGAATTTCGCCTCTTCTCCGGGCGTGGTGAGGTCGCGCTCGATCCGGATGAAGAGCTCCGTGTCGGCGAGACGGACACGATCGCCCGTGGTGGGACCGTAGAGATCGGCGTACTGCCGGCGGGTCAGCCGGAGCGTCATGACGGGCGCTCCCACGCCGCGAGCTTTGCCAGCGCCTGGTCGAGGCCGCCGCCCTCGGTCAAGGCGTTCAGGCCGAAGACCCGGCGCGTGCCAGCCAGCTCGACGAGCGTCACGCGCTTCTCGTCGCCCGGCTCGAAGCGGACCGCGGTGCCGGCCGGCACGTTGAGTCGCATGCCGAACGCCTGGGCGCGGTCGAAGCGCAGCGCGCGATTGACCTCGAAGAAGTGAAAGTGCGAGCCGATCTGGATCGGCCGGTCGCCCGTGTTGGTCACCGTCAGCTCCACCGTCCGCCGGCCCTGGTTCGCGATGATCTCGCCCTCACCCAGCAGGTACTCACCCGGAATCACCGTTGGCCCCCTTCGGTCAGCAGCCGGTAGTAGAAGGCGCTCGGATCGAGGGTGCCGTCGGCGCTCTCGGCGTATGCGGGGATCGCGCCGGCCAGGCGGTATCCGACCGAGGTATAGAGTAGCTCGGACGGGTCGCCGCGGCGCGTGTCGAGCACCAGCGTCGTCCGCCCCAGCCGTCGCGCGCGATCCTCCACCGCCAGCATGAGCGCGCGCCCCAACCCGCGGCGTCGGGCCTTCGTGTGAACGATCACCTTGGCCACCTCCGCGCGATGGCGCGCGTTCGGACGCGTCGCCAGGAGCAGCTGGGCGGTGCCGACGACGTCCCCTTCGCCGGCGTCCGCACCCTCGGCGACGCGCGCGACCAGCAGCACACACGTGCCTTCGCGGACCGCCGCCGCGACCGTTTTCCAGTACGCGTCGGCCTCGGCCTCCGCCAGCGGCGGCAGGAAGCCGACCGACGCGCCGCTGTCGACCGCATCCGTGAGCAGCGCGATCAGCGCCCCCCGATGCCGTTCCACACCCTCGCCGCCAAGCGCTTCGATCGCCACCGCCCCGGGGTCCAAGCGCCCCGTCCGCGAAATCATGTCAGGGCCCGCTGACCCGCCGGACGCGGAGCGGAGGCGGCGGGTGGGTACGGGAGGGGTCAATCGGACCCGTTCCCGCAACGCGGCGGCGGTCGCCGCGCACCCGGATGGAGCCCAGCCGCCGCCGAGCAGTACTCGCGTGCCGCGTGGTCCGATGACCCCTCCCGCACCCACCCGCCGCCGTCGGCGTCACGTCCGGCGAAGTCGTGACCTGACCTCGAGAACGCGACATCAGCGGATCGGATGGTGAATGGTGACGAGCTTGGTGCCGTCGGGAAAGGTACCCTCGACCTGCACCTCCTCGAGCATCTCGGGCACTCCTTCCATCACGTCGTCACGACCGAGGACGGCGAGCCCGGCCTCCATCAGCTCCGAGACGCTCCGTCCGTCGCGGATGCCCTCGAGGACCTCGGCCGTGATGAGCGCCAGCGCCTCGGGATGGTTGAGCTTGAGGCCGCGCCCGCGGCGCCGGCGCGCAACTTCGGCCGCGGTGAAGATGAGCAGCTTCTCCTGCTCGCGCGGAGTGAGGTGCATCGTTGAACCACCTCCAGACGAATGGTGTCAGACCGCCAGGTGCTGCCGGACCATCTCCACCCTCAGATCTCCGGTGGAGCCCGAGGCGACCACGGCGCCCTTGGCCATGATCACGTACTTGTCGGCGAGACGCTCGGCGAAGTCAAGGTACTGCTCGACCAGCAGGACGGCCAGACCGAGCTCGCGCTTGATCCGTCTCAACGCGCTCTCGATCTCGAGGATGATCGACGGCTGGATGCCTTCGGTCGGCTCGTCGAGCATGAGGAGCTTCGGCTTCGTCAGGAGCGCGCGCCCGATCGCGAGCATCTGCTGCTCGCCACCCGACAGGACGCCGCCCTTGCGCGCGAGGAGCGGCTTGAGCGCCGGGAACAGCTCGAGGGGCTCGTCCAGCTCCGCGGCCCGCCCGCAGCCCAGAAGCGCCATCCGGAGGTTCTCCTCCACGGTCAGATGGGGGAAGATCTCGCGACCCTGCGGGACGTAGCCGACGCCGGCGCGCGCCCGACGGTCCGGCGACCAGGCGGTGATCTCCGCCCCGTCGAAGCTCACGGTCCCACGCCGCGCCGGCAGGAGGCCGATGGCGGTCTTGAGAAGGGTCGTCTTGCCGACGCCGTTACGCCCCATCAGGCACACGAGCTCACCCGCGCCGACCTCGAGGTCGACCCCCCAGAGCACCTGCGACTCGCCGTAGGCGACGTCGAGGCCTTTAATGGACAGCATCGGCCGCCTCGCGCCGCCGCCCGAGGTAGACCTCGAGGACGCGCGGGTCGCTCTGCACCTGCTCGACCGGCCCCTCGCAGAGGACGGTCCCCTGGTGGAGGACCGTCACCTTGCGGGCGATCTGCCGGACGAACTCCATGTCGTGCTCGATGACGAGCACCGACCGGTCGGCGGCGATCGCCTCCAGCAACGCGCCCGTCCGCGCCGTTTCCTCGTCGGTCATACCCGCGACCGGCTCGTCCACGAGGAGCAGCTCGGGATCCTGCGCGATCACCATCCCGATCTCGAGCCACTGCTTCTCGCCGTGCGCGAGGGCGCCGGCCAGGGAGCTCGCCTTGGCGGCGAGCTGGACCGTCTCCAGCGTCTGAGCGATCCGCTCGCGCTCCTCCTGCGGGTCACGACGGCGGAGCGCGGCGAAGACGCCCTTCGAGGCCCGGCGAAGCGAGAGCTCCACGTTGTCCCAGACGGTGAGGTTCACGAAGACGGACGGCGTCTGGAACTTTCGCCCGACGCCGAGGCGCGCGATGTCGTTCTCGCGCAGCGGCAGGAGATCGGTCTCGCGGCCGAAGATGACGCGCCCACTCTCGGGCTTGACCCGCCCGGACACGACGTCGAGGAGCGTGGTCTTGCCGGCACCGTTCGGGCCGATCACCACGCGCAGCTCGCGGCGGTCCATGAAGAAGTTCAAGCGGCTCAGCGCCTTGAAGCCGTCGTAGTTCACCGTGACGTCTTCGAGATAGATGATGCTGCCCCTGGCGGCCATGGTTACTTATCTGAGCGCGGAGGCCGGCTCATTGCGTGGGTGGCCTGAGAAGGGTGCGGGGCGTCCAGGATCGCCCGATCAGGCTGCCCTGCGACCACGCGATGGGCGCGGGTCAGCAGGCGGCCCAGGGCGCCGACGACCCCGTCGGGAAAGAACAGGACGGCACCCATGAAGAGCCCGCCGAGGAAGAGGAGCCAGAGGTCCGGGTAGCTCGTGGTGAGCCAGCTCTGGATCCAGTTGACGCCGAAGGCGCCGATGACGGAGCCGTAGAGCGTGCCCCGGCCGCCGGCCGCGACCCACACGACCATCTCGATCGACGGAAGCACGCCGATCTTGGCCGGCGTGATGATGCCGACCTGCGGCGCATAGAGGGCGCCGGCCAGTCCCGCCAGCACCGCCGACACGACGAACACGAAGAGCTTGTACGCCGCCGGCGAGTAGCCGGAGAAGAGCACCCGCGTCTCGCTGTCACGGATGGCGACGAGCACCTTGCCGGCGCGCGTGAGCGTGATCCAGCGACAGAGCAGATACGCGGCGACGAGCGTCAACGCCGTGACCACGTACAGCCCGCGCTGGGTGGAGGGCCGGTGCAGCGGGAAGCTGAAGACCGTCTTGAAATCGGCGAGGCCGTTGGTGCCGCCGAGGTTCATCTCGTTCCGGTTGAACACGAGCCAGGCGCTGAGGGCCAGCGCCTGCGTGATGATCGAGAAGTACACGCCGCGGATCCGGCTCCGGAACGCGAGGTAGCCGAACGCCAGCCCGAAGAGCGCCGGGACGAGGACGATCGCCGCCAGCGTGAAGGCGACGCTCTGGAACGGCCTCCAGAAAAGTGGGAGCGCGGTGACCTGGTTCCACACCATGAAGTCGGGCAAGGCGCTCTGGTAGACGCTCTTCGCGCCGATCTCGAGCATGAGGTGCATGCCCATCGCATACGCCCCGAGGCCGAAGAACACGCCGTGCCCGAGCGAGAGCACGCCCGCGTACCCCCAGAGGAGGTCGAGTCCGAGCGCCAGGATCGCGTAGGTCAGGAACTTGCCGAACAGGTTGAGCGTGAAATTCGAGACCGCGAACGGCGCGTCGGCCGGCAGCGCGTTGCACACCGGCAGGACGACGACCAGCACCACCGCCGCGAGCCCGACCGCGAGCGTCTCACACCTCGGCATTCCGGCCCCGCGTCGCGAACAGCCCGGCCGGCCGCCGCTGGAGGAACAGAATGACGCCGACGAGGATCGCGACCTTGCCGAACACCGCCCCGAGCGCCGGCTCGATGCCCTTCGTGAGCCCGCCCAGGCCCGCCGCGGCGAGGATCGTCCCGGCGAGCTTCCCCACTCCGCCGGTCACGACCACCATGAACGAGTCGACGATGTAATTCTGCCCGAGCGACGGCCCGACGTTGCCGATCTGGGTGAGCGCGCACCCGGCGAGGCCCGCGAGGCCGGCGCCGAAGGCAAACGTCGTCGCGTCGACCACGCCGGCGCGCACGCCGAGGCACGAGCTCATCGCCCGGTTCTGGGTGACGGCGCGGATCCGGAGCCCCGCGCTGGTGCGGAACAGGAGCCAGTATGTCGCCGCGACCGACACCGTCGCCAGGCCGATGATGAACACGCGATTGTACGGAAGCGTCACCCCGACCATCGCCGGCACGCCCCCCGAGAGCCAGGAGGGCGAGCTCACGTCCACGTTCGCGGCGCCGAACCAGAGCCGCAGCGCCTGCTGGACGATGAGCGACGCGCCCCACGTGAGCAGCAGCGTCTCGAGCGGCCGGCCGTACAAGAACCGGATGACCCCGCGCTCGA
>Ga0209236_1000926_pt1 | contig 17419 bp, 16 predicted proteins | sample GraSoi013_1_40cm_FD_185819 | JGI IMG/M metagenome (GOLD analysis project Ga0209236, IMG submission 185819) | Grasslands soil microbial communities from the Angelo Coastal Reserve, California, USA - Sample 09_27_2013_1_40cm (SPAdes) (version 2) | ecosystem: Environmental > Terrestrial > Soil >... | reverse complement strand
CGCCGGAATCGAGCCATCTCCGTCGGGTGAACAGCTGATCCGTGCGTGGGCAGTTTGACGAGATGTGACATTTGGAAATGGGAATCCTGACCTTTGGCAACCAGAACCCAGTCGTCCAATCGCAGGCACGAAATGGGAACCCAGCCCCGCTTCGTTAGGATTGGGTGCTCCGCGGTCGCGATGAGCGGTGCTTGCAGTCCTTCGACGGACAGTCGAAAACTTGCGGCCTTTCGACTGCCAGCCGCGGTGACGACGGCTGGTGCGGTTGTGCCGCCCAACTCCGCCAGCGACCACAGAGCGTCGCCCGCCCGGATTTGTTCGACCGGTTTCGTCGATCCATCATGGAGGAGAATCGGTGTTCCCGCAGGATGGCAAAGCCAGTTACATCCGGTCGTCGCAATGCTGAAGATCTTCGATCCAGGACGGTAGTGCGACACCGGTTTCTTCTCGATCGGGTCGACGTGGCCCGTGATGACCCGTCCATACACGTACAACCAGAGCTTGCCCTCGTGAACCCCGCGAATGCCACACAGGCCAACCTGGTTCTCGCCAATCTTGCAATAGCGGGCGCACGCCGTGCACATGATCTTGTTCGTGCCCTCGACCGGCTTCCAGAGCTCGGCGACCTTCCCCATCGCCTTGCCCGGCGGCTCCCGGACATCGAGGATTTCCGGTTCCGAAATCATCGTCTATCGGTACACTGGTCCTATCGGGTTAAAACACTTTGTGGGTCAGAATCGTCGGATGCTTCCAAGTACTTTCGCTCCACCCACCGAATGCCCCTTATTTCTCGTCATCCCAGGAACCGTGAATGCGGTTGTATTGGAAGCTCGTCTTCGAGATTCCTTGGACTGAACCCAAACTCGATTGGCTTCTCAAAGAGTTCCGTCTCATTGTGAACAAGTCAATCCGTGTCGCGCTTGAGCAACGTCTCCATTCGCGAATGCGACTCGCCCGCGTTGCATACGCAGGCTTCGGCCGAGAACACAATATTTACAAACAGTACATTCCAAGCGCATTCGATTTCGCTCTGCGAATCCTCAAGACTTATCGTCGCCGGCTCAAGCAGGGTAAGACGGCCTCAGTGCCCTATGTTCGAAAGCCCGTGCTAGTGGCAGAAAACCAATCGTATCGGCTCGATCGGACTACAGGCCGGTTGCGTATCCCAATTCGAGGCACGGAGGGGGTGCAGCTGGTCCTTCCATTGTCGGAGTGGCATCGGTCGATTTTGGAAGACCCGGCTTGGGCTCTTGGATCTTTGACTGTGGTACCTGGGAGAGTGGTCCTTGCCGTCCGCAGGACTTCTCCGAGCGCCTATGAACCAGTGTCGGCAATTGCTTTGGATACGAACGAGGATTCATTGGATGGTGTCGCCGTCGGTAGCGCTAGGGCACGTTTGACTTCCCTCTCATTTCTCGGTGTGCGCGAAATCCAAGCGAGGCACTTTCGAAGACGGCGCCGTTTAGCGCGCGCCAAAGCCCAGGATCGAAGAGTTCAACGAAGACTTCTTGCGCGGGAGAGTGCACGAGAACGGCGCAGGGTCAAACAGCGACTCCATCTCGTCAGCAAACGTCTTGTTCAATTCGCCTTGGCTTCGAAGTCCGCAATCGTTCTCGAGAACCTCAAATTGCCCAGCTTGCACGGCAGATCTCGTCGGATGAACCGTCGCCTTTCGTCTTGGCCCAACAGGGAGATTCATCGCCAGATCGAATACAAGGCCGCCCTTCGGGGCGTGCCCGTCATCAAGGTCAATCCTGCATGGACCAGTAAGACCTGCCCAGTGTGTGGCGCCCGGCGCCGAGATAGGGTGGGCAAGGACTTCGTGTGCCTCATATGTGACTGGGAAATGGATCGACAACACAACGCGGCACTGAACATCCTGAAGACCGCCTTGGCCTCGAACGAGGCCTTGGCAAGGGCTGTACGGTTCCAGCCCGGTGCCCTCCGCGATGATGTGGTGAGTCCCCTCTACGACCTCCTCCGAGAAGGAGGAGGCGCACGGGAGGAGCCGAGCGGAGTGGAGTTGGACGCCATCCCGCCTTTCGAGATCTCGGGGGACTCATGAGTTGTCCAACAGAACCTTGCGCAAGCTACCGAATGCCGGCGGAACGGAAGTGTTCCCAGCCCTTCGCCAGGAGCGGTTCCTTCCCGGTTTTCGTCACGAGGACGTTCCCGCCAGACGGGGCGACCTTGCCGATGACCGTGAGTCGTCGACGGTCTCGCACGGACGAGTCCGAGTACCTCGAAAGGACCGTCTGGATCGCATCCGGCCGAACCGTCGCGAGGAGTTCGTAGTCGCCTCCGTAATAGAGAACGAGCTCCTTTGCGATGGCTGGCGGGAGTGAAGCGAGGCCCTGGTATCGAGGGAGTGCAGCCTCGTCAATCTGGTAGGACAGCTTCGTCATCGCGGCCATTTGGGACAGGCTGACCCCGAGGCCATCCGAGAGGTCCATGCAGCTTGTGACTGCGCCGGATTCGGAGAAGAACATGCCGTCCGCGATCCGCGGATACGGCCGCAGGAGTTGGTTCAGGGCCTCGGTCCGCATGCCGGACGACTGCTCGAGCATCTTCGCGGCATGGCCGGCGCGCCCGAGGTCTCCCGTGACGACGATCGCATCGCCGGGTCGCGCCCCCGTCCGCAACAGGATCCGATCCTTCCGCACCCGGCCGAACGCCGTGCCGGCGATCGAGAGGATGTCCGCCTCCTTCGTGTCCCCGCCGAGCACCGCGATCCCGAATTCGCGGACGCATTCCTCCATCCCGGTCGCGAGGCCGCGGAGGAACTCCACCTCGGTATCCGCCGGCATCGAGAAGGCTGCGACGAAGCCGAGGGGTCTCGCGCCCGCCGCCGCGATGTCGCTCAGGTTCACGGCGGTCGCATACCAGCCGATTTGTTGAGCCGTCGCCCCGGCCGGGATGTGGGTCTTCCGGTTCACGACGTCCGTCGTCACGACGAGATAGTCGTCTCCCCACTCGACGACGCCGCAGTCGTGCCCGAGGCCGATTGGTTGCCCCCGGTCATAGATGCGCGCGAGGATGTCGATCGCGCCGCGCTCCCCGATGTCCGAGAGCTTCGCCACGAATCCGCCGGATGGGGGCGAGAGTAAAGAAGGCTATGGGCGCGGTCGATTCCGCGCCCGGTTCATCTACTGCGGCGGAGGCGGGGGCGTCCCTGGCTTGCCCATTCGGCGCCAGAAGAACGCGGCGAATGCGATCACCGCGACGATGATCACGATGACGCCCGCGACGATCAGGACGGTGTTCTCACCGCCCGGCAGCAACGGGTTCGACGGCGGGGTCGCGGAGATCGTGATGTTGCCCCACACCGTCGGCTCGAACCGCGAGCGATAGACGAAGGTGCCGACCTTGTATGCCGTGAAATTCCACTTCAGCTCCACAGGATTCCGGAAGGTGGGCGAACTCACGTTCGTCTCGTTCGCATTTACGGCGGAGTTGTTGTTGAAGTCGATGAACCAGTTGTGATTCCGATTGTCGGTGCCGTTCAGGTATAAGGTGACGTTGTCCCCGAGGGTGACCGCGAGATTCGGTCCGGGGTTCTGGAGGGACGTGTTCGTGATCCCCCAACCTCCCGCCCGGCTCATCCATAGGTGAATGCTCGGGCTCCCTGCGGCGGCCGCCGGCGGCGCGGCGAAGCCAATCGCCAACAGGCCGAAGGCCATGCACACGACCAACGCGAAAGTCTTTCGAAGTCCCATCATCGGAAATCCCATCCTTACGGCGGCCGCACCCGGTATTCAGGAATAAAGGCATCGGTGCGAAAATCAACAAGCGAGTCCAGAAAGGCACATTGGACCCCAATTGGGGTGCGGGAGAGGTACAGAGCGTCGCGATCATGGGCCCTGAATGCTCGGATTTGGCCTCCTCAGTGGCTCCTCGCCGCAGGATCCTAGCCGCCCGCGGGATCGACCTTCGGAGTGCGGTGCGCGGGATTTGAACCCGCCTTATAGCCTTGGCAAGGCTATGTCCTAACCAGACTAGACTAGCACCGCGCGAAAGGGGACGAACGCGAGGGGGTTTGAAAAGATTGCGGGGCGCGGAGGGAACGCACGACGTGAGGAAGGCGACCGGACGCCGCGCGTCTACGCGCCGATCCCGCCGCTAACGAGGAACGCGATGCCGAACCCCGCGATCGCGGACGCGAGACCGATGATGGCCATCTGAACGCCGCTTCGCGTCGGTCGACCGACGGTCGTCCTTGCTTTCCACCAGCCGATGAGGAACAACGTGATCGCGCTGACGACGAGCGACACGGCGATGCCCAGGAGGATGTCCCGGCCGATGACGATGAACGGGATCAGGGGGACGAGCGATCCGAGGATCGCGGCGAGGCCGACCAGGATCGCGCTCTTGCGGGCCTGGGTCTTCCCGACCGGCGCGAGGTTCAACTCGTGGGCCATCATGAGCTCCAGCCACGCCTTCGGCTTCGAGGTGATCTTGGCCACCATGTCCTCGAGCTCCTCCCCGTGGAAGTCCCACCGCTCGAGGATTTCCCGCACCTCGTTCCGCTCGAGGTCCGGCAGGTCTTGCATCTCTTGCCGCTCCCGTTCGACCTCCGCGGCGTAGTGGTCCCGGCGGGCGACCGTCGACGTGTACGCGACGGCTCCCATGGAGATCGACTCGGCGAACGCGGCTGCGAGGCCGCCCGCCAGGATAATCGCAATCGGGTTCGGGTACCGGTAGGACGCGATCGCGACCCCGAGGATGACGCCGAGGACGTTGACGAGGCCGTCCTGGCTCCCGAGGATGAAGTCGGAGAGGAGGCCGGGCTGCGCGTGCTTCTCCGCGAGGGAATCCTCCTCGATCTTTCGCCAGAACGCGAAGCGCGTCGCCATGAGCCCGCCACCCTAAGAGTCAGTCGGATTTGACCGTTGCGCAGGGCTCCGAATCATCCGTCAAGTCTCTCCCGCCCTTCAGGGACGAAGGTTTTTCTAAGCACCTCGTGATGGGCGCGCCCGATGGCGGTCGCGGCCCTTCCGTCGCTCCTGACGGAGGTCGAGACCGCGGTCGGTGCCTCCCGGCCCGACGCGGTCGACGCGGCCATCAAGGCCTTCCGCGCGAAGGCGCCGCCGCTCGAACTCGCCCGCGCCGCGGCCCGCGGCGTCGCCTTGCATTACGACCGCGCGTCGGGGGTGGCGCCGCGAAGCCTCGCGATCCTCAGTGCGGCGTCGAACCTCACCTCCGCGATGGAACCGCGCTTCCAAGTTCTCCCGGTCCTGCAAGCCATCGCCTATGCCGCGTCCGAGAAGAAACCGCCTACCCCGGCGAAACCACCCCTCATCGTGTCGGGTGAGGTCACACATCTCGGGCGGTCGTTCCTTTTCGCGGTCCGGGCGGGAGACGTCGCCGAGGCGGAGTCGATCTTCCTCGGGATGGTCGACGAGGGCTGGGAGCGCAAGATGGCGGGAGACATGCTCTTCCGCGCGGCGCTCGAGGACATGGGCGAGGGCGGGCGCAAGCTCTTCCTCGCGGTGAAGTCGTGGCAGCTCGCGCGGTCTCTCGGCTTCAAAGGTGCCCGTGTCATCTTACGACCCGCCGTCGACTATCTCGCGAAAGGCCCGCGGGATCGCACCGCCTACGAGACGATCCTCGCGATCCTCGGGAAGGAGTGGGTCGACCTCGAGGCGCTTGCGTCCGGTGGGCGGCCGTTGGACGAGCCCGGGCGCATACGGATGCAGCGGATTGGATCGGCCCCGACCGATGCCGCGTGCGTCGATGCGACCCTTTCGTTGCTCCGGGATGGATACGCGGCATCTGGCGTTGCGGAAGCGCTGGTCGTCGAAGCAGCCCGAAGGCTCCTGACCGTCAAAGGTTACGACACGGAAGCCGCCCGCCGGCTCTTGTTCGCCCACGCGTCGCGGTTCGTCCTGAATTTCAGCCGGACGGGCGAGCGGCTCTACGCCCTCTTCCAGGCGGCCCTCCGCGTTCGCTCCCCCGAACCGGCGCTCAAAGCGGACGTCGACCCGGGGACCGCAATGGGCAAGCTCGATGTCATCGCAAACCTCGCGTGCCGCGACTCCCCAACGGCCAACGAGGGCTACAATCTGCTCCTTGCGGACGCGTGCATCACCGAATACGAGGCGACGAAGGCAGCCGCAATCGTCCTCGCGCTCGCGCGGATGATCGAGTCGTCCCCGAAGGATCAAGCGGCGTACAAGTCGTGGGCCCCCCTGTTCGGGCCGTGATCACTTCTTGCTCAGGTCCTGGCCGATCAGCGCGAAGTGGGCGAGGAGCGACTCGATTTGGATTCGCTCGCTGCTCCCCTCCGTGAGGCGGAAGTCCGTCTCGCCGATGCGGTCGAGCAGACGCACCTTCGACTCGTCCGGGATGTTCAGGTCGAAGACGGTCCGGTGGAGCTGACGGACGATGTCCTCGCCGGACAGCCCGTACTCGATCAGGAGTCGATCGAGGACCTCGCGGGCTCGGAGGAACTCACCCTCCAATGCCTTTTCGATGAGGCCCTTGACCTCCTCGGGTCGGACCGTGCTCGAGACCTTGTAGAGCACCTCGGCGTCGACCGTCGAGCCGAGGGAAGCGGCGACCTGCAGCGCGTTCACGGCCCGCCGCATGTCCCCTTCGGCGACGTAGACGAGGGCCTCCATCCCGTCGTCCGTGATCTTGAGTTTCTCGGATTTCGCGATTCGACCGATGTATTCGGCGATCGCGTCAGGCTTGAGCGGGCGGAATCGGAACACGGCCGTGCGCGATTGGATCGGCTCGATGAGCCGCGACGAATAGTTCGCGGACAGGATGAAGCGGGACGTCTTCGAATACGTCTCCATCGTGCGGCGCAAGGCCGCCTGGGCGTCCGCGGTGAGGTTGTCGGCCTCGTCGAGGAAGATGATCTTGAAGTTCGTCCCGCCGAACGGCGCGATGCGAGCGATCTCCTTGACCTTCGTCCGCACGGTCTCGATGCCGCGCTCGTCGCTGCTGTTCAGTTCGTAGTAGTTCTGGCGCCAGTTCTCGCCGAACATGTCGCGGGCCAGGGCGATCGCGGACGTCGTCTTGCCGGTCCCCGCCGGGCCCGCGAACAGGAGATGCGGCAGGTTCCCCGTCTTCGCATAGGCCTTGAGGCGCTCGACGATCTCCTCCTGGCCGACCATCTCGTCCAGGCTCTTCGGTCGATACTTCTCGACCCAGAGTTCCTTCATCGCCGCCCCAACACGCGGCACATCCGGCGGATGTGTAATAAGCCTTTGGCGGGGGGCGAGCGGAAGCTACTCGATGACGACGTTCAGGGCGTTTGCGACCGCGGCGATCGGGTTGATCAGCGTCGTCGTCGCGCCTCCGGCGAACAGGAGGCCAACCGCATGCCGGGCGTCGTCGACGACGAGCGATCCGCTGTCGCCACCCTTCGAAAGGAGATCGCTCACGATCTGCTCCCGGAAGATCGCCGTAGGTCCGCCGTAGTCCACCTCGACGACCGCATCGATCGCGGTGATGCGTCCTTGCGTGACCCCGGTCGTGCGACCGCTCTTTCGGACTTGCAAGCCGATGACCGGTTCCTTCGTCCCGCGGACGCGGCCGATTCCTAGGATCTCGGGCGTCACGAGTCGTGGTTCGATCGGCTCGGCGACCGCAGCGTCGACGAGGTTCGACCCGCCGCTCGGGAGACGTTTCAGGCCCCAGCCCGCGGCGCGGAGGAGGGGCGCGAAGAGCCGAGCCAGGAATCGCGCGACCGGCCCGGGCTCTTTGTCCTTGAATTGAATCGGCACGAAATCGGCGAGGCGTGCGATCGTGTCCTGCAGGCGCCCGCCGTCGACGGGCCCGGGTTGCAGGATCGGGTCACTGACCCGGCCCGCGTTCTGGTTCGCGAGGACGTGGTTGTTCGACAGGATCACGGGCCGTCCGTTCCTCCGGGCGAGGACGCCCAGGGTCCCCGCGGTGATCTGGACGTGACCGATGCTCACGCCGCCCGGCGCCGGTCGGATCCGCTTCGTTCGGCCCACGTCCACCGCCTGGGCCATTTCGAGCGCGTGGAAGCGGCCCGTCTCGACGATGTCCGTCCGGACCCCGCCGAACGCTTTCGGGACGACGTCCCAGCGCCGGAGCTCGGCCTCGGGGCGCTTCGCCTCGACGAAGACGACGATGCATCGTTCGTCCGTCTCGCGCCCGCGGATCGACTTGTTGCCGATCGCGACCCCGACCACGTTGGCCCGGGCGAAGATGGCGGCCTCGTTCGCGGCCTTCGCGGCGCGGACGTCGTCCGCTGGCATGGCTCACTCCTTCCGCTCGAACGCGCTGATCTCAAGGAGGCCTTCGCCGAACTTCCCGCCCGCGGTCGTGCCCGCGACCCGGACGATCATGTTCGACACGAAGCCGATGAAGATCCCGATCCCATAATACGCGAGGAGGTCCCGCGCGTACAGGAAGGACATCATGCTCACCCCGAAGACGATCGCCATGAACGCGGCGAAGGCGCCCCATTGGACCTTGTACCGGCGCACCGCGAACAGGAGGAACCATCCGAGGACCGTCCCCATGAGGACGAGCCCCAGCTGGTTGATGTCCATGGCGTTCCTCGGAGAATGGGCGAAATTCCGGCGATTCCGGATAAAGGAACCGGCGCGGTTCTCACTCGAAATAACGTGGCCACCTGTGGGCCAACCGCCACAAGGCTCAACTAGTTCGCGGCGAGATGCCCGGCGGGGGTAGCGCTTGTCCGCTTCGATTGCGTGTCCCGCCTGCGGGACCGTGAACGCCGCGACGAACACGTTCTGCGTGAACTGTGGCACCCGCCTCGGCTCCTTCGTCCCCGCGGCTCCCATCGTCCCGCCGTCCGGCCCTCCGCCCGCCGCGCCGCCGCCGTATGTGCCCTATCCGACGCCGTACCCGTATTATGCGCCCTTCCCACGCAGGGCGACGTTCTCGGACATGCTCTCCGGCCTCTTCGACGTGTGGACGAAGAACTTCCTGCCCTTCTTCGCCGTCTATCTCGCCCTGGGCGCCGCGACCGGCGCACTCGGGGCGATCGTCTCGTACGCCATCTTCGGGACGGTCATCCTCGGCGGGGGTTTCGCCGGCCTCCCCGCGACGTCCGTCCCGGCCGTGGACCTCGGACTCATCCTCTTGTCCGCGATCGCCACGTTCGCCATCACTGCGATCCTTACGAGCTTCGTCGTGGGCGCCATGACGGAGTACGCGATCCGCCGGTACCGCGGCGAGCCGATGACGCTGGAACATGCCCTCCGACGGGGACTGCAGCGGTTCCTCAGTATCCTCGGGGCCAACGTGCTGCTGAACCTCATCATCTTCGGACTCGTGATACTCCCGGCCCTCTTGATTCTCGTGGCCCTCTTTGCGGGATTGAGCGGCGCGAGTGCGCTCGCCATCGTCTGCGGTGGGCTCGTCGCTTTCGTCGTGGTCGGCGTACTGGCAATCTTCCTCTACGTGTCGCTCGCCCTCTACGCCCCGGCGATCATGATGGAGAATGCGAGCGCGGTCGGTGGGCTGTCGAGGAGCTGGCAGATGACCCGGGGCCACCGGTGGTCGCTGTTCGGCGCGATCCTGGTCACGGGCATTCTCGTCTTTGTCATCACGCTCGCAATCTCGATCCCCCTCGGTCTCATCGGGTCCGCGGGTGGACCGATCGTCGCAGCGTTCGTCTCGGTGCTGTCCTCTGCGTTGATCAGCGCGTTCGTCGGTTCATGGACCGTCATCCTCGTCGCGGTCGCGTACGACTTGTTGGTCCGCCACCCGACTCCGTACTTCGGTGCCGCCCCGCCGTACATGCCCGGCCCTGCGGTGGCTCCTCCGCTCGGAGCCGCGCAGGCCGGTCCACCGCCTCCGTCCGCGGCTCCTCCGCCGGGATCGCCTCCCGGCCCATGAGGTCTTAAGCCCCCGCGCCGTTTCGATCGGTCGTGGCGTGCGATCGGTGCGGAAAGCCGGCGGTGGAATGGATCCGCTACAGCGGGGACCACCTGTGCCGCGATCACTTTCTCGAGTTCGTGGAGCGGCGCGTGAAGCGCGAGCTCCGATCCCAGGTCGACCTTCGCGGCGGAGAGCGAGTCGCCGTCGGCATGAGCGGCGGGAAGGACTCGAGCACGACCGCGGCACTCCTGGCGAAGTTCCTCGGGGACCGACGCGACATCGAATTGATCGGGATCACGATCGATGAGGGGATCGCGTCGTACCGTCCTGCCGGGATCGACTACGCGCGACGGCTTTGCACGCGACTCGGGATTGAGCATCGTGTCCTTGCGTACACTGAAACCGCCGGGCACTCGATGGACGACGTCGTCTTGGCGGATACCGAAGCAATCCCCTGCAGCTACTGCGGCCCGTTCCGCCGGGAGGCCCTCAACCGCGCGGCCCGCGAGGTCGACGCGACCTACGTCGCCACGGGCCTCAACCTCGACGACACCGCGCAATCGATCCTCATGAACGTTGCCCGCGGGGACATCGAGAAGCTCGCCCGGATGGGACCGCACGAAACGCGCCAGCCGGGACTCGTCCCACGGATCCAGCCGCTCCGCATGATCCCGGAGAAGGAGGTCTATTTGTACGCCCTCCTGAGCGGCATCGAGTTCCACGATGCGACGTGTCCGTACGCGGAGCGGGCTCAGCGCGGCCGATTCCGGGACATCGTGCATCGCCTCGAGGAGGAAAGCCCCGGTACGCGTCATGCGATCGTGAGCGGCTACGACCAAATGCGTCCGCTGCTCCAGGCGAAGTATCCGCCAGCAGCCCTCAACGCGTGCGCGCGATGCGGCGAGCCGACCGTGAACGAGATCTGCAAAGCGTGCGAGCTCCGAGACCGGATCACGAGAATCTCATCCGTCACTGAAGCGTAGACAGTCGGCAGACCGCCTGCCCTCCAGGCGATGGTGTCTGCCCTGAGCCAAGCCAAACCGATTCCAAACGCTGCCGGTCGCGGCAATGACTCCAAGTGTTTCAAGTTCCACGCCATCATGTCGCGAGCTCCCGACAGTCGTTGGCTTGCATGACTTCGAGCTCTGCTAGAAGTCTTCGAGGTCGCCAGTGGGCGGGACTGCCGTGGTCGCTGTGGAGTTCCGCGGCATGATTCGCTCGTCCTCTCTCCACAAATCAGCACCGTATCGCCAGTCGACTTTCTATTGTCGCACCCGTGCTCTTTTTCTGGACTCAGGGTGTGGTGGCAATCGACGAGAGCAACGGCAGGGGAAGAACCGGTATTGAGTGCGAACGGGCAGTTTCGACCACCGATTCAGCGAATCTAGCGACGACTGACCGGTCGAGTTTGTATGTAACATCGCTGACGCCCACGCTCCGACGACGCCTCCGCGCGCAGATGAAGAGAACCAAACCGGACTTCCGGATGAAAAGCAGTGCCAATTGAATGGATCGAGTTCCGTAGGAAATCCAGGCGACCTCGTCCCAACGAAGTAGGCGGCGGAGGCGGCCTCTACGGTAAATCCGTACTCCGTCGCTATCCACTTGTAGAGTGACGGGATAGGAAAGGAAGACAACCGCGGAGAAGTCGAGGACTGCGAGCGCCAGCGGCCAGAGGCTTACAAGCAACCTTCCGGAGAGCGGGCGGTCGGCAGTGCCTGTGTAGAAAAAGACGGACAGCCCCACGAAGACCGCGCCACCGAGCGTAGCCCCTGCGAGTGAACTGAACCGTCTCTCCAGGGTCACGCTCTGCGCGGCGGAGGGCGAACCTCGCTGGTCCGGGAGAGTGAAATCTGAACCTCTTGCCGGCTTTGGCAGATTGGTGAAATGGCTACCCCTCGTCATGTGATACGTTCCTGTCTCGCGGACCGTTGTGGATAAGCCGAGCCGTCGTTAATGCCAGAACCAGGAACAGAGTCCAAAAGATAAGGAACGCCAGCGTGCGCAAACCCTCCGAGGCGGTCGCCAACCGATAGATCCAGAATACCGTTTCATAGACTCCCAGGAGTACAGCCCATACGGACCGGTTTGGATGTCTGCCGAGCGTTATTCCGATCCACAAGAATCCGCCCCCAAGGACTATCCCTGTGACAACTGCGAGGTCGAATGTGCGAACCGTGACGAAGGCAAAGAGGCCAACCGCGGCGGCACCAAACCCAAGCACCGTCATCATCGATCCCACGACAATGACGAGAACTCTCGGCACTCGCGACGGTAGTGGCGGGACACTTATTGTCGTCTGCACGTTACATCCCGAGTTTTCTCATAGTCTCAGTCGCGCCGGAGCGCCTCGTCATTGTCCGATCGTCGCGGCCCGGGGCCGTCCCACGGAGATGATCCGGACGGGGATCTTGAGCTGCGCCTCCATAAACCCGATATATTTCCGCACCGCCTCCGAGAGCGCCCGCTTCCCTTTCCTCGCGGTGGAGATCCACTGGGATTCGGTGAGATCCGCCCAGCCTTTGAACTCGCGATAGACCGGTTCGCATCGGGACAGCACGCGCATGCTCGCGGGGAATTCCTTGATCGTCTCTCCATCGGCACGATAGCTCACACACACCGGAATCCGGTCGAGCCCGCCAAGCACATCGAGTTTCGTCACCGCAAGGCTCACGAGACCGTTCACCCGCACGGTCATCCGGAGCATCACGAGATCGAGCCAACCGACGCGTCGTGGCCGGCGGGTCGTCGTGCCGTATTCGCCTCCGCCCCGTTCACGCAGGTATTCCGCGGTGTCCCCTTCGACCTCCGTGGGAAACGGTCCCGTGCCGACGCGCGAGGTGAAGGCCTTCGCGACCCCGATGATGTCTGTCAAAAACTGCGGTCCGACCCCCGCGCCGACGGAGGCCGCTCCGGCGACGCAATCGCTCGACGTGCCGAACGGATAGATTCCGTGGTCGATGCAGAGGTGTGTGCCTTGGGCGCCCTCGAAGAGGACTCGTTTTCGACGCCGGATCGCCGCATCGAGCCACACCGACGTATCCGCGACGAACGGCGCGAGACGCGCACCGTGCTCGACCTGCTCCTTGTAGATTGCCTCCAGATCAAGGCGTTCCGTCCCGTTGTACGCATCCATTAGCCTCTGCTTGATCGGGACCACCGTCTCGAGCTTCTCCCGGAGGGCGACCGGATCCACGAGGTCGCACATGCGGATCCCGAACCGGCCCACCTTGTCCTCGAATGAGGGGCCGATTCCCCGAAGCGTCGTCCCGGCTCCCAAGTTGCCTTTCAGTTTCTCCTCGAGGCCGTCGATCATCTTGTGGTACGGCATCACGACGTGCGCCCGATCGCTGATGCGCAAGTTCTCGACTGAATGACCAAGGGCACGCGTCTCGTCGATCTCTTTCAGGAGCTGCGCCGGATCGACGACCACTCCGTTCCCGATGACGTTCATCGTGCGCTTTCGCAGGACCCCGGATGGCAAGAGATGGAACGCGTACAGCTGGTCGCCCACTTGGACCGTGTGCCCTGCGTTCGCGCCGCCCTGGAACCGCACAACGACGTCCGCGCGGTCGGCAAGGTAGTCGACGATCTTCCCCTTGCCTTCGTCCCCAAACTGGGCTCCGACCACAACCGTCGCGGGCATCCGAATCGCCGCCTGAACATCGACTCACGTTTAATGGTTCTGTGGGACCGCGGGACGGCCTCCTTCCACTGAGGCGTTGCCCCTGCACCGGACGCGAATCCGGTATGGTCGCCGTAGACCTCGCGCGATAACGTTTTATCGGCTGGGGGCCTTTGCCCGGTACCGCCGACCGGGTCGGGAGGGGGTTCCATCCTGTCGCAGGCGACAGACAAGATTCCTACGTATGTCGTTGGCCTGGACGATCGTCTGAGCGGCGGAATCCCTCGGGGTCACATCGTCCTCGTCGCCGGACCTCCGGGGTCCCTGAAGTCGTCGTTCGTGTACCGCATCCTCTTCCACGAGGCGAAGGAACACGGCGCCTCCGGGCTGTACCTTTCGATGGAGCAGAGCCGGCCCTCGCTCATCTCGCAGATGACCTCGCTCGGCATGGATGCAGGATACGCGAAAGGCGTCCACATCATCGACGTGCGCGCGTTGCGACGCGAAATCGAAGAAGTCCGCGAGCAGCCCCGATGGCTCCTGGGCCTGCGCCGACAGCTCGCGCGGTACAAGGAGGAAATGGGCTGCGACCTCATCGCGCTGGACAGCCTCGACGCCTTGTACGCCCTCGCACCGTTCGAGAGCCCCCGGAACGAGATCTTCCAATTCTTCGAGGAACTGCGGGACCTGAACGCGACGACCTTCCTCGTCTCCGAGATGGGGCGGGACACGACGGCCTTCGCCCACTTCGGCGTTGAAGAGTTCCTCGCCGACACGATCATCCACCTGCGGATGCGCGAAGTCGACGTCGGCATGAGCACGTCCGTGCGCCGGTATCTCGGCGTCGTCAAGATGCGCGGGGTCGAGCATGACCTGGATTACTACCCGCTCCTCGTCGAGCGCGGCGCCTTCGAGATTGTGTCGGAATGACGGACGCGTCGCCGGCTGAGTTCGTCCTTGCGCTCGGCGCGTTGCTGCCCCTCGCCGCCCTGATCGTGAGCTCGTTCCTCGGCGCATACGTCCTCGGCCTGAGCCCGCGACGGTCCGCGAACCGGTCCGCGTTCCTCGTCATGGTCGCCTTCATCATCTGGGACCTCGGCGAGATCGTCCAGCGGTCCTTCGCCCCCGGAACGTCGTCGGATGCGTTGTTCTTCTGGGCGCGCGTCACCTGGATTGGGATCGTCCTCGTGCCGGCGACGCTGTACCACCTCGCCCTGACGTACCCGTCGCGGAGCCCCTGGTTCCGCGGCCCGTGGGCCCTGGCCATCATCTACGCGCCGTTCGTCTTCTGGGCCTACCTGGTCACGTCGACGAACCTGATCATCTCCGGCATGTCGGCGAACGCCTTCGGGCCGAGCGCCCGCATTGCGCCGACCTACGCGTACTTCGCACCGTTCTTCGGCGTCTGGATGTTCTCCAGCGTCCTGGTCTTCGTGCGTTCTTGGTGGCGCGTGCGGAAGACTCCGAGCCGAAGCATGCAAAGCGTCGTCGTCCTGGGCCTCATCTTGGGGACCGTTCCGGCGGCGGTCACGGAGCTCGCGTGGCCCGTGCTGACCGGCACCGACACGCGACTCGGCCTCGGATCCCTGTACACGATGATGTGGTCGATCTTCATCGCGTACTCGGTCGCGCGGTACCGGTACCTCCATATCGAGCCGGTCGTCGAGGTCCGCCCGGCGCGGGCTCCCCGCCACCGCCTCGAGCGCGGTCTGAATTACCTCGTCCTCGAGAACGGCCGGAGCGCCGCGATGGGCGCGTTCCGCGACATCGTCTCTGCGACGCCCGGACTTTGCGTCACGGGTCTCCCGCCCACGCACGTGGCGGCCCGGTTCGGTCTCGAGCGGACGCCGATCCTGTGGATCACGACCGCGTCCAGCACGGAGCGGACCGTGCGGCCCAACGGGCTCGACTTCGAACTCGTCCACACGGTCGTCAAGTTCCTCCGAGAGAATCCGGGCACCGCGGTCTTGCTCGATGACCTCGACTACTTGTCGGCCGTCGCCGGCTTCGATGCCGTCGGGCGCTTCCTCAAACGCGTCGTGAACCAGGCGAGCGCGTCGAAGGGCACCGTGATCGTCGCGGCGGGTCAGGGGACGTTCACGCCAGACCAGGTCGCGGTCCTCCGCGGAGCCGTGGATCGACTGGTTGACATCCAGGAGACCCCGAATCCGACGCAAGCGGGGACCGCGGATCACGTCCTCATGACGATCAACGCACAGGATGCGCCGGTGGCCCTGCCCCTGGTCGGCGCCCGGCGAGGCCTCCTCCTGACGACGGAGCATCCGTCAAAAGCGCGCGTCCGATACGGCGATCGCTTCGACATCGTGTGGGTCACGGACCACCCGGAGCCCGGGATCCGGACCGTTCGACCGAAGGCGCTCGACACGGAGGGCCGACGTGCGATCGCGAACTACGCGACCGCCCATCCCGAGAGCGACATCGTACTCGTCGGGCTCGACCAGCTCGCGCTGTACGTCGACGTACGGGCGTGGCTCCCGTTCGTGAAGGACGCGCTCGATATCGCGAGCCTCCACGGGTGCCGACTCTTTCTGACCGTCGCACCGGAGACGATGCGGACGCAGGAACTCGCGATGCTCTCCCGCCGTTTCGACGCGCCGCTCGGGGCCGCGGCCCTCAAGACCGCTCTTCCCTCAGGGCCGACCACAACCGCTCCTGAAAGTCGAATTCCGTATCGAGGACCTTCCGCATGAACAGGATGACCTGGCCCTGCGGATCGAGGCCGTTTCGACGACAATAGTCTCGAAAGCGCGCGAGGACCTCGCCATCGACGCGAATGTTGAACTGAATCTTCTCCGGACGCCTCGCTACCGCGGTCCGCGCCATGGCCTCCGGATGGGATGCGGCCTACTTCAGGATTTCTACAAATCTATTCAAATCGTATCATTCGGTAGCATTCGTAGCAACTAAATAGCTGATAATCACTTCTGGGAACGGTGGGAGAGGGGTTGACTTCGTGACCGCGAGCGGCACGCCGAAGGCAAAGCCAGCGCCCTCCGAAGAACCAGGATTGGAACCCCCTGATTCCATCGACGCCGACCCCGTCGGCCACCGTCTCCAGGAGGACCTGTTTCAGAGCCTCGTGGAGTCGGCGGACTACACCGACGGACGCACGCCACTCCCGGCCCGGAGTGGAGGGGCGCTCCAACTGGCGACGCCGGAGGCGATCCGCAAAGCGTTCGCGGAACAATGGAACGTCCTCTCCCATTCCCTTGGGCTGGGCGTCGACTCGGACAAGGCGTTCCAGGGCGTGCGGGACCTCGTCATGTACGACATCCCCGATGGCACGCGGTCCACCCTCTCCGTCCCGGTGACCGGCGACGTCGACGCGGATGCGGGCCTGTACTGCCTCGCCCTCGTCCACACGCTCGCGAGCCTCGGCGCGCGGACGAACGTCATCATGACGCACACCGTGTACAACCGCGACCGCGGACCCGAGGAGACGAAGCGGTTCCTCGAGATTTTGCTGAAAGGGATCGATCCGTTCCGCGAGTACGCACGCCGCCATGGACTGGCGATCCACCTCGAGGGAATCCGCGAGGGCTACGAGCTCGAAAAGGAATTCAATCGCGCGTTTCCGATGCCCTCGCACCCGAAGTTCGACGCGCATTTCCTGATGGACTACGAGGAAGAGTGGTTCCTGTCTCCGGAGGGCCGCGCCTTGCTCGAGGTGCTCCCGCCGATCGATGTCGTCGTGCGGCACACGAAGCTCGGGATCTCCGGCGGATGGATTCCGACTCGGATGCGGAAGGCCGCGTACGTGTATTCGCAGAACGGCACCGTGCACAGCAATTGGAATTTCAACGAATATGCCGCGATGGTCGCGGTCACCTATCTCGCGAAGATCCTCCATGAGGGCGAGGCGCTCTCGAAGACGTACGCGTCCATCGACGAGATCAAGGCCCGGTACCGCGACCGCGAGATTCGGCTTCGCCAGAAAATCGTCCG
>Ga0209236_1000925_pt1 | contig 17428 bp, 14 predicted proteins | sample GraSoi013_1_40cm_FD_185819 | JGI IMG/M metagenome (GOLD analysis project Ga0209236, IMG submission 185819) | Grasslands soil microbial communities from the Angelo Coastal Reserve, California, USA - Sample 09_27_2013_1_40cm (SPAdes) (version 2) | ecosystem: Environmental > Terrestrial > Soil >... | reverse complement strand
CCGCGTATGGGTGCTACGACCTGGCCACTGCGGCTGAAGGGGCCGATGCGACAGTACTCCTCTATGACCTCGATCCTCTGACACTGGCGCCAGACCTGGCGCAGGTGCATGCGGCCCTGCGGCAAGGCGTGGCAGCTGTCGTCGTTGTTCATCCGTATGGCTATCCCATCGACATTGCCGAGGTGCAGCGTCTCGCCGCGGAGACGGGCGCTTTGGTGATAGAAGATGCGGCGCAGGCCGCGTGTGCAGATCTAGACGGTCGGCCAGTCGGGACGCGCGGCTCGCTCGCGGTGATGAGTTTCGGTCGCGGAAAAGGGCTCACAGGCGGGAGCGGCGGAGCGGTTCTCGCTTACGATGACGCCGGCGTCCGCATTCTGAAGCGGGCGACAGGTCTACTCGGCGTGCCACGGCGGGGTTGGCCTGAACTATTCACGATCGCCGGTCAACTGGTGTTTGAGCGGCCGCGCCTATACGCCCTTCCGGCAGCGCTCCCGCTTTTACGCCTCGGCGAGACCATCTATCGTGAGCCGCGGCCTTTGCGCCGGCCTACTCCAGTCTCCTCTCCTGTTATCGCGGCCACTTGGCATCTGGCCGAGCGCGAGGTCGAGACGCGCCGCCGCAACGCCATGCGGCTGCTCTCGGCATTGCGATGGCTACCTGGATTCAAAACAATCGGTTCGCCGATGCATGCGCGACCGAGCTACCTTCGGCTGCCGGTTCTCGTGTCACCAGCGGTGCGCCCTTTGGCAAGTCAGCGCGGGGCGCGGCGGTTGGGAATAATGCCTGGCTATCCGCAACCACTCTGCGACCTCGAGCGTTTCAGTTCGCGATGCTTGAACCGCAACGGCGCGTTTCCGGGCAGTCGCTTGCTCGTCGCCAGACTATGTACGCTGCCGACCCACGGACGTCTTCGGGGGAGCGATCTAGAGCGACTGGAAGTCTGGATTCGAACCGTTGGTGGTCGGGAGGACGCCCTGCCGATTACACCGAGCGACCGTTGAGAAATTCACGACAAAGAGGATCGGGGCGGTAAGCGGGGGATAGATGCTTCGCGTACAGAGCGGCATAGCGGTCTACCATCGCGTCAAGCGAGTACTCTCCTCCAGCCCGGGTCGCCGCTGCCAGGCCAAGCCGTTGGCCGTAAGCGAGATCAACGAGTACGCTCGCCAAGGCATTCGCCAGCGCGGAGGCGTCTGCCGACGGGACCAACAAGCCGGCGCGGCCGCCATCCAGCACGGTAGGCACCTCGCCGACCGCGGTTGCCACGATTGGCTTCGCCGCCAGCATTGCTTCTAGTAATGCAAGCGGTACGCCTTCGGAGAGCGACGGCAGCACGAAGACATCGGCCGCAGACAACACGTTGCCGATGTCGGACCGCAGACCAAGCAGATGGAATCGATCATGGACGTTGAGGGCGGCCGCGTGCGCGCGTAACGGACTGGCCAGCTCGCCGCGACCGGCGATCGCCACATGCAGTCTCGGGAGGCGAGGGGCGAGCAGTGCCAGTGCCTGGAGCAGGTAGGTGTGACCCTTTATAGGGTACAGATTGCCGACCGCCACGACCAACTGATCCGTGTCCGCCAACCCCAGCTCTTGGCGAAGCGAAGATTGACTCGTTGGGAAGTGCCGCACGCCGTTCGGAATGGTGATCAGACGGTCCGCGCTCAACAGCAAATCTCGGCGCAGCTGACGCGCGAGGCTGTGAGACACTGTAACGACCGCATCGCTCATTCTCGTCGCGAGCCACAGAGCGATCCGCCGACGCCACCGTTCGGCGTAGTAGCGGCTCCCATGCATGGTGAAAACGTGTGGTATTCCGGCCCGTCGAGCTGCCCACGTACCATACACGGCCATGGTGAACTCATGACTATGCGCGAGTGCCACTCCGTAACTACGGAGGATATCCGCAAGCCGGCGCGCGAACATCGGTGAGAACGGCCGATCGAGACAAAACGACTCTACGTGCACGCCTGTCCCGCGTAACTCGCGTGCTAGCCATCCCTCTCCTCGCTCGGGAACGATGACGACGTTGTCGCTCCCAGCAGTCTGGAACTCGGTCGCGAGGTTGGCGAGCACGCGCTCGGCACCGCCGGGACCGTCCGTTTCGATTAGGTGCGCGAACCGCATGCCGCGCAGCCGACTCGCTGCGGTTGGCATCACACCCCGCGCCCGCCTCGCAGGTTCAGGCCTGCAGTCCACGCCTGAAAAGCGGGGTCAGAGATGGAGGCTGGGACGTTGAGCCGGGGGAGCGCCCAAGGATCGGTGGTAGAAGATCGGTCGCTGTAATCGAGCGTGAAGGCCGCCCGGTATCCCGCCCGACAGGCAGCATCGCGCACGCGGTCATTCCAAAGGCCGTATGGATAAGCGAAGAACTCTGCGGTCACACCGGTGTGCTTTCTTATCACATCGCGGCTCGCGACAAGTTCCTGCTTCAATTCGTGGTCGTCTAAGTTGGAGAGCGAGCGATGCGACAACGAATGCGCCCCGAGCTGCAGACCATCTTTCGCGGCAGCGGCGATGGTCTGCCATGCAGCGGGTCTCTTGTACGCCGGAACTGGATCTGCAGGAAGGGAATTACGTTCCAGCGTCGCCAAGATCGTCTCGCCGTCGCCGCCCTGCGCCGTGAGCCAACTCTCCAGCCGGGATGGAGAATACGCACGGCGTACCTCTGGACTTTCCCACCAGAAGACCTCTTCGCCGCAGGGCGCATTGCCGACGAGAAAGACTGTCGCTGGAATGCCGAGCTTTTTGAGAAGAGGCCAGGCAAATTCGAAGAAGCCCTGATAGCCATCGTCGAAGGTCACAGCGGCTAGGCGTTGCCGCGGCGAGCTGTTCGCAACACAGTTTACCAGCTCCGCGAGTGGGACCACGTTGTACGTTCGCGCCAGCCAGCGCATCTGTCGTGCGAACGTCGAGAGCGGCATATGCAGGCCAAGACTGTCGCGCGACGTTGGGTCGTCCGTTGGCGTGACGTTGTGATAACAGAGGACGAGAGCGCGCCTGGACAGCCGACGAGCGAACGCCGTGATTTTGAAAAGCTGGAGAGCGCGATAGCAAAGAGACGCTAACCTCAAGTTACATCCATAGTTAGGTCACCAAGCAGGGCGCAACTTCCATGCCGATAACACACCCACTTCAGGCAGCACCTTGAGTTGAGCTCCTATGGCACGCAAGCAACATGCCCACCGGCGTCCCCTAGCGTCATCAGATGGCATGCATCGTGCGACCAGGCCTGCGCAAAGCTCGCAACGGACGGAGGAGCCATTGAAGACGGACAGTCACGTCGTGACCAACCCTCGAGAGTTCTGGCAGCTCTCGCCTCATGCGGAACACTATGAGCAAGGCCGCTTCGGTGACCCGTGGGGCCGTCTGTATCGCAGAGCGGAAGAGCGCGCGATCCGCCGGGCATTGCGGCCGTTGTCGCGAAGCAGTCGTACATTGGACGTGGCGTGCGGAACGGGGCGAGTCACCGCCCTGCTCGTCCGCGAGGGTTTTGTCGAAGTGGTCGGCAGCGACGTGTCCGCGGCGATGATGGGGGTCGCCAAACGTCACCTCCCTCGTATCGAGTTTTTCCGGGGCGACGTGACGCAGCGCCTGCCCGTTGGCGACAAGTCATTCGACGTCGTCACCTGTATTGGGCTGCTCATGCACCTCGACGCCGCCGTTCGCCTTGCCGTCCTGAAAGAATTGGTGCGAATCAGCCGTGGGCCCATCGTGGTGCAGTACGGTGTAGTCGGAGCATTTCTGCGTCTCAAGAGCCTGATCACGGGCAAACCCGCGGGCGCCGTGCGCTCCCCGGTCGTGGAAGCTGAGCTGCGCGACGATCTGCGGCGCAGCGGGTTGCGAGAGCGTTCTCGCTTCTGGGCACTGCGTCCCGTTTCCAGCAGCGTCATCCTGACACTGACGACATAACGGCCGCGACCCCGCTAGTCGCGCGCCGTTCGGAGCCACGGTTTATCCCCGACCTGCTTGAGCGCCGCCACCGCCGTTCCCACACGCCAGACCAGATAGAAGGGAAGGAGTGCGAACGCTCCGGCAGCCCGTAGCGGCTGTGACTGCACGGCCAAGCCCGCCACGGTATAGATCGTCAAGCGAATCAGCGACGCGGTCAGGACAATGAGCAACCACTCGGCTCCGGGCGGTCGCAGAATCGCAGTCACGCCTGCCAACACCATCACAAGACTGAGATGCATCACGGGACCAGGGTGCGTGAGCTCGGCAACGGCATCGAGTTTTTGCGCGAGGCCGATGTTGCGGCTGCGGAGGAGACTTCCGACGTGCCGCCACAGCACGGTGACCTTGCCCGCCGTCCAGCGGCGCCGCTGGGTCGAGCTCTGCTCGAGCGATCGCGCCTCCTGGGCATAGAGATGCGCCTCCTCGAGCGATTCGATTGGGACACCCTGAGTCGTATACAGCGCGTACAACTCCCAATCCTCCGCGATCGTGAATGCCTTCCAACCGTGCCGCTCGAGCACCTGCGTCCCAATACACATGCCATTGCCGAGCAGCGGCGCGTTCAAACCCACGTTCCGCTTCAGTGCATACGCGAAGCGGTAATTCGCCGCGGCAAGGACCGTCGCCATTGTGGTGAGGAGGGTGTCATGAGGATTGCGCACGTCGAAGTATGCCTGAAAAGCGCGGCCAGACACTGGTCCTACGCTCGCGAGCGCGTTGCCGAATTGGGCATCAACGATGGTGTCGGCGTCGATGATAATGACCGCGTCGTACTGTTGGAGCGGCAACTGCGTGAGCGCCCACGCGATGGCGCGCGGTTTGCCGGGAAGATTGCCGTCGTTTCGCTCGAGGCACTGCGCGCCCGCGCGTCGGGCTCGCCCGGCCGTCTGATCCTCGCAGTTGTCCGCGATGACGACTGCTGTGAAGCGCTCCGGGTACTGCTGGTTCAACAGCGACCGCACGCATGATTCGATCATGCGCTCTTCGTTGTGTGCCGGCACCAGAAACAGCAGGCGCGGTGGTTCGGCAGGAGGCTGAGCGCTCGATCGTTTACCGCGCGCAAGTCTGAACAGACTCAGAAGATCCGATACCGTCGGCAACAGCAATACCGCAGCGAGGAGCCCCAGCAGGGCGGTCAGGACAATCATGCTGGTTGAGCGGCGAGCGCCGGCGCGGCGCGCCCGGCGTCCCGCATTGCGTTCCGAAGAACTTGCTCTGACAGCGCGTAACTGTATCGGCGAGGTCTGAGAATGCCATACAACGCGAGCGGCTTCGGTCGTCGTAACCGCGGCAGCGCGAGCGCGTAACGCGCGGCGTGCACGAGGATCGCGAACAAAGGGATGGGAACCCAGACAAAACGCCCGCGCCATCCACGACGGCGGAACTCCTCGATCAAGCACCGGCGACTAGGCAGCGAGGGGTCGACAAGATTCAACACGGGCGGTGCGTCGGCAAATTGCGCGACTGTCCAGCCAACCACCGTGGCGGCCGTCCCGACGTCACAGACCGGCAGCGGTAGCGCAGGCCGGCCAAACCCAAGGTGCCACGCACCGAACAGTCGGCGCGCCATAATCCCCGGCGTCTCCGGATTACTCCAGTCCACCAACGCGCCGGGGCGAATTATGCGTGTTGCTATTCCGAACCTCGGTGCTTCGGAGGTCACGATCCGTTCCTGATTTGATTTTCCCCAGACGTAGGCGCCGAACGGGCGTTCGTCCGTCAGCGGCGTGTTCTCGTCTTGCTGTTCCCACGGCGTTCGCGGCGGCCGCAGGACGGACAGGCTGCTCACATGGACGAGTCGCAACACCCCTGCTGCCTGCAGGCCGTGGAGAACGTTGCGTGTCGCTTCCAGCGTGTGTCGCTGGTGCGTGTCATAGTCGCCGGACGATGCCGCCGCCGCGTGCACGACAACCTCAGCGCCGGCGAAGGCATCCGCGGGCGCCGAGCGACTGAGATCGAGACGGCGCCACTCGTGGACGTGCGGATCTGATTCGTCAATCGAGCGACTGATCCCGCGCACTCGATAGCCCCGTCGCGCAAGCTGTTTGGTGATTGCCTTACCGAAGAAACCGCGCGCGCCCGTCACCACGACGAGCGGCGCATCGGACAGCGCAGTGGCGATTAACGAGCGCCGTGTTTGAGCGGACGTCCGCGCCGCGCTGCGCACGTTGGCGGCGAGCTCCTCGAAGAGCCGCGTGACATATCGCAGATGATCGGGGGAAACGGGCGACGCGACGCTGGTGGCCCCGGTGCTACTCGCCGCGACCGCCGCGTAAAAATCTCCGATCAACTCCGCCAAGCCGGGATAATCCCCGCTGAGGATCCTGCGGGCGACTCCTGTGGCACTACGGAGCGCGAGCTGGCACGACTCGACGAGCGGATTGGCGGCTTTCTCAACGGGCGTCACACCGGGATTCGCCGCACCTACCACGGTCGAGCGCAAGAAGTCCGCGGTCAACATTCCACCGCTGGCGCTGACCGAAACCAGTGACGCAATCGGCCGCGCCCGCAAACTCACCGAGAGGCGTCCGTAGCGTCCGTTCGCGCGAATCACGGCGTGCAGGTCCGCTGGACCGGCCACCACCGACGCAAGCTCGAGTGGAGTGAGATCGGTGCCGGTGCGGTGCAGCACGTCGACCAACGTGTACAGCGGGTGAGGGAGGACATCCACGAGCTGCGCCGCGAGAACCTGCGCGCCAGCACGCTCTCCGCTCGATCCGACAGGGCGGAACGTCAAATGGCTGTCTACCTGGATGACCTCACCGACGTCGCGTACCCCTTCGAGCAGGCGCAAATACGCCGGATCCCGCAACTGCTGGTGGCCGGCGCACACGAGCAGCCGCCGTCGCTCGGCGATCGCAAGAAGCTCCTCGGTCTCCTGCAGGGTGTCGGCGAACGGTTTCTCGACGTACACATGTGCTCCGGCTTGGAGTGCCTCCCAAGCCGGTTCGAAGTGCGATCCCGCAGAGGTGCAGATGTGTACGACGTTCGGTTCGGCCGAGCTCAGCAGTTCTGCCAGGGTCGGATAGCTGGTTGCGTTGGCCAGCTTAGACAATTGATGGCTGGCCGCATCGTCCTTGTCGTAAACACCTACGACGCGGTGTCGCGTCGCCACCCGGCGGAGGGCGTGAAGGTGGAGCCGAGCCATGTTCCCGGCCCCAACAAATGCGATCCGAAGCGGCTTCACGGCTGGCGCTAGGTGCAAGACATGGACCTAGGCATATCCAAGGCGATGGGAAGGGGGGCGTTGCGACCGTGCAACACTGGGGGGTAACCCTCCGTGCCGACCATAGCGCGGGTTTTGCAACACCCACCCGTCATGTCAACTGCTCATCATTTCACCGCGGCCGCGCTCTTAACACTGGGACTACTTGCATGTAAGGCTCCAACGGCCCAGACGTGCGATTCGCAACCAGCCGTCACGCCGGCTCCAGCTGCCCTGCGCGACGGCTGGCCTAACGAGCCGACGGGATTGACTGTCGTGAGTGACGGTTCATTAGGGGCGTTGGGTAAGGACGGCTGGAAATGTGCAGGGACCGGCGTGTCGGTCCTCACGGATCCAGCGGCCCCGTCTTTCCGAGCGCTGGTGTTTACGTATGAGCCCGGCTTTCCATCAGGCTACGCTCCCGGCGGAGCGTATTACGATCTGCCAACCCCCACGACCGAAACCTACTTTGGATTCTGGTGGAAGCCGAGCAACCCCTGGCAATCACACGCCAGCGGGGTGAACAAGATTGCGCTGCTGTTTCCGGTGACTCCGGCGGCCGGCACGATTTACATCATGATGTTCTTCGATGGGCACAAGTACACCATCCAGACGGAGACGACGTTTGACACCGACACACGCCGGCTCGAGCCCAATCTGACGGCGACGCCCGTCGTGCTCGGCAAGTGGCATCAAATCGAGTGGTATGTTCGCTATAGCTCGAGTCCCAGCAGTCACAACGGCGTGGTCCGCTGGTGGCTCGATGGTGTGCCGCAGGGCGCTTACGCCGATCTGCAGATGCCGCCCGATCCTGGATTTATTGAATACACTGTCCGTCCGATCTGGGGCGGGGGCGTCGGCGAAACCAAGAAACAACGGGATTCATTCTCCTACGGTCCTGTTCACATCAGCAAGCATTGATCACATGATCCCACGGTGGAGAACGATGGTCGCGATTACGGTCGTCGCGAGCGCAAGTCAGGGCTGTGGTGCACGCGGCGACGCTGCTGCTTCGGGCCAAGGTCTGCTCTTCGTTGAAGACTTTGAATCGGGGATGTTGGCGGGGTGGCCCGACGGCGTAGATCCGAGTCGGCAGCGGGTGATGACGGGCCGGGAGTTTGCCCAGTCGGGAAGTCACTATCTCGAGGTGACCTATCCCGCCGGCGGTGATGGGGGATGGCTTACCCGATTCTTCATGCCTGGATATGACTCGTTATATGTGAGCTACTACGTCCGCTTCCCCGCCGACTGGCGCGGGGGAACAAAGCTGGTTGGCTTTTTGGGTGCGCGCACGGACAATCAGTGGTCGGCCTCAGGCAAGGCAGGAGTTTGCCCGGATGGCACCGACTTCTTTATCACGATGCTCGTGACAGAACCGACAGGGAATCCGGGACCGACGCGATTCTACACGTATTATCCGGGCATGAAGCGCGAACCTGACGGTGTGACCTGTTGGGGAGGCTATGGTGATGGAACAGAGAAGTACGTGGAGCCACTCGTCTTGAGCCCGGGAACGTGGCACCACATCGAGTTCATGGTCACGCTAAACGAGCCAAGCCGATCAAACGGAACTCAGCAATTTTGGATCGATAGTGTGCTCCGTGGTACTTGGTCTGGAATCGAGTTTCGCTCGAGTCCGGCCTTGCGGCTCAATGCGGTGCAACTGACCTTCAATCGTGGCATCGCGGGCGGACCAACGGCGCAAAAGCTGTGGGTAGATAACCTGATTGTGGCAAAGGCGCGGCCACCAGTGATCCCCTCCTCTACTAGCCAGTGAGACGGTTGAAACGAGCAGGTCCGCTGATGGGGCCCGTTTCGTTTCTCCCCACCAGGGCGTTGCGCGCACGCCACACTGGCTGGCGCGACTTGGCTGAAGCGTGACGGCACGTTTCTCTCAAAGCTGGGCACGGTATGGACGTCCTGCTTACGGACGGTAATGAGCGCGCCGCTTTGGCGGCGGCGCGGTCCCTGGTGCGCTTCGGTCTGAAGGTCGGCGTTGCGGCCGACCGGCGGTTTTCGCTCGCGGGGGTGTCCCGCGGTGTACGGCGACTGCGGTTGTCGACCAATCCGCTGGCCGACCCGGAGGCGTACGCGGTAGAAATCGGCTGCCTGGCTCGGCAGCTGGAGGTCCGGGTGTTGTTACCGGTTACGGACGCCTCGGTCGAGGCGATCGTTGCCGGTCATCGGCTGCTGCCGCCGTCAGTCGCGCTCCCCTTTCCCGATTTGAGCACGTATCACGCAGCTTCGGATAAGGCTGAGATGCTCGATCGAGCACGGTGTGCCGGGCTGAGCGTGCCGGAGACCCTACTGCTCAAGAGTCCGGACGATTCGTTACCAACGAATGCCGGATTTTTTCCAGCTGTCCTCAAGCCGCATCGCTCGGTCGTTCGCTCAGTCGTCGGCGCCGTGCAGCTCGCCGTCCGGTCCGTCGACACGCTGGAAGCCTGCCGGAGCGCGCTCCGCGCCTTTCCCCGGGCCGCTTTCCCCATCCTGCTGCAGCGCCGAGTGCGCGGCTCCGGAGAGGGTCTGTTTCTATTGCGTTGGGGGGGACGCATGATCGCGGAGTTCGCGCACCGCCGCTTGCGGGAGAAACCGCCGGATGGGGGGGTGAGCGTCTATCGCGAGAGCATTCCACTGGACAGCGAGCTGGCTACTGCCGGACGCCGCCTGCTTGAAGACCTGAACTGGCAAGGCGTGGCGATGATCGAGTGCAAGCGCGATGCCGAAACCGGGCGTCCCGTCTTCATGGAAGTGAATGGACGGCTGTGGGGCTCGCTGCAGCTCGCCATCGATGCAGGGATTGACTTCCCGCGGCTCCTCGTCGCCTGCGCGCTCGGCCAGCGTGTTCCACCCGTGACGGATTATCAGGTCGGTGTGCGCCTGCGATGGTTTTGGGGCGAAGTCGACCACCTGTACCTGCGGCTACGCAACGGCGGCGGCGTGGGCGGCAAAGTCGCTGCCGTTCGCGATTTCTTTCGTGCGAAGGTGGAACGCAATCGAGAAGAGATCTGGCGTTGGCGCGATCCTCTGCCATTCCTCGTCGAATCCCTCCAGCAAATCGGTCTCGCCCGATGAGCACCTCCGCCCCACGCTTCCCTGTGCCCCTTCAGTGTGGAGTGGACGCAACAGGCTGGGACGCGCCGTAGCTCTGTCGAAGCAGGCACGCCTGTGGCACAGCACGTGCCCCGCCGAGCTTTGTGTTCAAGAATGTCGGCAGCAATTGGGTCGTGTCGTTGGTGAGCATGCTCGCCATCTACTTCATCACGCCGTTCACCATCCACAAACTCGGCGACGACGGATACGGGACGTGGAATCTCATCAATGCCATCACCGGGTATCTGGGATTGCTGGTGCTCGGGGTACCGATGGCGTCGGTGCGCTACTTCGCTCAACACGTCGCGACGGGCGATGAGGAGAAGCTGAACGAGACGATCGGCAGCTGCACGGCCCTCTATCTCGTCCTAGGCGTAATCGCGCTCGTCGTCGGCGCGGGGCTATACCTCTTTTTCACGCACACGTACAACATTCCGACGACGATCCGTGAGGACGCGCATTGGGCCTATGCGCTTGTGGTCCTGTTCGTCTCGCTAGGCTTTATCGGACTCCTGCCGAGCGGAATCCTCGCGGCCTACGACGAGTTCATTCCCCGCAACATGGTTCGCCTGTGGGGGGTGGTGCTCCGCCTCGTTCTCACGTTCGCACTCTTGGCCATCAATGCGTCCCTCACCATGCTGGCCCTCGTGCAGCTGGCGTGTTTGATCTTTGACTTCGGATTTTGCTGGCTGCTCATCCGGCGGCGCCACCCCCGCGCTCGCCTGCGATTGGCCGATTTCAACTGGCGCATGACTCGCTCCATCTTCGCCTTCAGCCTGTACGTCCTGGTATTGACGGCCGGCATCCGCCTTTCGTTCGAAACGGACTCGATCGTCATTGGCGCATTTCAGAATGTGCGCTCGATCCCTTACTTCACCGTCGCCAACAGCTTTGTCGTCTACTTCATGGAGTTCATCATCGCGATCGCCGCGGTCGTGATGCCAACCGCAACCAGGCTGAAGACAAGTGGCAGGAGCGAGGAGCTCCGAGAAGTCCTGCTGAAGTGGTCCAAGATCGCGTTCTCGGTGACGTTGGTAGTCGGACTGTTTCTCATCGTGCTCGGCGGACGCTTCATCGCCACATGGATCGATCCCACGTTCGAGCGGCCGGCGGGCCAAGTGCTCGTGATCCTCATGATCTCGAACCTCGTTTTTCTGCCGGTCCGTGGCGTTGCGCTTCCCATTCTGATGGGACTCGGCAGGCCGGGACTGCCCACGGTCGGATTCTTGGTCGCCGGTCTGGTGAACCTCGGCCTGAGCATTCTGCTCGTGCGTCCGCTGGGACTCGCCGGTGTCGCGCTCGGCACCGCGATTCCCAACGTGCTATTCGCCGGCCTCGTGCTCTGGCAAGCGTGCCGAGAACTCGACACGCCGCTGCTCGGGTGCGTGCGCTACGTCTTTGCCCGAGCAGTGCTGGGCGGCATCCCGGTGTTGGCGTTGCTGTTGTGGTTCAAGCTGGGCCTAGATGCTCACGGCCTGACCGAATTGGCTGGAGCCGGTCTCGCAATGATCGCGGTTGTGGCATTGACGTGGGCGGTGTTCGTGTATCGCAATGATCCGTACATCGATCTGCGAGCGCGCCTTCCGTTGCTCAAGGCGTGGAGCCGGGCGTGACCTCCTGGATCATGGCGGGCGCGCTCGTCGTTGTTGCCGCCCTCGCAGTTGCGGAGCTCGGGAGCCGCTGGTGGCTGCGACATCGGTCCCGGTACCGTGTCTGGCCCGCTCACGCGCGAATGGAAATTCTCATGGACCCGGATGTCTCTCCCGAGCTCGAGCCGCGCTGTCGTTTCTATGTCAACGGAGACGGCGAGCGCGGCGCCGAGGTCCGCGCCGGCGAGCCCGGGCTCTATAGAATTCTGGTGGCAGGCGGGAGCGCTGTTGAGTGTTTCGGGCTCGACCAACCTAGTAGCTGGCCCGGCTGCCTCGAGCGTCTTCTCAATTCGCCAGACGCCCTCGCGGCTCTGCGTGCGCGGCGGGTGCACGTGGGCAACATCGGTCACGCGGGAGTGGGGTCGGCCGAGCTGGATCTTATTTTCGCGCGCGTGCTTCCCCAGTACGGTCATCTCGATGCGATTCTCATCATGGTCGCTGCGAGCGACGTTTACCATTGGATAGAGGAGGGCGCCCGGTCGGCGCATCCGCCCTCGGTAGTTCCGGAATCGCTGTTGTTCGGCGAATACCCACGGCAGCCGTTTGGCTGGAGACCAGGAATGTGGGCCCTCGCCGAAATTGCGCGCAGGGTACGTCGCAGGTGGTTCCATCCTCGAGAGGTCAAGGAACGCGCGGCGGCGTGGTTCCGGACCGCGCTCAGAATGCGCGCAGAAGCCACGGACGTTCGCACGACAGTGCCGGACGCTGCCGTTGTCGTGTCGAACTTCGAAGATCATTTCAGGCGTGTGCTGCGCAGGGCTCGATCCAAAGCAGATCGCGTGCTCGTCGTGCGCCAGCCGTGGCTGGAGGGTACCTACAGCGCCGAAGAACAGGCGCACATGTGGCAGGGTGGCGTCGGAAGACCTTGGAAGGATCGCGTCACGCTCTATTACAGCCTGGACGTGGTCAACCGACTACTGGAACTTGTCGATTCCCGAGTGGCTCGAGTTGCCGACGCCCTCGGTGTGCAGCATCTCGATCTCCGATCGCTGCTGACCGGACGCCTCCGTCACTATTACGACCATGATCATCACACGCCCGCCGGCGCGGCGGTTATCGGGCGTGCCGTTGCCGCCGCGTTGCTGGCCACGACGTCCGGAGGCCCGCGGACCGGCGATCGCACCGTCGCCGCAAACGCGTTATGACGCGCGAGACCGTTGTTCTCGTCTCGATCGACACAGAGGAGGACAACTGGTATTGCAGCCGTAACGGAGTGGCCGTCAGCAATATCCGCGCACTCGAACCGCTGGCGCGATTTTTCGATCGCTTGGGAGTGCGGCCCACCTACCTCGTAACCTATCAGGTTGCCATCGATCCTCGCGCCGCGGAGACGGTCCGCAACGTCGCGGCAGGTGACGGCGCGGAAATTGGGGCACATCTCCATCCCTGGAATACGCCGCCGCTGGCAGAGCCGTTCTTACCGCGCAACACCATGCTGAAGAACCTCCCAGCAGACCTGCAATTCGTCAAGCTCGAGTGCCTGACCGCGGCAGTCAAGCGGGCGTTCGATCGGGCCCCGCGCGTCTTTCGGGCGGGGCGCTTCGGCTTCGGGCGCGACACCGTTGCCGCGCTATTGCGCTGCGGTTACCGCGTCGACAGCAGCGTAACGCCGTTCTGGAATTGGGAAGGATTCGATGACGGGCCGAGCTTCGTCGGCGCGCCGCTCGACGCGTACCGGCTCGCACCGAACGGCGACGTCCGACGGCCCGCCAGCCACGGTGAGCTCCTAGAGATTCCCCTCTCCTACGGGTTCAGCCACGCACCGTTCAGTTTTTGGGATCCTACCCGTCGCCTGTTGGAAGCAGCGCCTTTCCGGTGGTTCCGCCTGGCCGGCATTGTCGCGCGCGCTGGCGTGGCGAGGCGGATCGTGTTGTCCCCGGAGCTGGGGTCGGCCGACGACATGCTGATCCTCTCGCGCCGTTTGCTTGAACATGGTGTGCGCCACCTTCAGGTATTCTGGCACAGTCCAAGTCTCGTGCCCGGTTTGACGCCGTTCGTCACCACCGCAGCGGACGTCCGGCGCCTCTACGACTCGGTGGAAGCCTACCTCAACGGCCTCACCGCTCTGACAAACGTGAAGTTCGCGACGCTTAGTGAGGCAGCGGCGATGCTGTCGTAGCGGGCGCCGTCACCGGCCGCCACGGCACTGAACGTGTAAACCTCGCCCGCGCGACCGCGCCCGCCACGCGCCGCGCCGCTGCTCCACAACCGGCGACGAACCGATAGAGCGGACCAAACGCACGCAAGGACGTGAGTCCGACGAAGTAGAGTCCGGGGACGCTGCTCTCAAAGCGGCTACTCAGCAGAGGAATCGCGCGGTCCGTTTGGATAATAGCCCGCAGCGCCGGATGAATCATCATCAACTTACCGAGGTCGACCTTATATCCTGTTGCTTGAAGGATGTGATCGACGCTCAGCGTCGCGCCGTCTGAAAGATTGACGTGAAGCTTACCGTCCACAGCTTCGCAACCGACGACGGTCCGCCATTCGTGCACCGTGACCTTTCCGATGACTCTGTTTCTCAGCCAATCAGTGGCGCCGGATTCGTAGTTGCTGTTGTAGGAGTCTTTCCAGACTTGGGGGAACTGGTAAAAGAGATAGGGGAGATGATCCAGGACCCAGTTTCGCCAGCCAGGCGCGATGCTGGCGTTCGGCGCCCTGAGCCGCTCGAGAGCAGTGCGCTCGTGCGCGCGATCAGGCGGAAGCCACATGATGCGCCGCCGCGCGACAACATGAACTTTGGCGCCTGCTTCGTGGAGCAGCGCGGCATACTCGATGGCGCTCTGTCCGCCGCCGATCACAATGACTTCACGGTTCTTGAACCGGTCGAAATCGCTATGATCGGAGGAATGCGAGACGAATTCGTGCCCCAGCCTGTGGTATTCTGCAAGTCGATTGGCGAATGGATGAGGTCCGATCGCCATCACGACCGCCTGGCTCGCTACCTCCCGACCATCCGCTAACGTGATGTGAAACTGGCCGTCCTGACGCTCGATCGATGCCACGTATGTCTCGTCGACGTCAGGCACAGCACGCTGCTGAAACCAGAGTCCGTACTGCACGAATACATCGAGCGGCACGGGATAGCCTTTGTCGTTCCCCGAATCAGCACAGAAGCGGGCAAACCCATAGTTGCGCTGCGGATCGGAGAGATTGGTTGCCCACCAGTGCGATCGCAGCCGCATCCCCTTCGGCCCGCCACATGCCCAGCGTCCTGCCAAACACCGCCGTCTTCAGCCCGCGGCCGCGGAGGTGCGCAGCAACCGACAGTCCATAGGGACCAGCGCCAACAACCACAACGTCGTACGCGACGCTCATAGAAGCGTCTTCCTCAGGCGAGAGCCGAGTCTCCGGAGCGTTGCGCGGATGAATCCGGCCGTGGCGCTCGCTGCCGGAAGCGGATCCTTCCAATCGAAGTAGTCGTAGCCCATCGGTTTGAGAAACGAAGCTCCAAAGCTCATGATCGTGCGCATCCGAGGTGGGATTCCCGGTCTGCCATGCTGCTGCAGTGAATCGATGGTCGTTTCAATGTCGCCGCCCAGATGGCGCATCCAGCCGCCAATTCGATAGCCATTGCCTCGCTCGAGCGCTCTGCCGCTCGCCCACTGATACAGGAGATAGGGGAAGTCAACGCCGGCTCGCACAGCGACCTCGATGGATGCCGAGAGCCGCGGGTTGATCTCCATCAGGTAAGGCACGCCAGCCGCATCGCGCCGGAACTCGACCTCCGAGTACCCCTCGAGATTGATCTCGCGCACGAGCGCTTCGCCCTGACTTCCGATGTCGGACGGAATGGCGATGCTTTGACGAACAACGGACGTTCCGCCGAGTGGCGGATGGGTCCGGATTGCCCACTGGGCGAACCGCGCATAGATCGCGCCGTTGGCAAAGAAAAAACTCACCGCCTCACGCCTTCCCGTCAGCAGTTGTTGGAACAGCACGAAGCCCCCGAGTCGCGTGACTTCCTCCACCGCACGACGGGCCTCGGCCCGAGTTACAACGAGCTGCGGACCCACTCGGGCGCCATGACCACCGTTCGACAGCCACGACTCACCTGGTTTGATGACGGCGGGTAGCCCGACCTCGTTCACCGCCGCTGGAACGTCGTCGACGTCTCGAATCACCGCCTCGTGCGGCACACGCAGTCCCAAGCGTTTCGCCACCGCCGATGTCCGCTCCTTGTTGACTGCAACTGCTAAGGCCGGTTCCTCCGCGAGGGCGATTCGAGTCTTTCCCCCCCAATCGACGCGCGCGCGGTGCTGACGAAGCAACGCGATCGTGCCATCGTGCGACGGAATGATCGTCCGCGCTCCGGTAGCGTCGAGCCAGTGCTCCAACCGCGCGAGGTAGGCATCGGAAGCGTCCTCCGGCGGGAACACGAAGCCTTGTTTACACCAGCGCGACGAGAAAGCTGGTGCCGTGCGGACCGTTGCCGCTGCGGCGACTCGTAGCCCACGCCGGCCGAGCGAGCGCACGGTTACGAGCGCCTGTCGCAGCGACGCATTCAGCACTAGCGCGTCGAAAGCCATTGTTCTTGGTCGGGGGGGGCAAAAACCGGGCCGAGTGCTCGGGATGCAACACCGTCTCTTCCGCTGTTGCTTCGTCGCAACGTCGGGCATCCAGCCCCGACCAGCGAGGAGTGATGGCATGTGTCTCATATCACGCGGACTGCGAGAGACGTGCCCCCACACATGAGGCGTGACCCATAACACTATCGAGCAGGTCGCTTGGCATGGCGGGTTCTTACAGTTGGTTCGCGGCAACCTCGCACTGACGCACTCCCACTTGCGGTTAGGTTCTTCCAGGGAATCTCCCACTTGCGTGTGTTGCCGCCCCGCTGGTACCATGGATCGCGTGTTGAGCTGTTGCATCGCGTGTTGCAGTGTTGTTGCGATTTGTGCTCCTCTTTTTTGCAAGGTTGATCGGTAGTCGCGGAGCGCCCCCGCTGAACAATTGAGGTTGGTGAGAGCCAAAACCGTCGACAGGCGGTGAGGCAGAACTGCTTCTTTGGGGGAAGCATGCCGTTCACGTTCAAGCTGTCGAAGCGACTGGCACAGATGCACGCCGGGGACCCGTGGTTCCTGGTTGTAGCGGATCTCCTGCCCGTAAGTCCTGACGCCCGACCGTACGCCGCACTCTCGCCTCTCCAATTCAATCGCGTGGTGTCGCCTGCAGATGAACTGCTGGAGGGTTGCCCATGACGTTCAAACACAAGTTGTCGCGGCGGCTGGCTCTGATGAGAAATGTGTCCGTGGCGGGTCTCGTAGTCCTCGCCGCGTGCACGCTCCAGGAGCTGGCGGGCCTGCTGACCAAAGTGGCCTCGGTGCTCATGAGTCCAACGAGCGGCAGCGTGGCGGTCCAGGGGACTTTACAGCTGACGGCGACGCCGCAGGATGCCAGTGGCGCACCGTTAAGCGGGAAAGTGGTGACATGGGGGACCAACAACGCGACCGTCGCAACGGTCAATAGCAGTGGCCTCGTGAGCGGTGTGGCGGTGGGGACAGCCACCATGACCGCGACGAGCGAG
>Ga0209236_1000922_pt1 | contig 17458 bp, 18 predicted proteins | sample GraSoi013_1_40cm_FD_185819 | JGI IMG/M metagenome (GOLD analysis project Ga0209236, IMG submission 185819) | Grasslands soil microbial communities from the Angelo Coastal Reserve, California, USA - Sample 09_27_2013_1_40cm (SPAdes) (version 2) | ecosystem: Environmental > Terrestrial > Soil >... | reverse complement strand
TCGGGCATTGTATGTGTTTTTCGAATCCTGCCCCCGAGCATGCGTAGGATGCCCTACACCGGCGGCGAAGAGAAGGGGTATCCCTTCGGGACGCCGATCGCCAACAGCGAGGTGCGGGACAACACCTGCTTTGAGGTGCTGAAGCTGACGCTCAACGACGGCGGCTATACGTGGGAGTTCGTTCCCGTCGCAGGGGCCTCGTTCCGGGATTCGGGCAGCGGGCTCTGCCATTAGGAGGGCGCTGAAGAGGGGGGTCTGGCCGGCCCGGTGTGAGCCGGGCCACGGCGCCCGCACGGTTGACCGCCTATGGTCCGTCCGCCAACCTATGGTGCGCCAAGCGCCCGAGAGGTAGCGCGATGCAAACGTTCCAGTGGGCCCGCCTGAATGAAAACGTGAAGACGCCGCTGCGCCGCGGTGCGTGGTACCGGATCCTCAAGCTCACGTCGAGCGAGGCGACGGTGGACGTGAAAGGGAAGCCGGTCTCCCTGCCACGCGGAGAGCTGCAGCTCTCGCCTACGCCGGCGCAGCGCTGGACCGTCGTGCCGGCGCCCAAGAACGCCCCGCGCTTCCCCGCGACGTGGGGCCCGCAGTACGCCGTGTGTCCGAATTGCCGGGACCGCGCGCGTCTCGAAGGCCAGGCGCCGAGTATGCGGTGCCACCGCTGCAACGGATTGTTCGAGATCGCCTGGAACGAACCGTACCTCGCCAGCGCCTAGGAGCCGTGGAATAGCGCCGCCCGCTATCTTACCGGGGCGCTCCCGGTAGCCGCGAGGACGTCGAACGTCGTGCTCGTCGCGGCGGTCGCCCCGGACGCCGTCGCTCGCAGCGTGTAGCCCGTCCCCGATCGGTCGATGCTCAGGTCTCCGAACCGCGCGACGCCGTTGACCGGCGCGACGGCGGTCGTGCCGGAGAGGTTCCCGCCGACCGGATTGGTCCCGATCGTGAGGGTGACGCTGGCGGTGAAGCCGGTGTCCACGTTGCCCAAGGTGTCGTGCGCTTCGACCTGCACCGCCGGCGTCATCACGTTACCCGCCGTCACGTTGCTGGGTTGGACGGTGAAGACGAGGACGTCCGTCGCCGTGCCGCCGGTCGTGCCGATGGCGATCCCGCGGGTGATCGGCTCGGTGGCCGGAAAACAGCCGACTGCTGCGACGGCGACCAGGGCAATGCCGAGAGGTGCGAGCTTCATACGTGTATAGACGCGTAGCCTGCCAAAAATGTTCAAGTCTTCGCGCCGCGGTAGAACGTCCCGTACGCCGCAAGCGCCCGAGCGACCCCTTTGTCCACTTCCGCCGCGACATACTGGGCGAGATTGCCGGCGCGGCTGGCGATCGCGGCCGCGCCGTGCGGCACCGCGCCGGGCTGCAACTCGCGATACTGGTTGGCGAGACCGGCGGCCACCGCCTCGAGCACCCAGGGTTTCGTCTCGACGGTCGCCTTCGTGACGATCACGCCCCGCACCATTCCCTGCGGTGTGAAGCCCACCGCCACCTCGATGGGCCCGTGCGGCGTGTCGACGCGCACGAACTCGAGCGCGCCAACGACGGTCGATCCGGTCTTGCCGGTGTACAGGGTGAGGACGCCGTCTTCCGGACTCCAGTCCACCTCCTGGTGCAACCGATGCGCGTCGGTCTGGCTGAGATGCACCTCACGCGCGAAATACGCGTCCGCTCCGGGCAGCAGCGCCTGCACCGCATCGGGGCGCTTCACCAGCACCACCACCGGGGTGATATGCAGGGCCGCCGCGAGCGGCGCGAGAATCAGCAGCTTCATCGATCAACTCCTCTCCGGTGAAAACCACATCTGCTTTACGGCCAGCGCCGCGACGATGGCGTAGCCCGCGCCCATGGCCCATCCCCCGATGAGCGTCACGATCGCGCACTGCGGCGAGACGAACTTGGTGAGCCACATGCCGGCAAAGTCGAGCCACGGTGCGGCAAACAGCAGGGTAATGAGGCCGAGCGCCCACGCTCGCTCGAGCGACAGGCCCACGACCACGAGCGACAGGGCGGCCGCGATCACCCCGTACATCGGGACATGCACGTGGGTGTCCTGGATCAGCAGGTTGGTGTCGACGGCGTGGGTCTCGGGCCGCGCGAAGTCCGCCATGGACATCGGGTGCTCCACGATCATTGTGCTGTCGGGCGGCATCGGCATCGACATCGCGGGACCGGCGTAGGTCGCCGCTACGCGCTGCGGCGTGAAGCCCGCGTAGAGCGAGACCATCACCGCGCCGAACAGGTAGGAAAGACCGAACGTGGCGAGCAAGCAGGTGACGAGCCACTTGATGCTCGCGTCCGCGCGTCGCAGGTCGTACAACATGGAGTCCCCCTCCGCCTAGAAGACGTACACGAGCTCGAGGACGCCGGCCGTATTCGAGCCCTGCAGCGCGCCGGTCGCGTCGGTGAAGAACGGCTGGGACGACCAGTCGGCGCGGACGGCGGCCCGCAGCGCGACCTGCGGCAGGTGAAACCGCGTGTGCTCGATGTTGCTGAAGACCCCCTCGCGAGCGCTACTGAAGTACCACATCGGGCCCACGGTCACCGATCGCAAGATCTGCGGCGTTCCCGTGAGCAGGCCGTCACTATCCTCCAGCTGATCGTAGCGCGCGGTGACGCCGAGGCGGCGCGTCACGCGGAAGAATCCCGTGGCGGCGACGCCGCGCCACGTGACGTCGCCGCCCGCCCCATCCCGCTCGCCGCCGAGGTTCAGCTCGGCGCCGAAAATCACGGGCCCGCGGTCGATGGTGAGGTCGCCCGACAGCAGCGAGCGCTGCCGTGCATCGGTGGAGTCGTGCTCCGGCCCGTACATACCCGTCACGCCCACCGTCACCCAGGGAATCGCAATGAACTGGGCGCGCGCCAGGGCGGTCTTGCCGCGATTGTTGTCCACCGTCACGTCCCACCCGTTCGCCGCGACCGCCCACACGTCGAGCCGCGACGACGCGGTGTAGTGCACCTGCACCCCGGTGAGCTTGGCGGGCCGCGCGTAGGCGAAGTTGAAGGAATTGGTGGCGATGAGATTGAGCGGCTCGTCGTCGCGCTCGAAGCCGATGGGAGCGTCGAACCGGCCGAACGCCAGCGTCCACCGGTTCGCCCGCTGCGGCGTCCAGCTCACCAGGAGATTGTCGATCTCGGTGGAGGCCTCGCCGTCTGCGAGGGCGGTCGTCAACTGCGCGAACAGGTAGGCGTCGCCCGCAGGCTTGAACAGGCTGAGGCCGATCTTGCCCGCGGTGAAACTGTTGGCGCGGGAGACGCGATCGTAGTCCGCCCGGCCCACGGCGAAACCCGTGACGGCCACGGGCGGCGCTTCCTCGAATGTGACTGCCCGCTCCTGCGCCGCCGCCCCGAACGCGACGCCGCAAAGCAGAGCGCTGCACAGCGCGCTGCGCATCAGACTCCTCCTGCGGAATTGTGAGAGGCTAGGAAGTCAGGTCAGACCAGCGCGTTCGGAGGAGGCGGTTCGGGAGCGAAAGACGGGGAAGGGGGAAGGGGAAAGGGGGTAGCGGGCGACGGGGTTCGCAGCGCGATCGCCACCACGGGCCCTACGGAGAGCTGCGCCGGCAGCGCCGGCGAAACCGCCAGTACCGATCCGCCGGTCATCTCACCACAGAAGCACGGTCCGTCGGTCGGCGCGCCCGCATGGCCGGCGTGCGCCTGGTGAGCGAGGTGGTGCCGACAAGCGATGAGGGCGTCGACGGTCGCGCCCCCGGGACCGCCGGCGAGCCAGCACGCAGCGGCGAGGGCGTAGACGGTGAACGCGGCGGCGCGTCGCATAAGTGTGGAGTCTAGGTGCGCCCGTTCGGCTGGCGCAACCCCGCCTGGGCCGTGTAGACTGCACCCTTCATGTCGCCTGGCCTCAGCCCGGATTCGCCCGGGCGGAGCCCGGCGCGGCGCGGGGGGAGCGTGGGGAATGGGCGATCGCATCGACTTCCGGGACGGCCGCTGGGTGGTGCCCGACCGGCCGGTGATCCCGTATATCGAGGGCGACGGCACGGGCCCCGACATTTGGCGCGCTTCGCAGCGCGTGTTCGACGCCGTGCTCACAAAGGTGTCCGGCGGGAAGCGCCGGGTCGAATGGCTGGAAGTGCTCGCGGGGGAGAAGGCGTTCAAGCAGACGGGGAACTGGCTGCCGGAGGAGACCCTCGAAGCCATCCGCCGCCACCGCGTCGCCATCAAGGGGCCGCTCACGACCCCAGTGGGGGGCGGGATCCGCTCGCTCAACGTCGCCCTGCGCCAGCTGCTCGACCTGTACGCCTGCATCCGCCCGGTGCGCTATTTCGCCGGCGTCCCGAGCCCGATGCGGGAGCCCGAGAAGCTCGACGTCGTGATCTATCGCGAGAACACCGAAGACGTGTACACCGGCGTCGAGTACGCGGCAGGGAGCCCGGAGGCGAGCCGGCTGCTCGCGTTCCTGCGCGACCAATTCGGCGCCAAGATCCGCGACGGCAGCGCGCTGGGCATCAAGCCGATGTCCCGGTTCGGCACGCAGCGCCTCGTCGCGAAGGCGATCGAGTATGCCATCAAGACGCGCCGCCCCTCGGTCACGCTGGTGCATAAGGGCAACATCATGAAGTTCACGGAGGGCGCCTTCCGGGAATGGGGGTACGAAGTCGCGCGGGAGAAATTCGCCGGCAACACGATCCCCGAGACGGAGGCGGGAAAGGGGAAAGGGGACACGGGAAAGGTGGTGATCAAGGACCGCATCGCCGATTCGATGTTCCAACAGGTGCTGCTGCGCCCCGAGGAGTATGCGGTGATCGCCACGCCCAATCTGAACGGCGACTACCTCTCCGACGCCTGTGTCGCCCAAATCGGCGGACTCGGCATGGCGCCCGGCGGCAACGTGGGCGACGGGTACGCGGTGTTCGAGGCGACGCACGGCACGGCCCCGAAGTACGCCGGCCTCGACAAGGTGAACCCCGGGGCGGTGATCCTGTCGGGAGCGATGATGTTCGAGGAGCTGGGGTGGACCGACGCGGCGGAGGCGATCACCCGGGGGCTGTCGGGCGCGATCACGGCGCGGAGCGTCACGTACGACTTGGCGCGCCAGATGCCGGGCGCCAGCGAGGTCTCGACCTCAAGGTTCGCCGAGTGCATTATCGAGCATGTCTGAGATGACGAGCACGCTCCTCACCGTGCCCCTCGCCCAAGTCGAGACTCCGCTGCTCGCGGTGGCGCTCGCGCAAGGCGCCGCGCTCCCGCCGTCCCTCGCCGAGCTCGAACGGTCCGCCGGCGGTGTGCTCGCCCGCGCCATCACGAGCGGGGATTTCAAAGGCAAGCGCGACGAAGCGATGCTGCTCTATCCGAGCGGCGGCAAGGCCCAGCGCATCCTGCTGGTCGGCGTGGGCAAGAGCGCCGAGGTGACGCGCTCGAGCATCCGGCGCGCGGCCGGCGTGGCGGCGAAGCGCGCGCGGTCGCTCGGGGTGACGCAGTTCGCGTTCGCGATCGCGGCCGAGGCACGCAACGGCGTCGCCCCGAGGGACCTGGGCCAGGTGATAGTGGAGGGCGCGGGGCAGGGCGCGTGGGCCTTCACCGAGCTCAAGGCGGCCCCCGAAGACCCCAAGCCGGAAGTGGAGGCGGTCGCCGTCGTGTGCGACGCGAAGGAAGCCACGGAGGTCGCGGCGGGCCAGAAGATCGGCGAGGGCGTCGCGGCGGGGCACCAACTCGCCCGTTACCTGCAGATGCTGCCCGGCAACGTGTGTACGCCCAGCTATCTCGCCGACCGCGCGCAGCAGCTAGCCGCTACCTATGGCTTCGACCTCACGGTGCTCGATCGGGCGGCCATCCAAAAGGAAGCGATGGGCGCACTGCTCGCCGTGGCCCAGGGCACCCAGCAGGAGCCGCGCTTCATCGTGCTCGAGTACCGGGGCGGAGGGGGAGACGCGGCGCCCGTGGCGCTCGTCGGCAAGGGGGTCACGTTCGACTCGGGCGGGATCTCGATCAAGCCGGCGCAGAACATGGAAGACATGAAGTTCGACATGTCCGGCGCGGCCGCAGTGCTCGGCACGTTCGAGGTGCTCGGCCGGCTGAAGCCCAAGCTCAACGTGACGGGCGTGATCCCGTCCACCGAAAACCTGCCGTCGGGCACGGCGGTGAAGCCCGGCGACGTCGTCAAGAGCCATTTCGGTAAGACGATCGAAATCATCAACACCGACGCCGAAGGCCGGCTCATCCTGTGTGACGCGCTATCGTACGTGCGCAAATTCAAGCCCGCCGCCGTGCTCGACGCCGCGACCCTCACCGGCGCAGTCGTGGTCGCGCTGGGCCACGTCGCGATCGGCGTGATGGGCAACGACGAGCCCCTGATCGGCGAGGTGCGGGACGCAGGCGAGCGCGCGGGCGAGCGCTGCTGGCCGCTGCCATTGTGGGACGACTACCGCGAGCTGCTCAAGTCCGACATCGCGGACGTGAAGAATTCCGGCGGGCGGGGGGCCGGCACGATCGCCGGCGGCTGGTTCCTGCGCGAGTTCGTCAACGGGTTCCCCTGGGTGCACCTCGACATCGCGGGCACGGCGTACACCGACGGCGAACCGCCCCACCAAACGAAGGGCCCCACGGCCATCGGGGTCCGGCTCTTTACCGAATTCCTCCTGAAGCGCGCGGCGGCGTGACCCGCGGCCTCCTCCACGCGGCCGCGCTGCTCGCGCTCGCCGGAGGAGCCGCCGCCCAGGTCGACACGACGGCGCGCGACACCACCGCGCGGCGTGACACGACGGCGCGGCGTGACACGACCGCCCGGCCCGATACCGCCCCGGCGTACCTCCCGGTGTTCGCGGCGCCGCGGCCCGAAGGGCCGTTGCCGCGGGGTACGCGCTATTCCTTCACCACCGACTCGTTCGCTTTGTCGAACGTGCAGACGCTGTCCGATCTCCTCGCCCACATCCCGGGCGTATATGTCGCGCGCGGCGGCATCTATGGGCAGGCGGAAATCGTGCTGTACGGCGGCCGCGGCCCCGCCGGCCTCGACGTCTTCTGGGACGGCGTGCCCTACCTGCCGCTCGGGCGCGATTCGCTCTATCTCGATCCCGCCCGCATCTCGCTCGCGCCGCTCGAGCGGGTGGACGTGGTGGTGCTCCCCGCGACGCTGCGGGTCTATCTCGTGACGGCGCGCCAGCGGTCGACCGCGACAGCGTCCCAGGTGAGGATCGCGACGGGGCAGGTGAGCACGGCGAACTACCGCGGCGCCTACGAGCGGCGCTGGCGCTCGGGGCTCGGCCTCTCGCTCGTCGCCGACTACAACAACAACGACGGCATCGTCGGCAGCTCGAGCACCGCCTTCAACAGCGTGGACCTCTGGCTCAAAGCCGAGTACCTCCCGAGCCCGCGGGTCGGGGTCTCCTACCAGATCGCCAGCTCGAGCTGGAAACGGAGCCCGTCGGACGTGGCGGGTCTCACCGATCACTTCGACCAGAAGCGCCGCGACGGGATGTTTCGGCTGTTCGTCGCCGCGCGCGACGACGGGCTGGGGCCACGGCTCGAGCTCACATTCGCCACCACGACTGCCGCCGGGGACTCGGCCGTGCCGGGGCGCTCGCTGTCCCAGGGAGCCCTCGCGCTGGGCACGGCCTGGGGGCACGGGGCTCTGCACGTGGCGTTCCGCTCCCAGGACGAAAACCGACCGTGGCAGGTCGCAGGGTCCGCCGCGTGGATTCCGATCCGGCCGCTCACGCTCGCCGCCGACGCTCGCCACGCGCGCTACGGCGGCTCGCGCGACGGCGAGCGGCTGCATCTCGCGGCCGGCGTGGCGTTGCCGTTCGGGCTCTCGGCGCACGGCGACGTCGTCTGGGCCAACGACCTCCAGGCCCCGGCGCTCGCCACCGACACCGTGCAGCGCACGAGGGACGTCTCGGGCGCACTGCGCTGGGATCTGCACCGGGCCTCCATCGAGGTGGGGCTAGCACGGCGCGACTCGTTCGCGCCGGTCGGCCACCCCGTGGGGCTCAAACCACTCGACAGCCTCGGTCCGACCCAAACGACGCGCTATCTCACCGTGCACGGCGCCCTCGAGCCGCTGCCCGGCCTCTACCTCGCGGGCTGGTACTTCGATCCCTACATCACCGGCGGCAACGACTTCGAGCCGCCGTACCACGCGCGCGTCTCGGCCACCTTCTACTCCAAATTCTGGCGCGTCTACCGGAGCGGGATCTTCGCGCTGCGAGGCGAGATTGCGATGGAGTCGTGGAGCCGGGGCACCGCAGGCTTAGACACGGCCGGCAACGTCCTCATGCTCCCGGGGGCGACCTTCCTGGAGACGAACATCGAAGTCCAGGTCGCCGGCGTCACCATCTTCTGGCTCCAGCGCAACATGAACGGCATGCGGGCGAGCTACGTGCCTGGCCTCGACTATCCGCGGCGCTTCCAGTTCTACGGGGTGCGCTGGCTGTTCACGAACTGAAGAGCGCCGTCGACACGCTGAAAGCGTGCGCTCGGTACGGCGTTGCCCTTGGGCAGTGCTTCGCCGAGCCCACGCTTTAGCGTGTGGACTCGGGTGCGCGAGTTGACCTAAGTTGTTCCGCTAGCTAAGCTTAATGTCTGTGCCGCGAAGCATGACGGGGTTCGGTTCCGGCGACGGGAAGGTGCTCGGCGGGCGGCTGCGGGTCGAGATCCGCACCGTGAACCATCGCTATTACAATCCGCAGTTCAAGCTGCCGTTCGAGTTGGCCGGAATCGAGGGCCAGCTGCGCGACCGGTTACGGCAGTTGCTGGACCGCGGTCATGTCGCGGTGTCGGCGCGCTGGGTCGAAGCGCCGCCGTCGGACGGCGCGGTCGCCGTGGACATCGGGCGGGCTCGCCAGGTGGTGGCGGCCGCGACGGAGCTCAAGAAGAAGCTCAAGCTGAAGGGCGAGGTCGACCTCGCCTTCGTGGCACGACAGCCGGAGGTGCTGACCGTGCAGAGCGACGGCGCCGCGACGGCCGCCTGGAACGAGGTAGAGCCGATCGTGGAGCAGGCGGCGCGCGAGGTGCTCGCAATGCGGGCGCGCGAAGGGCGCGCGCTGGCGGCGGAACTCACGGCCCGGCTCGACGCTCTGGCGGAGGGCGCGGGCGCGATCGCGCAGCGGGCGCCGGCGCGCCTGGAGGCGGAGCTGGCGCGCCTCAAGAAGGCGGTGGCGGAGCTCGCCGCCGGCGTGCCGGTGGACGAGCAGCGGTTGGCGGTGGAAATCGCGCTCATGGCGGACCGGGTGGACATCACGGAAGAGCTAGTGCGCCTGCGGACGCACCTCGCCGCGTGCGGCGAGACGCTCGCCGGGGAGGGCGGGGTCGGCAAGCAGCTCGGCTTCCTCGCGCAAGAGCTGTTGCGCGAGGTGAACACCATCGGCTCGAAGGCGAACGATGCGGCGATCACCCAGACGGTGATCGCGATGAAAGGCGAGCTCGAGAAGTTCCGGGAGCAGCTCGAGAACCTGGAGTGACGCCGCGGGTCGTCGTCTTGTCGGCTCCGTCCGGGGGCGGCAAGACGACGATTACCAAGGCACTCCTGGCCCGGCGACCCGACATCGGCTATTCGGTCTCGGCGACGACGCGCCCGCCACGGCCCGGTGAGCAGAACGGCGTCGCCTATCATTTCTTGAGCCGGGATGAATTCGCCCGTCGCCGGGACGCGGGCGAGTTCGTGGAATGGGCCGAGTACGCGGGAGAGTGGTACGGCACGCTGCAGAGCGAGGTCGACCGCGTGCTGCGATCGGGGCGGCACGTGCTGCTCGACATCGACGTGCAGGGCGCGGCCCACGTGCAGGAGCGTTATCCTCCGCCGCAGTCGATCGGCATCTTCATCCTGCCGCCGAGCGCGGCGGCTTGGGGACGGCGGTTGGTGGGTCGCGGCACGGAATCGCCCGCGTCGCTCGCGCGGCGCCTGGAGCAGGCGGTTGCGGAGATCCGGCAGTCGTTGGATTGGCGCCACATCGTCATCAACGACGATCTGAATGGTGCGGTGGGCGAGGTAGCGCGCATCATCGACGAGGACGGCGCGAGGCCGCACCGGCCGCGGCCCGAACAGGTGAGCAGGCTCGTGGAAGCGTTGGTGCGGGAGGCAGAGCGCCTCCGGCACGGTGCCAAAGGAGACTAGAGATGCGGATCGTCACTCCCAGTGAAGTCGCCACGCAAACCCAGAACAAATACCTCGGCGTGCTCGTCGCGGCGAAATTCGCGCGCTTCGTGAACGATTTCCCGCGCGACCGCTCGGTGGACCTGGAGCAGAAGCTCACCACCCGCGCGCTGGACGAGCTGGTACGGGCGCGGCTCAAATACCGGCTGGTCCGGCGGCGGCGCCAGGAGGTCTGATGTCGTTCGCCGGCCGGCACGTCGTCCTCGGCGTGTCGGGCGGGATCGCGTGTTACAAGAGCTGCACGCTCGCCCGGCGGCTGACCGAGGACGGAGCCGTCGTGGACGTGGTGCTGACGGCGTCCGCGGCCGAGTTCGTGCGACCCGTCACCTTCGAGGCGCTCACCGGGCGCCCGGTCCTGACCTCCCTATGGGAGCCGGACCGGGCGCTCGCGCACATCGGGCTCGCGAAACAGCCCGACCTCGCGATCCTCGCCCCCGCGACCGCGAACGTGCTCGCTCGTGCGGCGATGGGTATGGCGGACGACCTGCTGACGGCCCTGCTGCTCGCGCGCAGCGGCCCGGTGCTCGCCGCGCCCGCCATGAACGACGCGATGTACGCCCACCCCGCCACGCGCGCCAACCTGAAGACGCTCGCGGCCCGGGGCTGGCAGTTCATCGGTCCCGAGATCGGGCCGCTGGCGGAGGGCCCGAGCGACCGGCCCGGCCGGATGAGCGAGCCGGACACGATCCTCGCGGCCGCGGCGCGGCTGCTCGTGACCGGGGGCGGGGGTAGACTCGCGGGGAAGACAGTCGTCGTCACGGCGGGACCGACGCGGGAGCATCTCGACCCGGTGCGCGTCCTCACCAACCCCTCGAGCGGCCGGATGGGCTATGCCCTCGCGGCGGCGGCGTACGCGCGGGGCGCCGAGGTGTTGCTCGTGACCGGCCCCACCGAGCTGCCGCTGCCGCTCGGCGTCACCGCGCATCGCGTCGAAACCACCGCCGAGATGCAGCGCGCCGTCCAGGCGCTCGTGAAGAAAGCGCACGTCCTCATCATGGCGGCCGCGCCGGCCGACTACCGCCCCGCGACGAGCGCTGCGACCAAGCGGCCCCGGCGCAACGGCACGCTCACGCTCGAGCTCGAGGCGACGCCCGACATCCTCGCGACGCTCGAGCATCCGCGGCCGGGTGTGGTCGTGGGGTTCGCCCTCGAGACCGGAGGCGACGGCGTTGCGAAGGCACGCCAAAAGCTGCAAGATAAGGCTCTCGATTTCGTTGTCCTGAACGACGCGCTCGAGCCCGGCGCGGGGTTCGAAGTAGCCACGAATCGCGTCACGATCATCGGGAAAGCGGGAGCAGCGATCGAGCTCCCGCTCCTCTCCAAGCGCGACGTGGCCGAAAAGATCCTCGACGCGGTGGAGCGGGCTCTGACGTGAGCGACGGGCGGGCACTGGCGCGCGAATTCCTGGAACAGCAGCGGCTGCTGGGGGGCGACCCGGTCATTCTGACGGATGGTCCCACCCCGGGCTTCACTCCGGGCGCCACCCCGGGCTTGCGCCCGGGGTCAGTAACTCCTCCGGTCACACCGGTGGCTGCAAGCGTTCCCACGGGTCCGCTGACCCCGGGCGCAAGCCCGGGGAACACCCAAAGCCCCCGCACCAGCCCGGGGAAATCCAAGGCCTCGGGTGCCAAAGAGTCGTCCGATCTCCCCCCCTCCGGCCTCTCCTACGATCCCCCCGGCGGCGATCTGTTCAGCGCCGATCCGCTGCAGCAGGCGGCTTCGCTCGAAGCGGTGGCCGCGCTCGTGTCCACCTGCACCAAGTGCCGCCTGTGCGAGGCACGCGGGCGCACGGTGCCCGGGGAAGGGCCGGGCGATGCGCGTCTCGTGGTCGTGGGCGAAGGCCCCGGCCGCGTGGAAGACGAGACCGGGCGACCGTTCGTCGGCCAGGCAGGCGAGCTGCTCACCAAGATCCTCGCCGCGATCGACCTGCCCCGCGAACGGGTGTTCATCTGCAACGTGGTCAAGTGCCGGCCACCCGAAAACCGCGTGCCGCAGTACGACGAGATCGCGGCCTGCCTGCCGTACCTGTTCCGCCAGATCGACCTCGTCAAGCCGCGCGCGATTCTCGCGATGGGCGGCACCGCGGCGCAAACGCTGCTCAACACCAAACAGTCGCTGGGCGCGCTCCGCAACCAGATCCACCGGTTCCGGGGCGTCCCGGTTATCGTTACGTACCATCCGGCCGCCCTGCTCCGGAACCCCAATTGGAAGAAGCCGACCTGGGATGACGTCCGCATCGCCCGCCGTCTCCTCGACTGAGCGCGACTTCGCCGGCCGCCAGGCTCCGTGGAGCAACGAAGCGGAGCAAGCGGTGCTCGGCGCCATGCTGCTCGATCAGGACGCGGCCCTCAAGGCCGCCGAGATTCTCGACGACGCGATGTTCTATCGCGAGGGCCATCGGTTGTTGTTCCGCTCCATGATCGCCCTCACTGAGCGCGGTGACGTAATCGACCCCGTCACGCTGCGCGACGAGCTGATGCGCCGGGGGGACCTGGACCGCGCGGGGGGGATGGAGTACCTGGGCGGGCTGATCGACGTGGTCCCGACAGCGGCGAACGTCGACTACCACGCGAAGATCGTCCGCGACAAGGCGGTGCTGCGCCGACTGATCGAGGCAGCCACGTCGATCATTCAGGACGCCTACGACGGGCGCCTAACGTCCGGCGACATGCTCGATAACGCCGAGCATCGCGTCTTTCAGGTCGCCCAGCTCAAGCGCGCCGAGGAGTTCGTGCGGCTGAAGGAGCTGATCTGGCCGACGATGGAGCGGATCGAGCAGCTGCACACGAGCCAAGGGGCGCTCACGGGCGTCGCCAGCGGCTTCACCGACCTGGACCGGCTCACCGCCGGGTTCCAGCGAGGGGATCTTGTCATCGTGGCCGCGCGCCCGTCGATGGGAAAGACGGCGCTGGCGCTCAACGTGGTCCAGCACGCGGCAATCGAGCACAATGTCGCCGTGGCCATCTTCTCGCTGGAAATGTCCAAGGAGCAGCTCGTCCAGCGGCTGCTGTGCTCGGAGGGTCTGGTCGATGCGCAGCGGCTGCGCCGGGGCCAGCTGCGCGACGACGACTACCCCAAGCTCGCCCGCGCGGCCGGCCTGCTGGGCACCGCGCCGATCTGGATCGACGACTCCGCCATGCTCAGCCCGCTCGCCATGCGCTCCAAGGCGCGCCGGCTCAAAGCGGAGCACGACATCGGCATGGTCGTCGTCGACTACCTACAGATGATGCAGGGGCCCACGGACTCGGAGAGCCGCCAGCAGGAGATCTCCTTCATTTCCCGCTCGCTCAAGGCGCTCGCCAAGGAGCTGGACGTCCCCGTGCTCGCCCTGTCGCAGCTGTCGCGCGCGCCGGAGCAACGCGGCGGCGAGCACCGGCGGCCCCAGCTCTCGGATCTTCGGGAATCCGGCGCCATCGAGCAGGACGCCGACGTCGTCTGCTTCATCTATCGCCAGGAGTTCTACGACGGCCCGGTCGACCCCAAGAGCAACGAGAGCATCGAGGGATTGGCCGACCTGATCGTCGGCAAGCAGCGCAACGGCCCCACCGGGACGGTCCGGCTGTTCTTCAAGAAGGAGTACACCCGCTTCGACAACTACACGCCGCGCGAGGCGCCCTCCGAGGCCGGCCGTGGCTAAGGGGGGGACGCGCTCGGTGTTCCGCTGCACCGACTGCGGCGCGGAACAGCCGAAGTGGGGCGGCCGCTGTGAGGCGTGCGGGGCGTGGAATACGCTGGTGGAGGAGGCGGTAGGGCGGAACGTTGGAAAGATGGAACGCGGGAAGGCTCTCCTTTCCAACGTTCCACCGGTCCGACTTTCCGACGTGGCGGGGAGCAAGGTGGAGCGGTGGCGGACCGGCCTCCGGGAGTTCGACTTCGTGTTGGGTGGCGGAATTGTCCCGGGCTCGGTGGTCCTGGTGGGGGGCGAGCCCGGGATCGGCAAGTCGACTCTGCTGCTGCAGTGCGCGGCCCGGCTCGAGCAGACCGGGATTGCCACGCTGTACGTGTCGGGTGAGGAGTCCCCCGACCAGGTGCGGCTCCGCGCCGACCGTCTCACGGTGGACGCTGGGGCGGTACACGTGCTCGGCGAGACCCGGGTAGAGGCGATGCTGCACCACGCGCGGGCGCTCGGCAGCCGCGTCGTGTTCGTCGACTCGATCCAGACCACTTATACCGAGGAGCTCGAAGGAGCGCCAGGGAACGTGGGCCAGGTGCGCGAGTCTGCCGCCCGGCTCATGCGGTTCGCCAAGGAAGCGGGGCCGGCGGTGCTGCTGGTCGGCCACGTGACGAAAGGGGGCGGCATCGCCGGTCCCAAGACGCTCGAGCACATCGTGGACACGGTGCTGTACTTCGAGGGCGAGAGCACGCTCGATCACCGGATCCTGCGGGCGGTGAAGAACCGCTTCGGGTCGGTGGACGAGATCGGCGTGTTCGCGATGACGAGCGCGGGGCTCGAGCCCGTGGCGGACCCCGCCGCCGCCTTCCTCGCCGGCCGGGCGACCGGCGTCTCGGGCTCCGCGGTGACCGCGCTGATGGAGGGAACGCGGCCGGTGCTCGTCGAGATCCAGGCGCTTGCGTCGCGGGCGGGGTTCGGCACGCCGCAGCGTGTCGCCACTGGGCTCGACCACCGCCGCCTCGCCGTCCTGTTGGCGGTGCTGGAGCGCCGCGGCGGGCTGCCGTTCGCCGAGCTGGACGTGTTCGTCAACGTGACGGGCGGCGTACGGTTGCTCGAGCCGTCGAGCGATCTGGCGGTGACGGCGGCGCTCGTGTCCAGCGTGCGTGACCGGCCGCTTCCCGCCGATGCCCTGTTCCTGGGCGAGGTCGGGCTGGGCGGGGAGGTCCGACCGGTCGCGGGCGTGGAGCGGCGGCTCGGAGAAGCGACCCGCCAGGGGTTCCGCCGTGTCTTCCTGTCGGCGCGCTCGCGGGTGAGCGCGCCCGGGTTGGACGTCGTCGGCGTGGACGGGATCGATGAGCTCGCCCGCCGCGTCGCCGCCTGACGTCGGCGTCGTGATCGTGGCGGCGGGCGCCGGGGTCCGCGCGGGACCGGGAGAGCCGAAGCAGTTCCGCCCGATCCACGGCGTGCCGATGCTGCTGCGGGCGCTGCGGCCCTTCACGTCGCACCCCGCCGTGGAGCGGGTGGTCGTGGCGGTGCCCGCGGGCGTCGCGGAGCGACCGCCGGAGTGGCTGGGGAAGCTGCTCGGGGAGCGCCTGAGCCTGGTGCCGGGGGGCGCGGCACGGGCCCAGTCGGTGCGCGCGGGGTTGCGGGTGTTGCCGCCGGCCGTGAGCGTCGTGCTGGTACACGACGGCGCCCGGCCGTTCGTGAGCCGGGAGACGATCGACAACGTCATCACGCGGGCGCGCGCGGGCGTGGGCGCGGTCGCCGCCGTGCCGCTCACCGACACCATCAAGGAAGTCGTCGAGCGGGATCGGATCACGAGGACCGTCGCGCGGGAGCGTCTCTGGCGCGCGCACACGCCGCAAGGCTTTCCGCGCGCGATGCTGGATCAGGCCTACGCCCGGCTGCGCACAGACGACCCCGTGCCGACCGACGACGCGGAGCTGTGCGAGCGCGCCGGGTTTGCGGTGGACGTGATCCTCGACACGCAGCACAATCTCAAGGTCACGACGGCGGATGACTTCCGGATCGCCGAGGCGCTCGCGCGTGAGCTGCGGTGAAGCCGATCCCGTTTCGCACGGCCGCGGACGTCGAGGCCGCGCTGGAGCGAACGATCGCGCATCTGCGCGCCGGCGGATTGCTCGCCTACCCGACAGAGACGGTGTACGGGGTGGGCTCGCGACCGCGCGCGCCGGAGGTGGAAGCGCTGCGGCGGCTCAAGGGACGGCGCCCGGACAAGCCGTTCCTGCTGCTCGTGAGTCATCGGGAGATGGCCGAAGCGCACGGCCTGGCGTTCAGCGCCGCGGCGAGCGCGCTGGCACGGGCGTTCTGGCCCGGACCGCTCTCGCTGGTGCTGCCGGGAGGGAGCGGCCGGCTGCCCGACCAGCTGCGTGGGCCCGAGGGCGGGATCGCCGTGCGCTGGACGTCGCACCGCGGGATGGCGAGGCTGGTGCAGGCGCTGGGGGAACCGGTAACGTCCACGTCGGCGAATCTGCCGGGGCAGCCACCCGCGCCCGGGGCCGAAGCGATCGCGCGCGACTTTGGGGCCGCCGTGGCGGCGGGAACGCTGCTGGTGCTGGACGGGGGAGTGCTCGGGAACTCACCTCCCTCGACCGTGGTTGACTGCACCCAGCCGGAGCCCCGGCTGGTGCGCGAAGGCGCGCTGACGCTCGCGGAGCTGCGGCGCGCGGTGGGACGATTGGCGCCGTGATGGAGCAGACGAAAACGAAACGCATCCTCCTGGTCTGCACCGGGAACATCTGCCGCAGCCCGCTCGCGGCGGCGCTGCTGGACCGCGCCCTCGCCCAGCGCGGCATCGACGGTATCGAGGTGGCGTCCGCCGGGACGGGAGCGTGGGACGGCGCGCCCGTGTCCGAGGGCGCCTATCTCGTGGGTCTGGAGCGGGGTCTCGACCTCTCGGCGCACCGCGCGCGTCTCCTCACCCGGGAGCTCGTCGAGGACGCGGATCTCATCCTCACCATGGCACGCCACCACCGGGCGCGGGTGGACGAGCTCGGCGGGGAGAGTCACGTGTTCGTGCTCGGGGAGTACGCGGGACGGGAGGGCGACGAGGCCGAAGTGAGCGACCCGTTCGGAGGCGACCTCGAGGTGTACCGCGACACGTGCGCCGAGCTCGAAGCCCTGCTCGACACCGCCGTGGAGCGGATCGTGAAAGAGTTCGCGAGCGGTGGAAACCAGCGCTAGCACGCGGCTGCTCGCCGTGCTCGGCGACCCGGTCACGCACTCCCTCTCCCCCGTCATGTACAACGCGGCGATGCGCGCGCTCGGCCTCGACGCCGTGTACGTGGCGCTCCAAACGCCCGCGGGGGCGCTCCCGTCCGTCCTGGCCGCGCTCGCGGCAGTCGGTGGGGCGGGGAACGTCACCCTCCCGCACAAGGAAGCAGCGGAACGATGCGTCGCGCGGAAAACGGATCTGTGCGCGCGCGTCGGGGCGTGCAATACGTTCTGGGCCGAGCACGGCGAGCTGGTGGGCGACAACACGGACGTAGCGGGCGTGCTCGCGTGCCTCAAGCGACTCGGGGTAGACGGCGCCAGCCGCTGGCTGCTCGTGGGCACTGGGGGAACCGCGCGTGCGGTCGCCGTCGCGGCGGCCGAGCTGCGGGCCGAGGTGCACGTGCTGTCGCGCGATGCGGCGCGCGCCCAGCGCTTCGCCGACTGGGCGCGCGGCCAGGGTGCGCGGGCCCACCCCGCCCGCGGCGCACTGGAGCCCGAGGTGGCGAT
>Ga0209236_1000917_pt1 | contig 17514 bp, 18 predicted proteins | sample GraSoi013_1_40cm_FD_185819 | JGI IMG/M metagenome (GOLD analysis project Ga0209236, IMG submission 185819) | Grasslands soil microbial communities from the Angelo Coastal Reserve, California, USA - Sample 09_27_2013_1_40cm (SPAdes) (version 2) | ecosystem: Environmental > Terrestrial > Soil >... | reverse complement strand
GTGTAGTGCTCGAAGTATCATCTGTTCAATGAGTCATAGGAGCCGGAGCCACTCGCACCTCGTGAACAGATTCCGGAAGAGTCTGACCCCTGCAGAGTGCCTGAAAACAGATCGTAATTTTCTGTCACTTCACTAGTATCGGTACTTGTTTTGAGGAGTCGATACAGCGGTGGGTCCTGATGCCATTGTGTGCTCTCAGCGTCAAGAACGGATTGGCTATCGTTAGCACTCGATAAATACAACATCGGGATCAGTCTGGCCCTGCCTTGACAGAGCCTGTACTTGTTTCACCGAGATTGATCTATGTTGAGCGTGTCATTGGCATTCCCGATATCGAGTTGTTCGACCTTTCGAAGGACGGCAAGACTGCCCTTGCACTGTCCAACAAGACCGGGTCTTACCAGCTAGCAGCCGTGGATGTGAGAGGGGGTCAATTACGCCCCGTCTCTCACGGAAAGGAACGAGTAGCCTGGGCTCGCATCTCGAATGACTCGGAGACTATCTGCTTCTCCAGAGATTTTGGCGGAAAGGAGGAACATCAGCTCTTCACAGTTCCCCTAGCTGATGGCGAGGAGGAAGAGCAACTCACTAGGCTACCCGCGACCCGCGCTTTCAACTTCAACTGGTCAAACGGCGATGACAGGATCGCTCTCGCAGGAGCAACACAGGAGACCAACGCCGTCTGGACTGTCGACTCAAGCAACGGCCAACACTCACAGATCTTTCAGAACAGACACTGGGTCTTCAACCCGGAATGGTCAAAGGATGATTCTAGAATCTGCGTCTCCACCAAGACAACAGAACACCCGACCGCACTGGAACTTGTTCTCCTGTCTCCTGAGAAGGACAATGACCCCCTAATCTACACACCAAAAGTAGACTCGGAGAATACAAACGGCGGATGGCACCCCTCCGAGCCCTGGGTACTCTTCAAGACAGACGCAAGAGGCCGATACGAACTCGCAGTCTACAAGACCGATACCCAAGAACTAAGCTATCTCAACGGCACCGATCTCGGCGTTGACTTTCCAGTCTTCGCATGGATGCCTGAGGGTAGATCCGTCTATTACCTCGCTACAAACACGGGCAGGACCCGGCTCTACATCGAAGCGCTCGACTCATCCGAACCTCCGCGAGAGATTCCCTTACCCGAGGGCTACCATGCCGGCTTCTTCGGCACCTCGGTGAAAGTAGCCAAGACAGGCGAGTATTTCCTCTTCTCCTGGTCCTCACTGTTCAGCCCGCCTACTCTATCCCGGTACGATCTGAAGACTGGAAGAGTGGAGACGCTCAACGAGCATTTCACAGACCTTCCGCTGGGAAGAGCGGAGCCAGTGGTCTACAACTCGTTTGACGATCGTCCCATACACGGATGGTTCCTCAAACCAACACGACAGGAGGGAAGAAGACCCTGCGTCCTCTGGATTCACGGAGGTCCCGCCTGGGAAGTTGCAGACGTCTGGAACCCCGCCATCCAGTCCTTCCTCGTCGCTGGATACACGCTCTTTGCCCCGAACATTCGCGGGAGCACAGGCTATGGCGTAGAGTTCCAGAACCTGAACATACACGACTGCGGAGGCGCAGACCTCAAAGACGTTGAAGAGGCAGCCAAATATCTCAAGTCCCGGCCGGACGTGGACCCGTCGAAGATCGCTCTGGTCGGAGCAAGCTATGGTGGCTTCATGACATTCCTCGCCACTACAAAAATGCCCGACTATTGGTCAGCGGGCGCGGCAATCGTGGGCATCACCGATTGGAAGGAAATGTACGGGCTGTCCGACGCCGCCTTCAAGAGCTTCATCGAAAGGTACTTTGGAAAACCAGAGGAGAACCCGGATCTCTACTACGACCGGTCTGCGATAAACTTCGCCCAGAACCTGAAGGCCCCCTTGCTCATATGGCATAGAGGCAATGACTCGCGATGCCCATTGGCTCCAGTCCAGAAATACGCTGATAGACTCCGTGAATTAGGAAAGGACTTCGAGATGAACGTGGTCTGGGATGAAGGCCACGGATTCCAGAAGACAGAGAACCTGGTCCGCCAGTACAAAGCGATCATCGAGTTCCTCGACAAGAAGATAGGCTCCTCAAACTAACAGACCCAGTCAAGGGAGCACTACGATCAACTCTTCGAGATCCGCAAGGAAGCGTGAGCCCGGAACGATAGGATAGTCACACGACTAGTCGCTATTTGTCGTCTTGTAGTTTGACCGCTAGTTCTTGTTCCATTCGTGAGGGGTTGGCGTGTAGGCTTTCGCGCCAGTCGCTCCGCTGACCCGACATCTTCCGGGTTGAGCTATCACTTCGTATCACTCGAGGTAGGAATCCTATTCGCGAAGGATCGGAGCATCAAAGCGAATTCTTCGGAATCTGACCGGCGGAGTCTGAGAATTCAGTTTATAGCGTGACCGCCAGAAACCGTCAGATTTTTCGTTTGAGATTTATCAACTCGTACTCTATGACAACGCTTGTTGTTCTTGATTCTGTCTGAACGTGCTTGGAAGCATATTCGTGGGAGGCATCCTGAGGTCTCGGTCTACAAGCATTTGATTGGGGAGGTCTTGGCGGGGCCGGAGTTGGTCATAAGAGGCAAGAGGGCTGAGTCAAAGGCTGTAAGGCATGTTCCGAAAACCCATCTTGGACCAAAGTATCTTGTCGTGGTTTACAGGGAGGCATCGGGTCAGAAGCACATAATAACGGCCTACTTCACTTCTGATCTGAAGAAGATTAAAGGGGACGTTGTATGGAGAGCATAGTACTGAGACCGGACAAGCTCGATGTCGAGTACGACAAGGAGAATGACGTTCTCTACATTTCGACGGGCAAGCCCAGAGAGGCGGATGACAGCATCGAGCCTCAGGAGGGCGTAGTGATTCGAACCAGAAAGGGCGAGCTTGTCGGCATCACAATCATCGGTCTTCAAAAACATCTCTCCTCATAGCCTTCGTACCGATTCTCGCCTACATGCGAAGCACTAGTACGAGACTAACTTTCTAGATGGACCCGAACGTCAACTAGAATTGGTCGGTTGGGCCTAAGTGGAAAATAGAAGTCGCCCGTGGTTATGGGTATCTCGACTTTTGTTACATGGTTTATTCGGTTGTGTCTGTAGTTTGATTGCTGGTTCCTGTTCCATTCGTGAGGGGTTGGCGTGTAGTCGTCCGCGCCAGCCGCTCCGCTGACCCGACATCTGGCCAGTTTCAGCTGTCTTTCGGCTATTGCTCAGACATGAGAACGAAACTGGTTTGGATTGCTCCAATAGACGGACCGGTCTCGTCTGGACTCAGTCGACACATGACATCATCATCAACATCTTATTCTGATGGCCAGTTTACTGTCGGTCGACTCTCTGGACCAAGAGCACTCAGCATTCTAACATTCAGGCATGCCACTTTCAACGATTGGATGGAAACTCCCCTCTCTTCTCCGTTTGCTCATAGCAGCTCTCAGCCTAGAAACCGTTAGTCAACACGGGACCTCTAAAGGAGCTTCCCAACGACGTGAGGGAGTCCGGTTTCTCAGTCCAGATAATTTGAATGATGTCAAAGAGTTTCGGACGAGACTTCAAAGAGCCGACCTCGATTTAGCCAAATTCTTGCTGGGAATAGTCGAGGCACTGCTGGAATTCAAACGTGGATCAGAGGATCCGCAGAAAGTAGAAGAGAACAGAATGCATCTCGAGACAATCGAAAAGGGCGAGTATCGTGAAGGCAGAGGATGGATATGGAACGGCCATCTGGTTCCGGAGCCACAATCGAGACGCGACTTTTTTGAAAGAAGAACGAGGATCATTCGAAATGGGGTATGGAATCCTACTCGTCGGGGGTGGGAGTATCAAGGCGAATTCTTTGGGGTTTGGGATCATTGATGCGAATCGGACCGTTTTAATATGCGGCGCTCAATCTTTGGGCTGGACGAGATGGCGCGTAGAGCCGATTCGATACAACTGCCTAAGGATCTCGTTGCGGACTTGCTTGAGTCATCGTTAAGGTTCCAAGAAGTCGTTGAGACCCTGGAGGTTCAGCTGGACAAGAAGACAGTCAAGAGGCTCAAGATTGGGGACAAGGAACTCAAGAAACGACAGTACAAGGTAGCTTCCAGCCGAGAGGATATCGACAGGATCCTCAGTTGAGATACGAGGCAGTCTTCCTAAACACCTTTCTGAAACAGTTCAAGAAGCTCCCTGGCAACGTCAAGCAACGAGTCAAGCAGAGGATCCAAGAGCTCGCGACAAACCCCTACTTGGGTTTGAGGCTCAAGGGAGGCCTTGAAGGCTTCTGGAAAGACCGCGTTGGCATGTATAGGATCTTGTACAAGATTGACAGTGGAGCGGGAAGAATAATCTTCTATGATGTCGATCTCAGAAAGCGAGTCTATGATTGAGGACCATGCGATAGGAAACATTGGGTTTCCTAGATCCAATGCAAATTATCCTAGTGCCTCCCAGTCTGATTGCTAGTTCTTGTTCCATTCGTGAGGGGTTGGCGTGTAGTCGTTCGCGCCAGTCGCTCCGCTGACCCGACATCTGCAAGGTTGAGCTTATCGACAGGATCGCAGCTCGACTGCACACGGACATTTCAAGAAAAAAGGAGGAGAGGCGTTTTCTGTTGCTGGGTGTGGCTAGGATATTGTGTAGCTTGTCAGCTGGAACGTCGCTGAGCCTGTGGCTCCGTCTACACCGACTCCGTTTTCGAAGAAGAAGCCGCTGCCGAACGAGAGTCCGACGTTCTTGATGTTGGATATTGACGCCATGAAGGCTGCGGGGTCGAGGGTGCCATAGTGGCCGCAGAGGTCGGACCAATTCATCGGGTCCAGGCTGACCTGGAGCATTATGGGACCGTTGGAACCTCCACCCGTTGGGGAGAACTGGTAGTAGCTGCCAGGGATGCCGGTCATGGCTCGGATTGGCGTGTTGGACCACCAGTAGTCGAACTCGTTCGCTACTACCGCGTGTTGGCTATTGCCGTTTAAGCCGAGACATGAGGACATGCCGGCCTGTGGAAGATTTGAAGTGAAGTATAGCCGCACCGCTCCCGGACAATAGGTCGGTGACGATGCGGGGCAGCCGCCGTTCGGGTTACCCACGAACATTGTTGTCGACGATGAGGTGAGGACCTTTATTGTGGCTGTAAGCGTATTGCTGGTTGTTAGGCTTGCTGTGAAGCCGTTGGTCAATAGGTTCGCGTAACCTGCAGGGGTTGCTGTAGCGTCGAGAAAGAGGAATTCGACGCCTCCCGTTGGGACTGTGTTCGCGTGACTCGTCTTGATCTTCGATCCGAGCAGCTCTAGAATTGCCCATTGTGAACCGGTCATTGGAAGGGAGGTGTCCGCGTAGACAGTTACGACTGGAACCAGTAGAAGCGACGTGACCGCTAGAAATGCGACTATTGGAATGAATGGCTTCAAGTTTTTTCGCGGGGCTACTTCAAAATCTCTGCGTATTTATCGAACAGGTATACAATCGGGGACATGTGACAATGTATCGTGGTCCGAGAATTTCGAATCTCGATATGAAAACTCGGGGTGATGGCTGTCCTTTTTTCTACGGTCCTAGCGGCTTTCTCGAGCTTAGCCGGGCTATTGCTTCTCGTTTAGCCTCTTCCAGGACACTGTCCAGGATCCTCTGGGCGTTGCGTATTTTGGCCGACTTGAGGTGGAAGACTATGGTGGCGTCGTCGAAGTGCAGTCTGAGCATCTGACGCACAAGGTCTCGGACGATCTCGCTCAATCTTTGCCAGTCTCGGTACCTCTCCGTTTTGACGCTTCAACCTGCCGTTACCGCCGACGTCGCCTATCCTGATCAGCTTGAGGGTGCCACGAAAACGTTTGGAAAACAACCTAGGGGTCTGTCGATGATAAGATCCACTGGACGGTAGAGCTTGGAGCCAGCTCTGGTCGGCTGGTCAACGCGCGTCTACTTGCTGGTTACTGTGACCGTCGCTGTGATAGTGTGGCTTGTTGTTCCGCCTGTTCCCGTTATCATGACAGTGTAGGTCCCGCCGTTTGTCGCCCGACTTGTGGATATTGTTAGGCTGGTAGTGGCCGTAGGGTTTGCAGCTGTCAAAGTCACGCTGTTGATAGGTGAAAGTGTTGGAGGATGCTTGTTCGCGACTTGGATTGTTCCAGATAGGTTGATGGTGCCTGTGAATCCATTCACGGCCGTTACGGTTATCGTGAGGATTGCGCTGGACCCTTTGGCTACGACGACCGAAGCTGGGTTGACCGTGAGCTGGAAGTCAGGTGCTTGGATCGTGATGGTGTTTGATGCGACGGGTATGGTCTGATACGGGCTCTCGTAGTGGATGACTCCTATGATAGTATACGAACCTGCCGGGACTGGCTGGCCTTGCTGGTTGACCTGTTTCCAGTCTAGCATTCCGACGGTCATCGTCTGGCCGGGCTGGATGGTGAAGGTGGTTATCACCTGGGCACAAGGCGCAAAGGGCGGAGGCACGTTTGTGTAGACTAGGTTGCCGGTGGAATCGGTGATCTGGAACTGGAAGCCGCTGCAGGCGTCTCTGAATGTGAATGTTGCGGGCTGGGTTCCCTTGTTTGTCGCGTTAAGCTTAGCGTGCACAGTATCGCTTGGGACGTACGTGTCCTTGTCGGTAATCACACTATAGACAACGTTCTGTCTTGATTGTCCCACCGTGAGGGTCTTGGACACTGACGAGTCGCCATATGATGTGAGTAGTGTGAGGAGGATCCTGTAGCTAGCCTCTGTCGAGTAGGAGTGCGTAACGGTCACTCCCGTGCCGCTGGTCCCGTCTCCGAAGCTCCAGTCGTACTCTTTGATCGGATTGGTGGAGTTGTAGGATATGCTATCGGACGCGTTGAACGTTACCTGTTGGCCAACGACCGGATTCGTCGGCTGGAACGTGTAGCGTGGGACGGTCTCAAAGAGGACCAACTGGCTAGCCGTATCCGTCAGGCCCGCCGAGTCCTGGACGGTCAGAGTTACCTGCCATTTCGCCGGTGCACCCCCGTAGAGGTGGGTCGTCATCGGGCTACTGGTCTTAACTGGGGGCGACCCGTCGCCAAAGTCCCAGACGTACGAAACGATCGAAGCGCCGCTCGTACTCCAGTTGCCGTTGAAGGAGACCACGTCGCCAGGTGGGACGCAGGCAACGCACGACTCGTAGGTGAAGGCCGCAAGGGGATTGGAGGCTCCGTTTGTCTTGACGGGCATCCCTACTGCTGAGAAGAGTACCGAGATGACGAGTATGATCACAAGATTTCTCAGCGGAAGTCTCGGATTCATTCCTCGTCAGGACTTGCGGCAGGGATATCTTAGCTTTTCGGAAACCGTGTTGGCGGGCTCTAGCTATCTTGAGCAGGATGAAGGTTCAAGCAGCCGCAAAGGTTTTGGCGAATGAAGCTTTTAGGGTTCGTCGAGAGAGTGGCTGACCCCGTGACCCAGACCGTGGCTCCACATCAAGGGTCGAGCCAGAAGCCGCCCGAACAACTCCGAGAGTTGCTGGTCAAACTGCCTGGTGTCACGACGGGGACGAGGTTTGGTGGGGAAGCATTCTTCTTTCGGAAGAGATTCTTCTGCCACTTTCACCCGACGAGAGAGCATCTCTTTCTCGAAACATTCGTCTGGAACAATGTCGACGCCGTCATGAATGAGGTGCCAGGGACGATTCCTCACCCGGAGTACGGAGGCTACGGCTGGGTCAGACTTCCAATCGATTCGGAGGACGCAGTTTCCAGAGCGCGGCAACTGATTGAAACAACCTACAGATATCTACGAACGACAAGAAGAGTGTCCATCTCCAGAGAAGAATTCCGGCCAGAAACACTTGGTCTCCTCGGAACAGAGCTGCCAGAAATTAAGGTCAAGGCTAAGGAGTCGAAAAAGAGAAACCAGATAATTCTTGAAGCTCGCGGCCAGTCAGATTACGAAAAAGCTGACGACTTATTCGACAGAGCTATCAGAATTCTCAAAGGCTCTCGTAACAAGGTTCTAAGTGGGAGTTGAACTATCAGCTGGTGGACCCCGGCCCTTCATGCGCTTCTCCATTTCTTCGGGAGATACGTCTTCGACACGGCTGGCGATCCACCAGACGTTTCCTGTCGGATCCTTCACTGCGGCGGTCCGGTCGCCGTAGAACTGGGTTGTAGGCTCCTGCTCAGAGGTTCCGCCAGCCTTCATGCCTCGTCTGTAGGTCTCGTCCACGTTGTCAACGTAGACGTACAACTGGCTCGGTATCGGGTTGTACTGAGGGGTTGAATCGGCCATCATGATGATGGAGTTGCCGATCTTAATCTCGGCATGACCCACATGGTCTTCCTTGTCGTTAATACGTGCTCTCTCTTCTGCATGGAAAGTCTCTCTCAAGAAATCGATCAGTCTCGGTACTCCATCTACGATCAGGTATGGCGTGACGGTTCCGTAGTTTTGAGGAGTGGGGTTTGGTTTGTTAGTGACAGATTGCATAGCGCTCTATTAGGCATCCGTCATCGGTTTAAGAATTGAGGAGATGAGAGCGTAGCTAGAACCCAAGAGGGTACGGGGCTAAGAACGTCTCGGGCCATTTCAGAGGGTTGCTCCGCAGTTGGGACACTTGGTCGTCCCGCCTGGTAGGGCGGTGCCACAGTTCGCACAGAACTTTCTCATTGCCGGAGCCACTAGTGTCGGCTGCGAACCCATTGACTGGGATCCCGTCGAAGATGATCCTCTATTGTACTGTCCAGATTTTTCCAGCTGCGAGAGCGCCCCATCCACAGCCACTTTGACAATGGTCGCGTAGAGTCCAATGACTGCGATAAAGATGATGAGGAAGATTCCAAGAAACGACGCCGCGAGAAATCCCGTGATGAATCCGGTAGGGTTGGAGGTCACGGCAGTCGGATTAGAGACTAAGCTAGAAAGAGATCCGCCGATAACAAGTACGCCGACTATTCCGGCGACGATGGCCCAGACGATGCTCCAGAGGAGCACGACGAATCCCCTGCCGAACGCAAAACCCCAGCCGACCATGAATCACTCTCCAAGCTCCTGCGGATATTTGAGCTTACGAGAACTCTGAGACACGAGATACCGGACTGGCGGGAGGTAGGAATCCTTTATTCATGACCTGACCTTTTCATCCGCGAAAGGTTGAACGACCACGACTGATGTTGAGTACAAGGCACCGCCCTCTCGCCGGAACAACAGGTTCCGAAGAATGAGCCCCGAGGAGCGCGTCAACATTGGGCTGGAGCTGTCCAGCTCGATCACCAGCATAACCATGGAGTCCATCAAGAACCGTTACCCGCACATCTCGACTTCCCGATTATTGGAAAAGGCGAGAAAGCGGTTCCAGGCGGGACGTCGAACCCACTGAAACCCCGTAGTTTCCAAGAATTCGTTCAAGCCCTCATCAAGCATTTCAACCGTGAAAAAACTGGCTACGCAATCACTGGAGCCGTAGCTGCAAGCTACTACGGCATACCACGCACAACTCTCGACGCCGACTTCGTAGTTTACATTTCCCCACAAGAAACGAACAGGTTCTTCCGTGGAATGAAAGAGGCTGGTGTCAAGGCAGACATACAGAAAATTCGTCGACTACTAAAATCCGGATACAATGTCATCACCGTCGCAGATAGACTCTCACCATTCACTGCTGATCTAATCTTGGTCGAGAGCCCTCCGGAGAGAAGGAAGGGGATAGTTAAGGGAGTCAAGACTTACTTCCAGGTTCCCGAGTCGTTGATCCTCGCCAAGCTCAGAATGAGTAAAGCGACCATTCCTGGAGAGAGGATCCAGAAGGACATGGATGACATTAGAGCAATTCTCGCAAACACTAGAGTCAACAAGCGAAAGATCACCGACCAGGCGAGAAAAGATGGCACAATCGAGATCTTTAGCGAAATCCTTCAATCGATGAAAACCCGCAAGAACCGTCAGTAAGTTCGTCTTCTTGGCGGCTTTTCTTTCTTCGACTCCAGACCAATGGGTAAGCAATAATCATAAATATCCAACGTGGAGACCCGAGCTCGATTCATTATGCCATTTGTTACTGTTGGGAAAGAGAACTCCGGGAATGTTGACCTCCACTATGAAGATCATGGATCAGGCAAACCAGTCGTCCTGATCCACGGATATCCGTTGAGCGGGGCTAGCTGGGAGAGACAGCTCCCGCCTCTCTTGGACGCCGGCTATCGAGTAATCACATACTCCCGCCGGGGCTTTGGCCAGTCAAGCAAGCCCACAACGGGCTACAATTACGATACGTTCAGCGAGGATCTTCACCAGCTGCTCAACAAGCTCGACCTCAAGAATGTCGCTCTTGTCGGTTTCAGTATGGGAGGCGGCGAAGTCGCACGCTACCAGGGACGATATGGCTCCAAGAATCTTTCGAAGTCGGTGTTCATCAGCAGCGTCCCACCATACTTGCTAAAAGCGCCTGACAACCCGGAGGGCGTCGACAAGCCAGTCTTCGACGGTATAGAGAAGGCAGTCGCGGCAGATCGCTACGCTTTCTTCACAGATTTTTACAAGAACTTCTACAACACGGACCAGAACCTTGGAACAAGGGTGAGTGAAGAAGTGGTCCGGAACAGCTGGAACATCGCCGCCATAGCTGGGTCCGTCGCCAGCGTCGCCTGCGTCCGGACGTGGTATGAGGATTTCCGCAAAGACCTAGCCCGCATCACATCACCAACGCTCGTCATTCACGGCGATGCAGACCGGATCGTCCCATATGCCAGCTCGGGACAGCGCACTGCCAAACTCGTCGCGGGAGCGCGTCTCGTCACAATCAAGAATGGACCGCATTGCATAACCTGGACCCATGCGGACGAAGTCAACACCGCACTCCTAAACTTCCTGCGAGAAGAGAAGAAGCTCCTTCTAGAGACGCCCGCGTAGAACCAGAGGCAACAATCCAGCATCATACAACCGTTCGTTCAATTCAGAGAACTGGCACCAGATCCGGCTCAACCCAGCCTGCACGAGCCCGGTCCGAGTTGAAAGTCTCTGCTCGCCAGTGACGATAAGGAAGACTCTTGTCGAGCAAGTATGGAAATCTCGCCAGGAGATCGTCAATACTCCGAGCTTCTGGCGCATTCTCGATCGCGTGACCCACGACGCGTACCCAGAAACGCGTCAGGGTATCATGATACCTGTTCGAAGCTCCATTCGCGACAGCAAACCGCCGAATTTCGCGAGCAACCATACTCTCAGCCTCGATCCTCGAATGTTTGGAGAGAACGAGCCAAGCAAGGCGAAGATGACCCCTGTGACGAAACTCTTCTCCTGAAAGGTTTCCGTCGTGGAAGAGGCGGAGAAACTCGCCATCATCCATTGAGTATCAACCCATGAATATCGTTTCGGAGCATTAAACCGTTCATTGGACCTGGTCAAGAAGCCCTGTCATTTTCGGCTGGAGAGAACTGGGCATCTGTCTCTCAAGGATAGGTCTGAATGACACTGTCCAGATTGAGAAGGTTGATCGCTAAGAGTGTGAAATCGTTGCTCAGATTCTGTAGAGTAAATAAGGTCAGCGGACCCGTATAGTAGTTTGCGAGTTTGAGGTAGTAGAGGCAGATCGTCTGGTAGAGGCTCGTAAAGTTCGAGTTGCCAGTATTCATCTTGATCAACTGGAAGTCTCCTTTAGCCGTGAGGTTGCAGAGAGTCAGATTCTGGCCGAAGACAGTCGAGGAAGCGTTCGCTGCCTTGAACACTAAGTAGACAGAGTTGAAGCCCGCACTAGGCGATTTTACAGACTTGTTCTGTGAATCAACGGCCAGCTTGCTAAGCACTAGTTGGAGATAGCCGTAGTAGTTGACTTCAGTGCTCTTGATGCTCTCCTGTATCTTGTTGTAGTCGAGATTCCCGTCAGCATATCCAGCGGAGTACCCTGAAGCGTATCTTCCGGCGTGGCCTAGACTATAGCCCGCAACACCAACGACTATAACCGCCAGGACGACTAGAGCCCCCGTCAGTATACGATTCCCGACCAAACGTCGGAGTCTCGGCCCCACCATCAGATCCCAGTAGAGGTTTAGACATACCACCCGTTCGCTAAGCGGATCTTAACGAGGTTTTGCTCGCGGGCCAACCTGCCCCCGCTTCAGAGAGAAATCCGCGAAGCTTGACATACCTCCCACGAGCCAAGCTGCGATATGAGTGAGCAGAGGACTCTCTCCCTCGGGTTCAGAGAGTTTCGTTCCAGCAGCTACGAAAGGCTGGTTGAGGTCTATAATGCGAATTATCCTGACTATCGCATCAGCGTGGCAGAACGTCGTAGCCGTGACGAGAGCGTGGACCGGACAAAGTATCTTCTGAAACGGTTCGAATGTGTCGATCTTGAACGGGACCGGATTGTCGGCTTCGGGGAACTGATCAATGTACCTGACATGTATCATCCAAGAAAATTCATGGCCGGCATCCTTGTAGACCCTGAACAGCAATGTAGAGGCGTTGGGCGAGCAATCTACACCCGAGTCGAAGAGGAACTTTCTAGTCGAAATGCTATGCTCGCCTGGACAATGGCCAAAGAAGATCTTCCCAGACGAATAGAATTCTTCCAGAGAAGAGGATTCTCTGAAAGAACGAGGAACTGGGAATCGCGCCTAGACCTGTCAACGGCTGACACTACGCCTTTCCATGGATACATCGAGAACGCTCTGAAGGATGGAATAACGTTCACAACACTTGCCGAAGAGCAGAGTCACGGTCAAGACTCACTGAGGAAGATCCACGAACTCGTCCAACTGATCCAGGCAGACATGCCTCGCGAGGCGGATTTCACGCCTTTGAGTTACAAGGACTGGGATACCTATTCGCTCAAGAACCCTCAGCTCCTCCCTGACGGCTACTTTCTAGCCAAGGACGGTTCCAACTTTGTGGGAATGAGTGATGTGCATCGGATCGATTCGGAGCACGGTGTCCTGAATCAGGACGATACTGGAGTCATACGCGAGTATCGAGGCAGGGGCATAGCCACTTCCCTGAAGCTCAAAGTCATCGATTTTGGGAAGAAGAACGGGTACGGGACCATAAAGACGTGGAACGATTCTGGCAACGCTTCGATGCTGGCTATCAATAACAAGCTCGGATTCAAACGACAGGTGGGATGGATCTTGATGGAGAAGGTTCTCCGTTCAGAACCCAGCCCGTGACAGAAACCTCTGGGCAGACCTAGACTTTCGCAAGTCGGCCTCTCGTTCCCGGTTCTTCGGCCTCGCGCTCGTCTCAAGTGAATGTAGAAAACGTCCTGAAGCCTGAGCTATTTCTTCTATAGCCGCGGTGAATGAACGCTCGTTTGCCTTCGAAGGCTGGTTGAAGCCGCTGATCTTCCGAACAAACTGCAGCGAAGCAGCCCGAATCTCCTCGTCGGTGGCAGGCGGATCGAAGTTGAATAGGGGTCGAATATTTCTACACATTCTCAACACTTCAGAGTGCTCAAGGGTCTATACGGAATCTATTATAGAAAGACTCCACTCCAACAGAAACACAGGACAGAGCACCCAGCTAAAAAATAGGGTCGACAATTTGACCAAGATTGTGGTCGACGATCTCGACAGCGACGAAGTCTCCTCCTTAGTGGAATACATGACAGCAATGTCAAGCGGCCAGATGGTTCAGCACAAGAAGATCATCGAAGTCAATGGACTGACGAACAAGAAGATCAAGTTCCTCCTCCACAAATTCCTCTACACAAGACACCTAGTAGGTTACGGCGTCCTCGACACCGCGGGAAACTTCGAGATAGTGTATCTCAAACCTGAAGAGAAGCATACCGAGCAGCACGAGACCCTGAGCCCAACCATGGACGTCAGATTACCGGTGGTCATTCCACACTGGGTCCAGCCGTCTGACATGATCGAATGGCAGGGACAACGACCACCCCTGAAGAAAATACGCTACAAGAAGAAGTAACATCGGCATCTAGCACCGCGTCCAATCGTCACCCGTTAACTAGTCTTCATTCCCACGTAGTCAGCATGGTGAACAGAGCATCAGCAACGTTCGTAGTCGCTATCACACGAGCAGTCTTTCAAATGATAGAAGCACACCTTGCCGGAATCGTGGACCGCAACACTCCTGTGTACTACTACACGATTGGCTACGACACCCTGTTTCTCACGAGTTTCATTGCGTTCTGGAGTGCTAGTCACATTCTAGAAGACTGGAAAGGCCGAATAACGTGGCCATCCATAATATTCGGAGTGGGCATTGCGAATCTGTCAACCATAATGCTGGTTTACTACGCGCAAATTTCGGAGGTACCGAATTCTTCTACGTTACCCTCGCCTGGTCGATTCTGGCCTCATGATTGGGCCACTAGTCATGATCCTGGGGGGCGTTCTCGGCTTCTCGGCCGTGCGTCAATACTCGCGAGAGCAAGGCCGCGAAGTCTTATGTCACAACTAACCCAAGTCCTAGCTTCCGAGCAGAATAACGAACGGCCCCACTGCCAAGAATCTTTGAGAACAAGAACGTATTTGAGCCGCCAGGGACTATATCTTGAATGAGTAGAATGCATGGGCATACGTCTCCTCCGGACCAAAGCGCACTGAGCCAAGCTGTCGGTTCCGCTACTACCTTCGGGCTTCTGATGAGTCCGCCACAGCAGATCTACTACGAGGCGTGTCCGGTCTGTGGGAATCGTCAGCCAGGGGGTGGGAAATACTGCAGCCAGTGCGGTATTCGACTACGCTGCCCTTCTTGCGGAACGGCGTCGCTTGGGAAGAACTACTGCCACAGCTGTGGGCAGTCTCTCAAACCCTAACATCCAGCTCAAGCCATCACGTGTGTGTACTCATTCTGTCTATATTCAGTTGTATACGTGATTCTCATATTCAACCCCCACCACACTACTGCTCAGCTGTCCCCCATGCTATTTGTCCCATGAGGGATAGTAGCGGAGAGGTGAACAGCCAAAATAGCTGCGTAAAAACCGGAACCCTCAACCCTGTAGAATAGACGAATCATTTCGTCTATAGTCAAAATGCAGAAGTGACTCTCGGATTAGACGCTCGACATGAGGCTGGGGGTCACATCTTTTTTCTCAGAAAACTATCCTAATCGGCCATGCTTGTCCACTAGTTTCTGAAGAGAATTCGCAACCTTCTCCGCCTCCGGTCTACGCTCAGGATCCTTCGCCAGCATGTCCTTCAAGACCGGAATTATTGCTGAGAATTTCGGATCAATCTTCGACACGTCTGGACTGAAGGAATCCCACGCTGACTCGAGATCATTCGCCGCCTTGTTCGAGGAAGGATTGTTTGACAGATTATTCATCGCTTCGATAAGCGTGTTGGAGTGGACCGGGGTCCGTGTCAACATTGTGTACAGCGCCGCTCCCAAGGCGTAGACATCCATGCTCGGATCCGCCTCGTCGCCGAGAACCTGCTCACCCGGCGCATACTCCGACGTAAACTGAACCACCTTTCCACCACTCTTCACCGCAGAGCCTAGGTCAGCAAGCTTCGGCACGAGCGACCCGGCGACCATCTGTTCTAGCATATCCTGTCCAGTCAATGGCGGCTTCGATGTGAACAGAACATTCTGCGGTTTGACATCAAGATGAACGAATCCAGCTTTGTGGACCATGTCTAGTGCCTGGGCCATCATCTGGCCCAGCATCACAACAATCCCACCCCACTTCTCCGAATAGTACAAAGGCTCATACGCTGGATCCTCGATCAGCTTCTTCGCCGTCCCACCCTTCATGAAGTCCATAACGATCGCTGGTGGGCTGCGATAGTAGAGTGCGATATTCCCCTTGACAATCTCCTGAACGTTCAATCGATCCACCAGCACACCTCGGATCTGGACCACGTACTTGGATTGACCTGACAGCTCCAACAATCGAGTCGCCTCAGACATCGTCTCGTTCAACGTCGTCACCCCGGTAGTCGGCTCATTCACGCCTCTCACCCTACTGGTCGTCTTCAGGATCGGAATCTTCAGCGCCATCTCAGTCGCCCCCTGGCCAAAAGTTGCACGGAGAACATAGCCAGTCGCACCCGTAGCAACGTGTTCTACAACTTTGTAGCCATGGATCTCCTGGTTCACCCAGACTCTCGGATCCCACTTGTCGAGGCTCGGCAGGCCAGTCTTCGGCAATGGAGCCGAAGGCGGAGGAGGAAGCGAGACTATTGGCGGGGGACTAGGACGTTGAACGGGCGGTGGTGGAGGAGCTGGACGTGAGACGGGAGGAGGATGCGATACTTGAGGAGCGGGACGCGCAGGTGGCGGGGGAGGTGGATGTGTGACTGGCTGGGGCTGCACGCTGAACGAGAAGGACTCCTTGGAGGTTTGATGCGTCTTACTCGTTGCAATAATGTGCGCGTTGTAGTTACCAGGTTTTCCCGGAGCGTAAGCCGCATTGTATCTTCCAACCGAGACATGTGACAGTCTCAACTGATCACGTTTTCCCGCGGGCGTTTGTATCGATGCATCGATCGTGGCCATGTCTCGCGGCTTGCCCTCAGACTCGGTTGCTATCTTGATCGTCTCAACATGACCTATCCTGATGGAGTGATCTCCTGAGACCCTGATCCGTGGAGGAGCGACGGAAGGACTAGAGATCTTCGCAGGTCCCGCGGATATTTTCGGAGGCGCAGGTGCGCCGAGCATTCTGACCGCCAGTCCAGAAGCGACTATCCCGGCGATTGCCAAGAGTGGTAGGAATCCCAGGGAGGAGAAGAAGATGTACGCGAGTTCGGGACTAGGAGATGTGATGTAGAGATAGCCGATTACAGCGTTGTAGGAGAAGAAGGCTGGCGGCATCACTGCCATTGAGAATCTCTTGGTCTGCCAGAATTTGTCTAAGAAGAATAGAAGACCCATCTGGAGAGAGTTCGCGGCAAGGCCTAGGCCAATGAAGAACGAAGCGGAGAATAGCGAGGATCCGATCAGGTTCGAGCCCGTGCTTTTCGAGGCTCCAACGACAAGCCCGATACCTGTTGCAAGGGTCGCAAGAACCATCTGCTTAGGGACCCGATAACGCTCCTTCCTCGAGAAGAGAATCGTCGACAGGAAAACCCCAGCTGCAGGCGGCAGGGCAACGAAGAGGAAAGTGAATTCTCCCGCTGATGAGATCTGGGATGAGAAGGCGGAGTTCTGGAGAATGTAGGACAGGGTCAGGAGTGTAGCTGCGAAACCGAGAATGGATCTGAGGAATCCAGTTTTCAGATCGAGAGCCGTCAGAAGCCCGAAGCTAACAACAGTGATCGCATAGGTCAGAGTATCCCCCTGAAATCCGAGCGCGAATGCGAAGCCGAGGGGAAGTGAGAGGACTGTGACGAGTGATGGCGCGAAGAAGCCTGTTGGGGCTGGAAGACCGTGATGTGGCTTAGCTAGGACGGACGCCTGGGGCTGTTTTCCTCCCACCGCAATCCACCATTACGCATCCGGCAATAGTTGTCAGAGAATCCTCTCTACCGTCTCTCGACGAGAGGGGAGAACCGCGACCCAAAACGGAAATGTCTCTAGTGACAGTGACCCTCGGTACTGTCAGAGATTAAACTGTGTCCATCAACCAATGACCAGTTGTTCCATGAAACTCCGTC
>Ga0209236_1000916_pt1 | contig 17526 bp, 15 predicted proteins | sample GraSoi013_1_40cm_FD_185819 | JGI IMG/M metagenome (GOLD analysis project Ga0209236, IMG submission 185819) | Grasslands soil microbial communities from the Angelo Coastal Reserve, California, USA - Sample 09_27_2013_1_40cm (SPAdes) (version 2) | ecosystem: Environmental > Terrestrial > Soil >... | reverse complement strand
TGGCCTTGTGATCCCAGCGGGGCAGCCCGCCGGGCTCTGTCGCCTCGACGGTCACGCGGATGCCGAGACCGATGCGCAAGCCTTCCTCCAGCGCGCGACACAGTCCCTGGCACTCGGCGCCGGAGAGCGCCGGAGCTGGATCGATGCGGACCAGGATGTCGTCGAGCCCGTCGACGCGACGGAAGACGATCTGGAACTCGTCGACGCCGGCGTGACCGCGCACGATCTCCTCGATGCGCCGCGGGTAGACGATGATCCCGCGGACCTTCTTCATGTCGTCGAGGCGGGCCAGCACGCCGCCCTCGAACGCGACCAGCGTGCGCCCGCACGGGCACGGCCGGTCGGCGAGCTGGACGAGATCGCGCGTGCGGTAGCGCAGGAGCGGCATCGCCTTGCGGTAGAGGCTGGTGAAGACCAGCTCGCCCTTCTCGCCCGGCTTCACCGGCCGGTCGTCCTCGTCGAGGACTTCGGGATAGCAGTAGTCCTCGTGGACGTGGGTGAGCCCGGAGCGGGCGTCGCACTCGAAGCCCCACGCGGCGATCTCCGTGAGCCCGGGAAGATCGAACGCCTTGGCGCCGAACGCCGCTTCGATCTTCGCCTTCGTCGCCGGGATCGAGGCGCCCGGCTCGCCCGTGTGCCACGTGATTCGGATCTTCGTCTCCTTCGCGAGGTCGATGCCCTTCTTCTGCGCCTGCTCGGCCAGGAAGAGCGCGTACGACGGCGTGCAACCGAGCACGGTGATCGGATACGTGCGCAGGGCGTCGATGCGCTGATCGGTCCCGAACCCGCCGGCCGGAAAGACGAGACAGCCGATGTCCTGCGCCGCGTAGAACCCCGACCAGTAGCCGATCCACGGGCCGTAGGAGAACGCGGCCATGACCATGTCCGATGGCCGGATCCCGAACGCCCACAGCGAGCGCGCGTAGGAGTGATAGAAGCCGTACCAGTCGTCGCGCGTGTCGAGAAACGCGAGCGGCCGTCCGGTCGTCGCGGACGTCATGTGGACGCGCAGGCAGTCGGCGAACGGAACGGCCAGCAGCGTGCCCCACAGCGGATGGTCGGCCTGATCCTGCTTCAGCTCGTCCTTCGTCGTGAACGGCAGGCGGCGCAGGTCGTCGAGCGATCGGACGTCGGCGGGCTTGACTCCCGCGGCGTCGAGCTTCCGACGATAGAACGGGCTCGACTGATAGGCGTGCTCGACCTGCTCGTGCAACCGTTGCTCCTGGACCGCGCGGAGCGTTGCCAGCACCGCCGTCTCGATGTCCGGCTCCAGGTAGCGGGAGTCCATGGCCGGGAAGCATACCCGAGTCGCTCCGCAGGAGCTTAGAGTCTTGACAGGCAAAAGGTTTGACCGTAGATGTTCGGGCCATGAAACCCACTAAAAAAGACATCTCCAGCCTGCGCAGCACCCTGGAATACCTGAAGGAGAACGGCGAGCTGGTCTCGACCGACGTCGAGGTCGATCCCCACCTCGAGGTCGCCGCCATCCAGAAGCACTTCGACGGCGGCGCGCCGCTGCTCTGGGAGAAGGTCAAGGGCTATCCGAACGCGCGCATTTGCAACAACATCTACGCGACCGCCGAGCGGATCGCCCGGCTCTTCGACGTGGACGACCCGCGCAAGCTCAAGTTCAAGGCCGTGGAGGCCATCCGCCAGCCGCTGCCGCCCATCGTGGTGAAGGACGCGCCCTGCCAGGAGGTCGTCATCACCCGGGACGTCGACGTGTGGGACGTCGTCCCGATGATCTCCCACTCCAAGACCGATCCCGGCCGCACGCTCGGCGCCGGCAACACGGTCGTGCGGGGCCAGCACTTCTGGGGTGGCTCGCACATCGGGTACAACCGGATGAACTTCCGCGGCCCCGACTACTCGTCGTTCCAGATCTCGCCCGGGTCGCACATGGACCAGATCGCCACGCACTGGTACAAGAAGGGCCCGATTCCCGTGACCATCAACATCGGCGTGCCGCCGGCCTGCACGATGATGGCGGGCGCCGGCTTCACCTACGTCATCCTGCCGCGCGGTTGCGACGAGCTGGGCGTGGCCGGCGCGCTTCAGGGTTTTCCCGTCGAGCTGGTGAAGGCGCGGACGCAGGACGCGTGGTCGATCGCCAACGCCGAGTACGTCATCGAGGGCTACGTGGACACGACCCAGAAGGTCTGGGAGAGCCCGCTGGCCGAGAAGGAAGACCAGCAGGGCAAGTACGATTTCCATCCCGAGTGGTCCGGCTACATGGGCAAGGCCTACCGCACCTACAAGTTCCAGGCGACCGCCATCACCCACCGCAAGGATCGCCCTCTGTACTACGGCCTCATCGTCCACGCCATGGACGACCACTTCATCGACGTCACGATGCGGGAGGCGTGCTTCCTCGAGCTGGCCGAGCGCATCGTGCCGGGCCTCTGCATCGACACCAACATTCCCATGGGCATGACCGACTGGGGCGGCGTGATCTTCCAGGTCCAGAAGCGCCGCTCGCGCGACGAGGGACTGCAGCGCAACATCCTCTCGGCGGCGCTCTCCATCTCGCTCGGCGCCAAGCTCGGCATCGTGGTCGACGAGGACGTCGACATCTACAACATGGAAGACATCATGTGGGCGCTGGCCACGCGCGTGAACCCGAAGGACGACATCTTGACGGTCTGCGAGGGCGGCTTCGGCCAAACGTTCCAGCCCGCCGAGCGCAGCTCGGCTGGCGACCGCCAGTGGACGCAATCGAACATCCGCTTCTCCGGTGGCATGGCCATCGACGCTACGCGGCCCTTCATCTACAAGGACGCCTTCCGGCGCGCGAGCTACGAGGTCGACATGGTCGATCTCGCCAAGTTCTACACGAAGGACCAGATCAAAAAGGCCAAGGAGACCCAGGTCGACTACGCGAAGTTCATGGCGGATCGCGGGATTTGACGCGACCGCCTGACGTCGACGCCCTGCTCGGCGAGCAGGCGCGGCGCTTCGGCGATCGTGTCTATCTCGAGTGCGTCGACCCGCCCGGGCGGCTGACCTTCGCCCAGCTCGACGCGAGCTGTCATCGTGTCGCCCACTTCCTCGCCGAGCGCGGCGTGCGGGCCAACGAGCGCATCACAGTGCTCGGCGACAACGGCCCGGCCTTCGTCATGCTCTTCTTCGGCATCCTGCGCTACGGCGCGACCGTCAATCCCCTCAACGCCGAGGTGCTCGGGCCCGATCTTCCCCGCGTCCTCTACGACGTCGCGCCGCGCCTGGTCCTCTGGGACCGCGCTCTGGGCGATCAGGCCACCGCCGCCGTCGCGGCGTGTGGCGCCGAAGCGATCGCCTTCGACGAGCTGTTCCCCCGTCTCGCCGAACAGCCAGCGTCTCCGTGCCCGCGGCGCGTGGGAGGACCTCACGACCTCGCGGTCCTCGACTACACCTCGGGCACGACGGCCGCTGCCAAGGGTGTCGCGCTGACTCACGAGGCGTTCGCCTACGGGTGCGATGGGCCGGCGCGACGCTTCGATCTCCGGGAGAGCGACCGCGTGCTGGAATACCGCTCGCTGGCGTGGGCGTCGCCCCAACTCCTCTCGCTCGGCGGCACGCTCCACACGGGCACCGGGCTCGTGCTGGCCCGGCGATTTTCTCATCACCAGTTCTTCGACTGGATCCGCGACCAGCGCGTGTCGATCGTGATCGGCGTGCCGACGGTGATCAACATGCTGCTCGATCGGCCGGTCGCCCTCACCGGCGCCGATCTCCCCGGCCTCCGGTTCATGACGAGCAGCTCGGCGCCGCTCAGCGTGGACCGCCAGCTCGAGTTCGAGGATCGCTACCGGATCCCGATCGTCCAGGGCTGCGGGATGACCGAGGCGGGCTGGATGGCCGGCAACCCGCCCGACGCGCGTCGTGTGGGCTCGATCGGCCCGCCGATGCCACACGTCGTCGCGTCGATCATCAGCGAGACGGGCGCGGCCTGCGCCCCGGGCGAGGAAGGCGAGCTGCTCGTCAGCGGACGTCAGATGGCCAGCGCGTATCTCACGGCGCGCGACCGGTTGGAGCCGATTCCCCAGGACGGCTTCCTCACCGGCGATCTCGCGCGCGTCGACGCCGACGGCTACCTCTACGTCACCGGCCGTAAGAAGGACCTGATCATCCGCGGCGGGGTGAACGTCGCGCCGGCCGAGATCACGACCGCGCTGCTCGCCCACGCGGCCGTGGCCGACGCCGCCACGATCGGCGTGCCCGACGCCGTCTACGGCGAGGCGATCGTGAGCTTCGTCTGCGCCCGCGCCGGCCACCGCGTGTCGCCGTCGGAGATGCGGGAGCACTGCGGGGCGCGCCTGGCCGCGTTCAAGGTGCCGGCTCACGTCATCGTGGTGGACGCCATCCCCAAGACCGAGCGCGGCAAGGTGGCGCGGCGGGCGCTGGAACAGCTCTGGCGCGAGCGAGGCGCGCCGAGCGTTCCTTGACTTCCCGCGGGGCAGTGGGTAACAAAGAAAGAGATCGTGTGATGAGCGCACTCCGCTGCCTGCTCGCGTTGCTCGTGGTCGTGCTCGTCGTCGCGCCGACTCTTCACTGGGCCGGCGGCATCCCGGGCCTTCGAACCGACGCCAAGTCGCACAGCGCGCGGGTCTCCTGGGCCAACTTTCCCGCCCTTGCCGGCCCGCGCGAGCGTCTCGTGTCGTTGCCGGTGACGGGATCGGCGACGCTCTTCGACGCCACGCCATCGCTTCCGCTCTTCGCGACGACCCCGTTCGTCCCGCCCGAGCTCTAGTCCTCCGTCCGTCTGACGCGGTGAACCGCTCGGCGTGAGCCGTCATCGCGCGCTCGTGCGCGTGAATGGCTCGCGTCTCTCGTCAACGCGACCTGACGCGCGAGGAGGACATCGATCCGTGGCCTCGGTCTCGGAGACCCCACCCCGGGCCTGGAAGGAACAGTGGAGGGACGAGCTCGTCTGGACAGGAACGTCGTCCCCAGACGGCGACGCTCCGCGGGCCATCCACGCGGCCATCGTCGGACACGGCCTGCGTCGTTACACCGTGATCGCCGGCATCATCCTCGTCGAGCTGGTGGTGAGCTTCCTGCTCGGCAGCGCCGGCTGACGTCCGAGCCGCCGCTCAGACCGCCGCCCGATCGGAACTTTCGATGGTCGTTGCGCGCGCGCATCGTCGGAGCCCGATCTTGACGCGGGAAGAGACGAGGCATCGACGCTGAGGCCGTCTGCAGTCGGGTTCGTATCGGAAGAACCGACTTGTCTCCGGGTGACGACCCTCTATTGTTGACCTCGAGAGAGGGCCGATGTCCTTCCGCGATCGCTTCACGACCGCATGGCGCAGGACCGACATGCTCTTCGGTCTGGTCGCGCGCGACGCGATGCAGTCACGCCCCATCGCCCTGCGGCACCCGTTCATCTTCTACGTGGGCCATCTCCCGGCATTCGCGTGGAACCACATCTGCCGCGGAGTCCTTCAGCGCCCGTCGTTCGATCCCCGCTTCGACGAAATCTTCGACCGAGGCATCGATCCCGACGTGGACGACCCCTCGCGCTGTCACGCGCATCCGGACGTGCCCGAGCGCTGGCCGGCGCTCGACGACGTCATCGTGTATCGCGACCGCGTGCGGAGCGCGATCGTCGAGTCCCTCGGCGACGTCGCCGCGCACGCGCCGACGAGCCTCATGGCCGAGCACAATCGCGTGCTCTCGATGGCGATCGAGCACGAGCTGATGCATCAGGAGACGCTCCTCTACATCGTGCAGCAGCTCCATCCCGACCAGAAGCTTCGGCCACCCGACGTCGCGTACCCCAGCGGAAACGGCGTATGGCCACGAAGCGTGGTGATACCCGAGGGCAAAGCGACCCTCGGGGCCTCCTTCGGTGACCTCGATTTCGGCTGGGACAACGAGTTCCCGTTGACGAGGGTCGAGGTCCCCGCGTTCGTGATCGACTCGACGCCGGTGACGAACGAACAGTTCCGATACTTCGTCGACAGCGGCGCGTACGATCAGCCGGCGTTCTGGAGCGAGGCGGATTGGGCGTGGAAGACCCGCATGGGCCTGAGCGCTCCGCTCGGCTGGACCAGGCAGGACGGCGCCTGGCTCTACCGGACGCTGTTCGACGTCATCCCGCTGTCGGACGCCGGGGCCTGGCCGGTTTACGTGAGCCTCGCCGAGGCGCAGGCCTATGCGCGCTGGAGTGGAGCGCGCCTTCCGACCGAGGCCGAGTTCCACCGAGCCGCGTTCGGCGACCCTGATGGAGATGAGCGCGCATTTCCCTGGGGCGACGAGCGCCCGACGAGTCGACACGGCAACTTCGATTTCACGCGATGGTCCCCTGACCCCGTCGGCTCTCATCCCGATGGCGCGAGCGCATGGGGAGTGCACGAGCTGGTGGGCAACGGCTGGGAATGGACCGAGAGCCTCTTCGAGCCGTTCCCCGGATTCGACGCCTACATCCCGGGATATCCGGGGTACTCGGCGGATTTCTTCGACGGTAAGCACTACGTGCTGAAGGGCGCCTCGTGGGCGACGGCATCGGACCTCATCCGCCCGAGCTTTCGGAACTGGTACCAGGCCCGGTACCCGTACGTCTTCGCGAAGTTTCGCTGCGTCCGGCCCGCCATCTAGCTCCCGCGCATCACGGGTGCCGCCGCCTTGACGGCGTTGATGATGCCCTGGTAGCCCGTGCACCGGCAGAGCACCGCGGAGATGCCCTCGCGGATCTCGGCCTCCGTCGGCTCGGGCTTCACGCGCAGGAAATCGAGCGCGGTCATCAGCATGCCCGGCGTGCAGAAGCCGCACTGGAGCCCGTGGTGCTCGTGGAAGGCCTCCTGCAACGGGTGAAGCTTGCCGTTCTCCATCAGGCCTTCGATCGTCCGGAGCTCAGCGCCCTCGGCCTGGACCGCGAGCATGATGCAGGAGCGCGCGGCCTCGCCATTGAACAGGATGGTGCACGCGCCGCAGATCCCGTGCTCACAGCCCACGTGCGTGCCGGTGAGCCCGAGGTCTTCACGTAGGAAATCGACGAGGAGCTTCCTCGGCTCGCAGCGCCCCTCGTGCTGGACGCCGTTGACCTTCAAGCGGACGGTCACGGGCTCGTTCATCTCGCCACCTTGGTCAGCGCCCGCTTGACGGCGCGCCCGGTGAGCACGCCGGTCAGATGACGCCGGTAGTCGGCCGACGCGTGGATGTCGCCATCGGGCTGCACCAGCTCCTGAGCTTTCGCCGCGGCCCGCGCGATGGCCTCGTCGCCGAGGCCTTCACGCTCGAGGATCTCCTCGGCCGCGCGCAGGCGAACCGGGATCGGCCCCGCGCCAGCCGTCGCCAGCCGCGCCATCGTGCACCGACTCCCCTCGCGCACGATCACGGCCGCGATGCCGATGATCGCGAAGTCGCCGTGACGCCGCGAGAACTCCTCGAACGCGAATCCGGCGCCCGCCGGCGTGGCGGGCAGTCGCACCTCGGTGAGGATCTCGTCGGCGGCGAGGCTCGTGGTGAGGTACGTCTGGAAGAAGTCACGCGGCTTCAGCACGCGCTCGCCCTTCGGCCCTCGCGCGACGACCTCGCCGTCGAGCGCGGTCAGGACCGCCGGGTATTCAGCCGAGGGATCCGCATGGGCGATCGAGCCACCGATCGTCCCGCGCGTCCGGATCGGCAGGTGGCCGACCCAGCGCGTCGCCTCGGTGAGCAACGGCAGCCGCTTGGCCACGACGGGTGAGAACTCGATCGCGCGCTGGCGGGTCATGGCGCCGAATCTGACACTTCCGTCCACTTCCTTTATATAGGCCAGGGTCGGGATCCGGTTGAGGTCGACCAGTGCTGCCGGCCGGCTCAGGCGGAAGTTGAGCAGCGGCATCAGGCTCTGGCCGCCGGCCAGGATCTTCGCCTCGCCGTCGTAGCGGATGAGCAACGCCAGCGCCTCGTCCACCGTCTTCGGCGCGTGATAGTCGAACTTCGGTGGTTTCACGAGCCCTTCTTCTCCCTCGCCTCGCGGAGCGAGCGCCACAGGCGGTCGGGTGTCATCGGCAGCTCCGTGATGCGGACGCCGAGCGGCGCGAGCGCGTCGCTCACCGCGTTGGCGATCACGGCCGGCACGGTCATCGACGACGATTCGCCCAGCCCCTTGGAGCCGAGCGTCGTCAGCGGCGACGGCGACGAGAGGTGGGCGATCTCGATCGTCGGCGCCTCGCTGGCCGTCGGCACCAGGTAGTCCATGAAGCTGCCAGTCAGGAACTGGCCGTCGTCGTCGTACCGCAACTCCTCGTACAGCGCGCCGCCGAGGCCGTGCAGGGCTCCGCCGTAGATCTGGCCCTCGACGATCATCGGGTTGATGATGGTCCCCGCGTCGTGGACGGTGACGTAGCGCACGATCGTGATCTGCGCCGTGTCCGGATCCACCTCCACGGCCATGACCTCGGCGATGAACCCGTACGTGTTCGACGAGTTCACGCGATCCTCGGCGTCGACGGCCTTGGCCACGGTGAAGCCAAACACGGCCGTAGCCTGCAGCCCGGGCTCCATGCCGTCGGGCAGTGACTCCGTGTTCCAGTGGGCGCGCCCGGCCAGATCCTTGACGGTGTAGGACGGGCCCTTGCCGCGCTTCAGCCTGACGGCGCCGTCATTGAACTCGACGTCGTTGGCGGGCACGTCCATCAGGTGCGCAGCGTACTCCACGAGCTTGGCCCTCAGCTTGCGCGCGGCCAGGGCGGCGGCGCTGGTGCCCACGGAGCCGAAGCGGCTCGAGTACGTCCCCGAGGAGATCGACCACACACGGGTGAACGTGTCCATCTCGTCGACGACGGTGATGTCCTGGGGCTTGAGCCCGAGCTCGTCGGCGATGATCTGCGACACGATCGTCTGGTGGCCCTGGCCCTGGGGCGTCGTGCCGAGGATCGCGATGACCCGCCCCAGCGGATCGACCTTCACCGTCGCCGACTCGGTGGCTCCCGACTTGGGCAGATATTCCGGCTTGGCGCGGAACTGGGGATCGAGCGCCGTCGCCACGTACCCCATGTTCGAGACCGACGGATCGACCGCGAGCGCCAGGCCGATCCCGAAGTACTTTCCCGCCGCGCGAGCCGTCTTCTGCACGCGCCGGAGCTCGTCGTACCGGGCCATGTCGAGGGCCATCTGCAACGTCTTCGGATAGTCGCCGCTGTCGTAGTAGCCGCCCGTCGGCGTGCGATAGGGGAGCTCCGCGGGCGGGATCAGGTTCCGGCGACGGACCTCGGCCGGATCCAGGCCGAGCTTCTCGGCGAGACGATCCATCATGCCTTCGGTCTCGAAGTAGAGGTGACCGCAGGCGTAGCCGCGGTTCGGCCCGGTGAGGCTCTTGTTGGTCATCACGACCGAGGCGTCGACCTCGAGGTTCTTGAAGCGATACGGGCCGACGAAGTTTCCCGTCGGGCGAAAGCTGCACCCGGGCTCCGGGCTGCGAATGTAGCCTCCGACGTTGTCGAACCACTTGAACCGCATGCCGAGAATCGTGCCGTCCTTACGCGCGGCCACTTCGCGCCAGGCCACGCGGTCCGTTCCGCTCGACGAGGCCGTCAGGTGCTCGCGCCGATCCTCGATCCACTTCACCGGCACGCCGGTCTTCATGGCGGCGAGGCCGATGAGCGCGAGATACGGGTAGATGCTCGACTTGATGCCGAAGGAGCCGCCGATGTCGGGCGGCACGATGAAGCGCAGCTTGTTCTCCGGCAGGCCGAGCACGCGGCTCACCAGCGGGTGCATGATGAACGGCCCCATGAAGTTGGACCAGATCGTCAGCACGCCGTCGAGCCCGTCCCAGCGCGCGATCACGCCGTAGGTCTCGATCGGCGTCGAGCCGTACTTCGGGAAGCGGAAGCGCTCGCGAATGACGACCTCGGCCTCGGCGAAGGCGCGATCGGGATCGCCGTAGACGAGCCGCCGGTGTCCCGCGAGGTTGGTGCCGACCGCTTCGTGGAGGATCGGCGCGTCGGGCTCCAGCGCCTTCTCGGGATCGACGACCGCGGGCAGCGGCTCGTAGCGGACGACGAGGTGGTCGGCGGCGTCCTCGGCGATGTAGCGGTCGCGGGCGACGACGACCGCCACGGGCTCGCCGACGAACCGCGCCCTGTCGGTCGCCGACGGATAGTAATGAATCGGCGCCGTCACCCCCACGCCAAATGGCTTGCACGCTTTCGCCACGTCCTCGCCCGTGATCACGCCGACCACGCCCGGCGTGGCCAGCGTCGCCGCGACGTCGTAGCCGAGGATGCGCGCGTGGGCGTGCGGCGAGCGGACGATGGCCGCGTGGCACGCGTTGGCCACCGGCGGATGGTCGTCGATGAAGGTGCCGCGTCCAGTCAGGAGACGCGCGTCCTCGACGCGCTTGATGGGCTTGCCGATCCACTGCGAGGCCTGGGCCATGTCGACACTCGCATTGCATACCACACTGCGTGTATCGTCAAGGCTCTGTGCGCGCCTCGCCGCTCGTGAGCCAGCGCTGGCTGATTGCCGGCGCGCTCTTCGCCGTCGTGTTCAGCGCCTCGAGCCCCATCGCCGCGTTCGGCGTCTTCCTGCCGGTGCTGGCCGAGCACTTCGGCTGGAGCCGGGGCGCCATCTCGGTCGCGCTCTCGACGGCCTTGATGCTGGGCGGCCTCAACGCCTTCGTCGTGGGGGCTATCGCCGATCGCCACGGCCCGCGCTTCATCCTGGCCTTCACGGTCGCGATGGCGGGGGCCGGCTTCACGCTCGCCTCGACGATCGACTCGCTGTGGGAGCTCTATCTCTTCATCGGCATCATGGGCGGCATCGGCACGTCGGGCTTCTACGTCATCGCCTCGTCCACCATCACTCGCTGGTTCGATCGTCAACGGAGCCTCGTCCTGGCCCTCGTGCTGTCGGGCTTCAACGTGAGCTTCATCATCGCCGGGCCGGTGGCGGCCGGGCTCATCGAATGGCTCGGTTGGCGCAACACCTTCCTCGTCTTCGGAAGCTGGCTCTGCCTGGTCGGCGGCCTCGCCACGCTGGTGGTCCGCGATCCGCCTCGCCGCGCGATCAGCCCGGCGACCGCGTCGAAGGCGGAGCCGCGCGGCGTGACGATCGTGGCGGCGCTCGGCGACCGGCGACTCTGGTTCCTGGAGGCGTGCTGGCTCCTGCTCGGCGGGGTCGTCCTGATGGTGTCCGTCCACATCGTGCCCTACTCGCGCGACCGCGGCATCACCCTCGCGGCCGCCTCCCTCGCGCTGACCGCCTATGGTATCGGCGCCACCATCGGCCGCATCGGGTTCGGGGCGCTGGCCGACCACCTGGGCGCCCGCACCGTGATGCGCATCTGCGTCGTCCTCGAGGTCGCCGCGCTGACCGTGCTGCTGTTCGGGCCGCCGCAGGAGGTGCTCTTCGTGGTCCTGGCCGTGTTCGGGATGGGCTTCAGCGGTGGCGACACCGCGTTCGTCCGGACCATCCCGGACGTCTTTGGGCTGGAAGCGCTCGGCGCGATCACCGGCCTCCTCGCGCTCGGCTGGCGGAGCGGCGCCGCGGTCGGCCCCGTCTTCGCGGGATTCGTCTACGACGCCACGGGGTCGTACGCCGTGCCGTTCAGCCTGGCGCCGGTCGCCCTGCTGCTCAGCCTGGTGTTGTTCTCGTGGGGCTCAGCCTCTCGGCGATCAGCTTCGTCAGCGTGACCTTGGAGACCTTGCCGAACGGCGAGAGCGGCAGCTCGTCGATCAGCTCCAGGCGCTCGGGTAGCTTGAACTTCGCGATGCCGGCCTCGGTGAGGTGCTCGACGATCTCGGGCAACGTGACGCGCTGGCCTCGGCGCGGCACCACGAACGCGCACGTGCGCTCGCCGAGAATCGGATCGGGCATGGGCACGCACGCGACGTTCTGCACGGCCGGGTGCGAGAGGATCAGGCTCTCGATCTCCTCCGCGCTGATCTTCTCCCCGCCCCGGTTGATCAGGTCCTTCTTGCGACCTTCGACGACGAAGTTGCCGGACGGATGGCGCCGCATCAGGTCGCCGGAGAGATAGAAGCCGTCGGGCGTGAAGACGCGCGCGTTGTGCTCGGGCGCCCGGTAGTAGCCGCGCAGCGTGTACGGTCCCCGCACCGCCAGCTCACCGACCTCGCCGTCGGCGACTTCGCGGCCCTCGTCGTCGACCAGCTTGACCTCGTCATCGGGGCACATCGGCCGCCCGACCGTCTCCAGGCGAACGTCGTAGGGATCATCGAGGCGGACGAACGTCAGCATCCCCTCGGCCATCCCGAAGTTCTCCTGGACGGTCGCACTCGGGATGCGTGCTTCGCAGAGCCGCTTCACCTCGGGCTGCAGCCGCTGTCCGCCGCTCTGGACCACGCGGACCGACGACAGGTCGTAGCGGCTGATCGCCGGGTCGTTGATCCAGCGGATCAACAGCGCCGGCACCACCGCCAGGTGGGTGACCCGCTCGCGCTCGATCAGCGAGAAGACGTCCTGTGCGCGCACGCTCGAGCTCAGCACGGCGCGCGCGCCGCGCAAGAAAAAGCCCTGGATGCCGGGACAGGCGAGTGGCAGATTGTGGGCGATCGGCAGCACGACCAGCAGCGCGTCGCCGGGTCGCACGTCAACCATCGTCGCCGCCGTCTTCGAGTTGTAGACGTAGTCGTTGTGGAGCCTCGGGATCAGCTTGGGCACTCCCGTGGTGCCCCCCGAGAGCTGGAGCACAGCCGGATCCATCGAATCGATCGTGACGTCGCCCAGCGCCGACGCGGGGACTCGGCTCTCGGTGGAGAGACAGGTCGCGAGGGAGACCATGCCGGGCGGCGCCTCACCGGCCACGACCACATGGCGCAGCGACCGGCACTCGCTCGTGATCCTCCGCGCCAGCTCGACGAAGTCGAAGTCACCGGCCCGGTCAGGGATCACGTACGCGACGGCTTCGGTCAGCTCCACGTAATATTTGATCTCGCGATACCGGTGAGGCGGCAGCGCCATGACCGCGATCGCCCCGACGCGCTGGAGGGCGAAGTAGACGCTGACGAACTCCGGCACGTTCGGGAGTTGAACCACCACACGGTCGAGCGGGCGCAGTCCGAGCTCGAGGAAGTGGCTCGCCAGGCGCTCGACGCGGCCCGCCAGCTCGCGATACGTGATGTGCTCGGAACCGGCGATCAGCGCGGTTCGCCCGGCGAACGTCGCGAAGACGTCCTGGAAGACGCCGGCGAGCGACCGGTCCTCCCAGTAGCCCTTGGCTCGATAGCGCGCGACGAAGTCGGGAGGAAACGGAACGACGCCGTCGAGGGCCATCAGCGCTTCAAGAGACCCACCTGGCGCAGGACGGCGGCGTGATCCCAGTAGATCCGCTCGGTGGCGAGCTTGTCGCCGCGGAACTGCACGACCACCACCACGTCGAGCTCGACCTTCTTCCACGTCGGCGGTACGTTCGGCAAGAACCAGGGCATCGGCCGGTCGTGAGTGAAGGCCAGCCGCAGCTCGTCCACGAGCTGGCCGTCGCCGACGACGCGGTTCACCGGCGTCATCTGCAAGTCGTCGGGCCAGGCGGGAATGAAGTCGTCGCGATAGAAGGCTCGCAACGCGTCTTTCCCGCGGCCTCCGGTGTTCACCGGCATGTGGTTGACGTGGGCATCGTCGACCATGGTGGCCAGCGTGGCCTCGACGTCCTTGGTCTCGAACTCGCCTTTGAGGTGCTCCTCCCACAGGCGCTCGAGCTCCTGCCGGGGAAGCGTCGCCGTCGGCGCTTCTGGCCGTTTCATCTTCTCCTCCCTACTTCTCCTTGGTGAGATCGATCTTGATCCCCCGAGGGAAGTCTTGTACGGCCCGACCGCCGGCCATGTGATTGCCCTCCACGATCAGCTCGGCATTCCCGTACGTCAGGCGGCGCCCGTCGAACGTCCCGATCAAATTGGTCTTCTGCGTGCCTCGGCCCGTCCACTCCACTTCCCCGAAGACTTTTTCTCCCTCGACCTTCCTGATCCTGAGGACGTAGTCGCCGCTCAACGTCGTGCTCGCTGTCCCCCAGATCCCCGACCATTTCCCCGACCATTCGCCGACCAGGGATTGCGGATCGATCGACGTTTGCGCCACCGCGGGCGTCGCCGTGAATGCGAACATCGCGAAGACGACCAACATTGAGCACAGAGTCGCGATGATCGGATTCTCCTTTGCCGATCCAGAATGACACTTCGCCTGACGACGCTACCGCTCTTGTTGATGATCCGCAACGTTCGCTACGCCACGATCGAATACCCGCCGTCGATCACGACCGTCTGCCCGGTGACGAAGTCGTTGTCGGCGATGAGGCCGACGATGGTCTGCGCGACGTCGTCGGCAGTCGCCACGCGGCCGAGCGGGGTGCGGTCGGCACGGCGGTCCATCAGGCGGTGATAGTCGGCGCCGAGCGCGGTCTCCATCCACCGGCCTTCCAGCCAGCCGGGCGCGACGGCATTGACGCGGACCTTCGGCGCCAGGATGCGCGCGAAGGACATCGTCATGTTGACGATGGCGGCCTTGCTGGCGGCGTACGGAATGACCTGGGCGGCCGGGCGAAGGCCGGCGATGCTCGCCAGGTTCACGACGGCTCCGTTGCCGGACCGCTTGAGCAGTGGCGCGGCAGCGCGGATGGCGAAGAACGTGCCGCGGACGTTGACGTTGAAGATACGATCCCAGATCTCGGGCGTGATCGCCTCCAGATCGTCGGCGGCGGCGAAGTGCGTCGTGCCGGCAGCGTTGACCAGGGCGTCGAGCCGGCCCAGCTCCCGCTCACAGGCGTTCACCATGCCGTGGACCGCGGCGTCATAGGCCACGTCGCACCGGTGGAGCAGCGCGCGGACGCCGAGCGCCTCCACGTCGCGCACGGTCGCCTTCGCCTCGGCCTCGCTCCGCGTGTAGTTGACGACGACGTGACAGCCGCGCCTGGCCAGGGCCAGCGCCGTCGCGCGGCCGATGCCGGTGGCCGATCCGGTCACGAGCGCCGCCTTGCCGCGCAGGTCCATCAGAGCCCCAGCACTCGCTCGGCGTTCTGGTGGAAGACCTTCTCCATGACGTCGGCCGGCAAGCCGAGCTCGTCCCACTCGCGCAGCAGCCGAGCGTATGGAAGGCTCGGATAGTCGCTGCCGAACATGATCTTGTCCTGGAGCCGGCCGCGGGCATCGCGCTTGAGGCTCTCCGGGAAATATTTCGGCGCCCAGCCCGAGAGCTCCCAGAAGACGTTCCCCTTGTGGAGGGCGACCGCCGTCATCTCGTCGATCCACGGCCAGCCGGGATGGGCGGCGACGATGGTCAGCGTCGGGAAATCGGCGGCCAGCTCGTCGATGGCCAGCGGATGCGCGTGCCGGATCCTGGCACCCAGGCCGCCGGGCAGGCCTGCGCCCATGCCGGTCGTGCCCACGTCGATCATCACGGCCACGCCAAGCCCCGCGATGGTCTCCCACAGTGGGTAGAACCGACGATCGTCCATCGCGAAGCGGCCCATGATCGGGTGGAAGTGGAAGCCGAGCATGTGGAGATCGCGGATCGCCGTGGTCGCCTGGCGGATGGCCACCTCGCCCTTGAACGGATCGACGGAGGCCCACGCCTGGATGATCCGATCACGATACTTGTCGCGCATCGCCGCCACGTACTCGTTGGTGCACGGCGGCGTGGCCACCGCGGTCTCGATGTCGAAGGCGACCAGCACCGCCTCCACGCCGGCGTCGGCAAAATCCTTGACCACCTCGTGCTCCGTCTTCGCCGTCCACGCGCGGCTCCAGTACTTGCCGAGCGCCTCGACGAACGGGCCCTGCGCGGTGATCCACTCCTGCGTGCCGGGGTAGCAGTGGAGATCGATTCGCCTCACAGGCGCACGGGGGTGAACTCCGTCGTGTAGTGCTCGTCGAGCGGCAACCGCTTCTTGATCGTGCCCGACTCCAGCAGCGTCTCCTGCATGACCCTGAGCGCCTCGACGTCGATGCGGCCGTCGGCGGGCGCGATCGGCAGCCAGCCCTTGTGGACGGCCAGCACGACGTCGGGGCTCCAGCCGAGCTTGGCCGACGTGATCCGCGCCGATTCCTCCGGGTTGGCCTTCATGAACTTGAACGCCTGGAACATCGCGCGGATGCTCCCCCGCACCTGCTCGGGGTTCTTCTTGATCTGGTCCTCCGACGAATACTCGATGAAGCTGATCCACTTCGGCGTGATCGTCTCGACCTTGAAGATCACCTTCGTTCGGCCCTGAGCCACGCTGACGCCGCCGTAGTCGCCCCAGATGAAGGCAGCGATCTCCTTGCGGGTCAGCGCGGCGAGCTGAGCGTCGAGCCCGCCGAGGCCGAGGATCTTCACGTCGCGGTCGGGATCCCAGCCCTGGGCCTTGACCGCCATCCGCGTGAGGATCCACGACGCCGAGCCCGGCCGCGTGACACCGATCGCCTTGCCCTTGAGCTCACCGATGGCCGGGCCGTCGGGCGACGTCACGATGACGAAGTTGTTGCCTTCGCCGTGCGTGGCGACCATCTTGATCGGCGATCCGGCCTCGCGGAACTGGATGATGTCGGTCGAGCCGGTGACGCCGATCAGCACCTCGCCCACCATCACCGCCTTGAGCAGATCGGGGCCGCCGCGGAAGGGCAGGAACTCGGCGTTCACGCCGTGCTCCTTGAAGAACCCCTTCTCGGCCGCGATGATGACCGGCCCGGCCAGGCCGTAGTCGGCGAGCACGGCCGTTCCGATCTTCACCGCGGGCTGGGCGACGGATATCCGCGGCGCCAGCGAGGCGCTGGTCACCAGGCCAGCGGTCAGCTTCAGGAAATTACGGCGCCCCGTGAGCATTCGCGTCCTCCTCTGATCGTTCACGCAGGCACGATCGACCACGCGACGCTCGTTCACGCCCGTAGCGCCGCCAGCACGCGCTCGGGCAGCATGGGAAGCTGGCGCACGCGCGCGCCGGTGAGCGCGGCCACCGCGTTGGCGACGGCGGGCGCCGCCGGCGGCAGGCCGGCCTCACCGATGCCGGTGGGATGGTTGTCGGTGCCGATGACGCTCACACGCACGTCGGGCGCGTCGGCCAATCTGAGGATCTGGTAGTCGTGGAAGTTGGACTGCTGGACTACGCCCTGCCTGACGGTGATCCGCTCCTGGAGCGCGTGGCTCACGCCGAAGATGGTCGCGCCCTCGATCTGCGCCACGACATTATCCGGGCTGATGACGATGCCGGGATCGACCGCGGCCCAGACGTTGTGCACGTAGATCCGCCCGGACTTTCGATCCACGGAGACCTCCGCGACCGAGGCCGTGTACGACCACGTGTCGGAGAACGCGATGCCGAGCGCACGGCCCGGGCGCTTGCGATTCCAGTCGGCCATCCGCGCCGCTTCCTCCACCACCCTGCGGGCCCGCGAATCGTGGGCGAGCAGACGGAGGCGGAAGGCGACCGGATCGATCCGCTGGGCGGTGGCCATCTCGTCGATGAGCGACTCGATGGCGAACTTGTTGTAGCCGGCGCCGACCGCCCGCCACGGCCCGACGTCAACGCCGCGGTCCTCGCGCAGGTATTCGTGGAGCTGGTTGTGGCACGCGTAGGCGATCTCGTGGCCCTCGATCAGGATCTCGTCCTTGCCCTTGAGCCGCTCGTACACG
>Ga0209236_1000913_pt1 | contig 17565 bp, 22 predicted proteins | sample GraSoi013_1_40cm_FD_185819 | JGI IMG/M metagenome (GOLD analysis project Ga0209236, IMG submission 185819) | Grasslands soil microbial communities from the Angelo Coastal Reserve, California, USA - Sample 09_27_2013_1_40cm (SPAdes) (version 2) | ecosystem: Environmental > Terrestrial > Soil >... | reverse complement strand
GGTGGGGTCGGGGACGCCGGCCTCGCCCGTGCGCTTTACCGCCGGTTCGGCATAGACCCGACGCGCGTGCGGCCCTCATCGGAGGCCCTCTTCCGACGGATGAAAAAGGGCGACCCGTTCCCGCGGATCAACTCGCTCGTCGACGTGGCCAACGCCATGTCCGTGCAGCTCCAGGTCCCGGTCGGGCTGTACGACCTGGAAAAGGTGCGCGGGGAGGAGCTGGTGGTGAGGCTCGGGAACACCGGCGAGAGCTACACGGGCATCGGCAAGGAGCGCGTGAACGTCGCGGGTCGAATCTGCATCGCGGACGCAAACGGACCGTGTGGCAACCCGAGCGCGGATTCGGCGCGAACGATGATCACCACCGCCACGGAGCGCGCGGCGTGGATCTACTTTCTTCCGGTCACCGAAGAGCAGGTCGACCGCACCGCGGAGCTCATAGCGGTGTTCGGTCGAGGCCTCGTGCGCATGGCCGCGGCTCCGGCGTAGTGATGCGGGCCACGTCCGAGCAGGTCCTTTGCGTCAAGCGAGAAGACATCTTTCCCGACGGCGCATGGCACGGCTTCATCAGCGACCAGCTCGATCGGCACCAGTCGGTGATCCGCGAGCACCACCTCTTCATGCCGCGAGCCGAGGTCGAAGACGACCCCAGCTACCAGCAGATCATCCCGTACGTCGTCTTTCGCCACGGCGATCGATACCTGCTGACCCACCGCCTGCGCGCGTCGTCCGAGCGGCGCCTGCGCAAGCAGTACTCGCTCGGTGTGGGCGGCCACATCAACCCCGGCGATCTCGAAGCCGGCGATCCCATCCAGGACGGCCTCAAGCGCGAGTGGGAGGAGGAGGTCACCTATGACGGGCGCTTCGACGCCAAGCTCCTGGGCCTGCTCAACGACGAGTCATCGCCCGTCTCGAAGGTGCACCTCGGAGTGGTATTCCTGGTTGAAGGTGACTCGCCCAACATCGCCATTCGCGAAACGACGAAGCTGGCAGGCGAGCTGCTGACGCTCGAGGAGATGCGGATCTACTACCTCGGCATGGAGTCCTGGTCGCAGATGGTGTACGACCGGCTGCTGAAAGGCGATTGATGAAATACGTCGAGGCCGGCGGAGCACGAATGTCCGCTGTAGGTCTCGGCACGTGGCAGTTCGGCTCGCGAGAGTGGGGTTATGGCTCGGCCTATGCGCGCGGCGAGGCGGTGAAGATCGTGCACCGCGCCTTGGACCTCGGCGTGAGCCTGATCGACACGGCCGAGATCTACGCTTTCGGAGAGTCGGAGCGAATCGTCGGCGAGGCGATCGAGGGGCGTCGGGACAGCGTGTTCCTCGCCACCAAGCTGTTTCCGATCGGCCTGCCGGTGCAGGTGGCATCCAAGGCCCGGGCGAGCGCGCGCCGACTGGGAGTCGACCGCATCGACCTGTATCAGCAGCATTGGCCGAGCCCGATGTTCCCGCCCGGCGCGACCATGCCGCGGATGCGGAAGCTGGTCGAGAAAGGCCTGGTGAGCCACGTGGGCGTCAGCAATCACTCCCTCGTGCAGTGGCAGGCGGCGGAGAAGGCTCTCGGCGGACCTGTGCTGTCGAACCAGGTGCAATTCAGCCTGCTCAAGCGCGCGCCCGAGCGCGACCTCCTGCCATGGGCGACCGGCAACGGGCGCATCGTGATCGCCTACAGCCCGCTGGCCCAGGGACTTCTGTCGGGGAAGTACCAGAACACCGCGCCGCGCAACTTTCGACGGCTGAATCCCGCGTTCACCGCGGCGTCGCGAGCCCGCCTTCAGCCGTTGATCGCGGCCCTGGGCGAGATCGCCGCACCGCATGGCGCGACCCCGGCCCAGGTTGCCCTGGCATGGCTGATCCGCAAGCCCAACGTCGTCGTGATCCCGGGCGCATCCAGCGTGCGGCAGATGGAGGAGAACGCCGCCGCGGCGGATGTTGATCTGAGCGACGACGAAGATGCGAGGCTGAGCTCATCTAGGCTAGCGCCGTGAAGCTCGACGGGGTGGAGCTGCGCCGGATCCGGATCTCGCTGGTGGCGCCGTTCGAGACGTCATTCGGCACCCAGAGCGAGCGCGACATCCTGCTCGTCAAAGCGGTTACCGATGAAGGAGAGGGGTGGGGCGAATGCGTCGCGGGTGAAGAGCCCGACTACTCGTCGGAGTATGTCGAGGCCGCGCAGCACGTGCTCATTCATCACCTCCTGGACCCGCTACTGGAGAAGTCGAGCCTCACCGCAGCCGACGTCGGAGTGACGCTGCGCAGGATCCACGGACATCGGATGGCGAAAGCCTCGATCGAGATGGCTCTGCTGGACGCGGAGCTGCGCGCGAGGCGCGAATCATTCGCTCACCACTTCGGCGCTGTGCGCTCGGCCGTCGACAGCGGCGTCTCGGTAGGCATCCACCCTTCGATCCCGGCCCTGCTGGCGACCGTAGGCGCATACCTCGAACAGGGCTATCGCCGCATCAAGCTGAAGATCAAACCCGGCTGGGATGTCGAGCCGGTCAAGGCGGTGCGGGAGCGATTTGGCGACGTGCCCCTCCAGGTGGACGCCAACACTGCCTACATGCTCGGAGACGCGAGGCATCTTGCCGAGCTCGATGTGTTCAACCTGCTGCTCATCGAGCAGCCCCTGCCGGAAGAGCAGGTCCTGGCGCACGCGGAACTCGCGAAGATCGTGCGCACCCCGATTTGCCTGGACGAGTCGATCACTTCGGAGCAAGCCGCGGCCGACGCCATCCAGCTCGGCGCCTGCCAGATCATCAACATCAAGCCAGGTCGCGTCGGCGGATACCTGGAGGCGAAGCGGATCCACCACCTGTGCGCTGAGCATGGGATCCCGGTGTGGATGGGCGGAATGCTCGAGACGGGGCTGGGTCGGGCCGGCAACGTCGCCATGGCGGCTATGCCCAACTTCACGCTGCCCGGCGACACCTCGGCGTCTGATCGCTACTACCACCGCGACATCACCGAGCCCTTCGTGCTCGTCGACGGCCGGCTCAACGTGCCCGACGGTCCCGGCCTGGGAGTGAATGTCGACCTCGCCTATCTCGACGAGATAACGACGAGCGTGCAGCTGGTGCGGCGTCGGGAGGGACGAGCGGTTCGAGTCGCCGGCTAGGCGCCGGGCCGTATCAGAACCGGCATGGTCAGGAGCAGGTCGTCCATCGCGCTCGCCTGCGCCGCCTGGCCCAGCCTGGGCAGCTTGAAGCGGTCTTCGACCGATGCGAGCAGCGAGTAATGGTCGTATGCGCGGGCGCTGCTGTGCAGTATCGTCCCGGGGTGGATGACTATCGTCAGCACGTGGTTTGTGCTGCCCTCGCCATCGTCCTCGTCCCATGTGATCAGCAGCAGGCCCCCGTCCTTCCAGGCTGATGTCGCAAGGATTTTGGGCACCGTCTGCGACAGCCATTGATCGGCCACCTGCGTCGAGCAGTCATGGCCGTCGTGACAAAGGTCCGGCGTTATCCAGACGAAGTTTGGAACCGTCCCGGTGATGTCCTGATCGAATTGCGAGAAGGGGACGATCTCCGCCGGGCAGGCGGCGCCGTAATAAGGGAACGGATTGTGCTTCAGGGCATACGGATAACCGCTGCGGGTGCAGCTGCCTGACATTCCGTCCATGTAAGCCCGCCACGAGATGCCTGCCGCGCTCAGCTGCGCGCCGAGGCCTCCTACTGGCAGGGGGTGCCACCCGTCATCGGTGATCCCCCACGTGGTCCCCGATGTCAGGGCCAGGTAGTTGGGCAGGCTTGGGTGCGAGACGGCGTGGTAATTCGTCGCGATCGAATATCTGGACGCGAGCTCGGCTGTGTAGCCACCGGTGACCGCCTGGGCGTAGGTGCGATTCTCCATCACGATCACGAAGACGTGGGGGGTGGCGGTTGTCGGTGTGGGTGAAGGAGAGGGTTGGGCTGCGGTGGTGGGCGAGGTCGTCGGTGACGGGCTGGGAACTTGAGCGGTGGTGCGGGGCGAGCAGGCTGCGACCACGCACAGCGCAAGAGCCCCGGTCAGGAGAGACCTCACCTTTCTAGACACTACGATCCGAGGCGGCATGAGGTTGCGAGGCGGCCCATGGGAGATGGAGGTGCGGCCCGAGCGCGGCGGCCGCATCACTTCGTTGCGGCTTGCGGGAGAGGAGCTGCTCGACCAGGGCATCGGCGTCGATGACCATTCTGCCGAGGGGTTCGTCGCCGGCGGCGCGTGGGGCTGGGACGAGATGGTGCCCAACGTCGAGGCAGGGCGCTATCCGGGACCTGGCCCGTTCGAAGGGGTCGAGCTGCCCGATCACGGTGAGGCGTGGCGGGTGGCGTGGACAGTGATCGACGACTCCACTCTGGAATGCCGAGGGCGGGTCCTGCCATGGAGGTTGGCTCGCGGGATCGTCCTTAGTGGTTCTGCGGTCCGAGTCACTTACGCGTACTCGAACGCCGGCGATGCTCCCTTATATGCGTACTGGTGCAGCCACGCGCTGTTTCGGTACGAGGAGGACATGGAAGTAGACGTGGGGCGCGAATTGGCGCGGCCTGGAGTCGGAAGAAGTCGCAAGGTCTACTTGCGACGCGGGGCGTCGGATCGCGCACTGTTGAGGTGGAAGTCCGGGGCTGCGATCGAGCTCGCTTGGGACCCATCGGTCACGCCGTACGTCGGAGTTTGGATCTGCAATGGCGACCTAGGCGGCTACCGGCATACCGCCATCGAACCTGCGACCGGCGGCGGTGACCGGCCTCACCTGGCGGTCCCTCCTCCGCTGCTGAATCCCGGAGAAAAGCTGGAATGGTGGCTCGAGGTTAGGGACGTTCGTTAACACAAGATTCTCTTGATTCGCCAAACAAATGTTCGTATAATCCTTTCATGACAGTGGGGTGTGGGGGTGGAGTATCCGGGGCTGAGCTTGGCGCAAAGCTGATCGAGCTGAGTCGACTTGTCGATGTCGTCAATCTCCAGTTCTCATCAGTCGCCGCTGAGTTTGCCCAGACCGACGAATACGACCAGGAGGGTTTCGACAGCCCGATCTCCTGGATCAAGGCCAACTGCCACCTGCCGGGCGGCGCAGCTGGCGACCGGGTCTGCGCCGGCGAGCAGCTGGATCGTCTCGGCGCGAGCTCAGTTGCCGTTGCCGAGGGCCGTATCGGTTTCGCCCACTTCGCGCTCTTGGCAAAGACGGCGGCGGCGGTCGGCGAGCGCTTCGATGAGACAAAGCTGCTACGCAAGGCGGAGAAGCTCAGCGTTCGTAGCTTCCGCAACGCATGCATGCACGCGCGACATGCGGCCGACCCCGACGGTTTCGTGAACGAAGAGAAGCAGGGCGTGGAGGCAAGAAGCCTGACCATGTCCACCGCCGACGACGGCACGGTTCTCCTCAACTGCATCCTCGATAAAGTCGGCGGGGCCGCAGTCCAGACCGCGCTGGAGCCTCTCGCCAAGCGCGCGGGCAAGGACGACGACCGGCTTCGGGATCGCCGCCTGGCCGACGCATTGGTCGACATCGCGATGCACGCGCTGGACACCGGACTGGTGCCGCAGCGCACGCACTTGCAGGTCACGACGTCGCTGGAGACGCTACTTGGCCTGTCAGGCGCGCCGGCGGCGGAGATGGAGTTCTCGCTGCCGATCTCGGCCAAGGCGGTCGAGCGGTTGGCATGCGACTGCTCGGTGACGCGGATCCTGCTCGGCTCGGACTCCACGGTGATCGATGTCGGCCGAGCCAGGCGGGTGATCTCCGGACCGCAGCGGAAAGCGCTCGAGGTTCGCGACCGCGGCTGCGTATGGCCCGGTTGTGATCGGCCCGCGAGTTGGACCTCAGGCCACCACCTGGTGCACTGGATTCGCAACGGCCCGACGGACCTACCGAACCTGACCCTTCTTTGTTACCGGCATCACTGGATGGTTCACGAAGGTGATTGGCAGATTGTCCGCACCGATGATGACGTCATCACCATTCCGCCGACGATGACGTTCGGGCCGTTACCTCGAGGGCCGGATTAGACGGGAGTCACGGCCGATGGTAGGCGTCGATCAGCAAGGGGACCCGCTAGCCGGCTTGGCGCAGACGGGCCAGCTCCTGCTTCGGCCAGATCGTGTCGAGCTCGTAGCCGCGCGCTTCGCTCCAGTCGATGATCGCCTGCCAGGTGTCCATCGCTTCCTGGCGGCGGCCGATCTGCTCTAGCAGAAACGCGCTCATGTACAGAGGCCCGATGTGGTCGGGGTCGAGCTCGAGGGCGCGGCGCCAGTCGGCCAGGGCGCCTTCTGCATCACCCTTGCCGGCCCGAACTTCGGCTCGAACACCGATGAGGATCGGATCGTCCGGCTCGAGCGCAAGGCCTCGATCCACGATTTCGCCGGCGCGGTTGTAATCGTGTGCCTTGAGGTAAGCGCTGCCAAGGAGCCTGTACCAGCGAATCTCGTTGGGCGCCGACTCGAGCTCCTTCTTGTATTCGGCAATCGGGAGCTCAGGTTCCTGCAGTCCGGCGCGGGCGCTGATCAACTGATATCGCGGTTTGTCGTAATCGGGGTCGAGCTGGATGGCGCGCTCGTACTGGGCAACCGCTTGCCGCAGCAGGTGGCGCGCGTGGCACTCGAGCAGATAGCCGTAGTCCTTCAGAGTGTGGGCATCGGCGCCGTTCCGAGCCGCCCGCTCGTACAGCGGGAGCGCCTCGAGGTAGGCGGCTTCGTCGCCGGTGGCCTCGTAGCGATCGAGAAGCTCTCTCTTGTCCATCTTCGCCTCCTCAACTCCCACTCTAAACTGACACGATGGCCAAGCTTCTGGGTTTGCGCTGCCGCGAATGCGGGGCGGAGTACGAGCTCCAGGCGACCCACGTCTGCGAGATGTGTTTCGGCCCCCTGGACGCGGTCTACGACCAGGCGGCGCTGAAGAAAAAGGTCAGCCGCCAGCGCATCGAGCAGGGGCCGGCCTCGATGTGGCGGTATCGGGACCTCCTTCCGGTCGAGGACGACACTCCGGTGGTCACCCTCGGCGAAGGGTTCACTCCGCTCGTCAAGGCGGAGCGGCTGGGCGCCGAGCTCGGACTTCGCAACCTCTACTTGAAGAACGACAGCATGAACCCGACCAACTCCTTCAAGGACCGGGTCGTGTCGGTCGCGATCAGCTGGGCGCGAACACACGGCTTCGAGACCATTGCATGTGCATCGACCGGCAACCTTGCCAACGCCGTCGCCGCGTACTCGGCGCGTGCGGGACTCGAGTGCTTCGTCTTCATCCCGGTCGACCTCGAACCCGCGAAGGTCGTGAGCATCAGCGTCTTCGACCCCAACGTGGTGGCGGTGCGAGGCAACTATGACGAGGTCAACCGGCTGTGCAGCCAGCTCCTCGAGTCCACGCCGTGGGCTTTTTGCAACATCAACATCCGGCCCTTCTACGCCGAGGGCTCCAAGACCCTCACCTTCGAGACCGTCGAGCAGCTTGGCTGGAGGTTGCCGCACGAGATCATCATCCCGATCGCCAGCGGCTGCCAGTTCGTGCGCCACCGCCAGGCCATTCGCGAGCTCATTGAATATGGTCTCGTGCGCGACGAACGCGTCCCCGCACTGACCGGCGCCCAGGCTCTCGGCTGCGCGCCCGTCTACAACGCCTTCAAGTCCGACACGCCCGAACGGGTCATGCCCGTCAAGCCCAACACCATCGCCCGCTCGATCGCCATCGGGAATCCATCGGACGGCATCTACGTCAACCGCATCGCGCTGGAGACCGGCGGTGTGGTCGAGGCGGTGACGGAGGATGAGATTGTGGCCGCGATGCGGCTCCTCGCCCGCACGGAGGGCATCTTCACCGAAACGGCCGGAGGTGTGACCATCGGCGTCCTGGCCAAGCTCGCCAAAGCGGGCCGGTGGAAGGGTGACGAAGTGGTGGTTGCGTACGTCACCGGGCACGGGCTCAAGACCGCCGACGTCCTGGCCTCGGTGGACGGTCACGCCCGCCGCGTCGAAATAGATCCAACCCTGAAATCGTTTCGCGAGAAGGTGAATATCTAGTTATGCCCCAGTTCCGAATCCCAGGTCCGCTGCGCAGACTCTCCGAAGGTGAGATGACCGTGGCGGTCGACGCCACCGACCTCGGGTCGGCGATCGAGGCATTGGACAGGCGCTACCCAGGCTTCAAGGACCGCTTGCTGGACCAGAACGGCGAGCTGAGGCAGTTCGTGAACGTGTACCTCAACGACGAGGACGTCAGGCTCGGTCCAGGCCTCAAGGCGAAGGTGTCCGAGAAGGACGAGATCTCGATCGTGCCGGCCGTCGCCGGGGGCTAATCGGCGAATTAGACTTGGCCTCATGGCGAGGCGGCGTCTCAAGTTGATCTTCGGGCCGGACCTCGTGAAGGAACCCGTGATCTATCACCTGGGCCGGAACTTCGAGATCGTCACCAACATCCGGCGCGCCGACGTCACGCGTGACCAGGGCTGGGTGCTGCTCGAGGTGACCGGCGAACCCGAGGAGCTCGATCGTGGGGTCGAGTACCTCGAGTCGCGGGGCGTGAAGGTGGAGCCGGCTGAAGGCGACCTGGTCGGCTAGTCGCCTGAATCAGCGGCGCCGGACCAGAAGGCGGGCGCCCCGGAGCGGTTTCGTGCCGGGCGAGAGGCTGTCGATGATGTCGAGCAGGCGCGGGCCCACATTTTTGGTTTCAGTTCGGAACGGCGAGAAGACGTCATCGCGATTGGGGTGGGCGCGGAAATGGAGCTCGACCTTCCGGCCACCGCGCGCCGGCGCGTGCGAGGTGAGTCGATTGAAGTCGGGCGCGGGTACCAACCACCAGACAACCGGCGCAAGCTCGAGGATGAGCACTACGACGTAGATCCACGATGGCTCGGTCGGTATTGAGTTCGCGAAGTAGGTGGCATTGGACTGCACAAAGCCTGAAGCCCCGAGCTCGAAGCAAGCCTTGGCCTGGAGAGACGCGAAGGCGCTCTTTCCCTTTGCGGCGACGACGAGATCGCGATGGTCGTCGTCGGCCACGACCGAAAACGGCACGAGCGTGCCGCTGGTGGTGAGCATCGCGTAGACGGACAGCAAGTACTCTCCTATCCGTCCGGCCTGAACGTCGCTCAGCTTCGGCACGGGCGCAGCTTAGCTGCCGATTAAGATGGCCGCCGGGATGACCGAGAGCGTCAACGTCGCAATCGTCGGCGCGGGGCAGGCCGGCCTCGCCACGAGCTGGTACCTCACCCAGGCCGGTGTCGAGCACGTCGTGCTCGAGAGTGCGGAGGTTGCTGAGACCTGGCGGAGCTCGACAGTGTGAAGGAGGGCATCAGTACCGTCATCTGGACCAGCTACCGCCCCGACTATGGGTGGGTGAAGTTTCCGATCTTCGACGACATGGGTTTCCCAATCCAGACTGATGGCGCGACGGAGATTCCCGGGCTCTACTTCATGGGGGTGCATTGGATGCGGAAGGGCAAGTCGGCCATCCTCTACGGAGTCGAGGAAGACGCGGAAATCGTGGCGCGGCACATCGTTGAGAATCGAGGATGAGGATCGCTGTCGCCATGTCTGGCGGCGTGGACTCCTCGGTAACCGCCGCGCTGCTCGCGGCGCAGGGCCACGACGTCGTCGGGATCACCCTCCAGCAGTGGCCGCGCGGCGAGACCGAGGAATCCGCAAAGCATGGTGGCTGCTGCTCGCTGTCAGCAGTCGAGGATGCCCGGCGGGTGGCCACGGTCCTCGGCATTCCTTATTACTGCTGGAACCTGGAGGCGGAGTTCGGCGAAAGGGTCATCGAACCATTCCACCGCGACTATCTCGAGGGCAGGACGCCGAATCCCTGTGTTCGCTGCAACGCCTTCGTTCGGTTCGACCTCATGCTCGCCCGTGTGGTCGAGCTCGGCTTCGACAGGCTCGCCACCGGCCACTACGCGCGCATCGTCGACGGCGCCGATGGACCCGAGCTGCACGCGGCGGTCGATCCCGCGAAGGACCAGTCCTACATGCTCTATCACCTCGATCGCGAGCGGCTGCGACGCATCGGCTTTCCGCTGGGCCTCATGACCAAGTCAGAGGTCCGCGAGCACGCACGCGAATTCGGGCTTCCCGTGGCTGAGAAAGCCGAAAGCCAGGAGATCTGCTTCATACCTCGCGGCGAGACGTCTCGGTATCTCTCGCAGCGACTGCCGGTCAAGGCGGGCGCCGTGGTCGATTCGTCGGGCCGCGAGCTCGGCAGCCATCGCGGGACGCCGCTGTACACGGTCGGGCAGCGCACTGGTTTTGGTGACCTGCGCGAGGCGGGTCCCTGGTACGTACTCAAGATCGACGCACCATCGAACCGGCTGGTGGTCGGCCGGAAGCAAGCGCTGGCCGTGAGCGAGGTCAGTCTTCGCGATGTGAGCTTCATCGACGGCGCCGCCCCTGAGCCTCTGCGGTGTCAGGCACGGTTGCGCTATCACGCGCCGGCGATCCCGGCCACCTACTCGTCCGGTCGCCTCATTCTCGACGCGCCGTTCCTTGGCGCGGCGCCCGGTCAGGCGGCCGTCCTCTACGCGGACACGAGAGTCCTCGGCGGCGGGATCATAGCCTGATCGAGACCGACCGGCTCGTCATCCGCCTGGCCGAGGTTGCGGACGTGCCGGAGATCATCCGCTTCTACCGGGAGAACAGCGGCTTCAAGGTCGAAGGCGACGCACCCGCTTATCTCCTCATCAACGGTCAGTGGGAGGATCACGTCCTCGCCGCGATCACGAATCCCGCCTGGACGGCTTGACCTGGCCCTCGCGTCTCGATGTCGTCCTCGGTGCGTTTCGCTGGCTCGAATACGCGGGGCTGATCGGGTTTATCGGGGTGGTCGTCATTCGTCGCCTGGCGGCGATGCCGCCGGCCCTGGGCTGGGCGCGCCCTTCGATGCAGCCAGCGCTGGTCGCCGCGTTTATCGGGGGCCTGGGTGTCGCGCTTGCCGAAACATTGCGGGATTGGCACCCGACCGGAGCGGGAGCGGTGAGGGTCCTGACGGAAGGAGTGGCGCTGCTCCTTTGCATTTATGTCCGGCGCTGGGTGGTTCCGCCGGCTCTCATCGCGGTCGCGGCGCTGGCGTCTGCCGGCCACGCGGGTGATGTGAATCCGGCAGCCGGCGCGGTGTTGACGGATGCGGTCCACGTGCTCTCGGCCGGTGTGTGGGCGGGCGGCATCCTGGTGCTCGCCACCGTGTTTCCGCCGGGGGGATGGGGAGGGGAAGCCGGGCGGGCCCTACTCGAGCGTTTCGGCCGCGTGGCTTTCCTGGCGTTCGCGGTCACGGCCCTCACCGGCGTGCTTCGCGCAATCGATAGCGTGCACTCGGTGAACGCTCTGTGGGAGACCCAGTACGGGCTCGTGCTGAGCGTCAAGACTGCCGGTGTCCTGGTCATGGTCGCGATGTCGGCCCTCGTCTGGAGACGAAAACCCGCAGCCGCGCCCTACGAAGCTCTGGTTGTGCTCCTGATTCTTGCCGCCACGGCGGTGCTGGCGGTTTCCCAGGTGCCCCACTGGACCTCTACACTCTCTCAATGGCCACCGTGAGGGAGGTCATGAGCGAAACGCTGTACACCGTCAACCCTTCGTCAACGGTCGGCGAAGCGGTGGCGCTGATGGCCCAACACCGGGTGGGCGCGATGATTGTCATGGACGGCACGCGCCTCGCGGGAATCTTCACCGAGCGCGACACTGTGCGCGCCATCTCGCACTCATATGACGCTCCGTCGCACGAAGTCTCATCCTGGATGACTAGCGACCCGGTGACGGTCGCACCTGGAGAGCAGGTCGAGGATGCGTTGCAGATCATGCTCGACCGTGGGTTCCGCCACCTGCCGGTGGTCGAGAACGGCGAGGTGATCGGCATCGTGTCCATTAGAGACCTCGCCGGCTGACGCCGGCGTTCTCGAGACTTCGCCGGCTAGAAACTCGCAGTAAACTGATCGATCTCCGCCAGCCACTTGTTTCGTGCGCCCAAAAAACGGCGCGTGAGGTTCACTGAACTTGGGTCTCTTGGCGCTGCGGCGCTACATACCGTACCTGCGGCCCTACATCGGGCTGGTGATCATCTTCGGCCTGTCGCAGCTGGGCAGCCTTGTCGCGGCCGCGTCAATTCCGAAGGTCATCCAGTTCATCATCGACGGGCCGATCACCCAGCATCAGCTTGGCCAGCTGGTCCCGATGGCGGGACTGCTGGTGCTGATCGGGCTGCTCGAGTTCGTCTTCATCTACGTGCGGCGTAACTATTCAGGCATCGCGTCGCTCCGCATGGAGACGGACCTGCGCAACGACTTCTACGCGCACCTCCAGAGCCTGCAGGTCTCCTTTCACGACAACTGGCAGTCGGGCCAGCTGCTGTCGCGCGCGATCTCCGACATCGCCACAGTGCGCCGATTCGTCAGCTTCGGCCTGATCTGGTTCCTCCAGACCTTCGTGACCTTCGCGGTCGTGCTCGTGCTGATGCTTGGTCTCGACTGGCAGCTCGCGATCGTCGTCGTCCTGTGCATGCTGCCAATCGCCTACTTCAGCAACAAGTTCCACGACAAGTACAAGGTCATCGCGCGACGCCTGCAGGACCAGCAGGGTGACCTCACGACGATCATCGAAGAGATGGCGACTGGCGTCCGCATCATCAAGGCCTTCGGACGGATGTCGCTCATGCAGAAGCGATTCGAAGACCAGGCGCGGCTGCTGCGCGCCACGAGCCTGGAGGGCATCGACGCCCGCGCACTCCTCTGGACGCGGCTGAACTTCTTGCCGAACCTGTCCTTGGTGGCGGTGCTGCTGCTCGGCGGCTATCACGTCGTCCATGGAAGCCTCACGATCGGCGGCCTCGTCGCCTTCATGAACTACGTCTTCATGCTCACATGGCCGATGGACGCGATTGGTTGGGTGCTCTCTATGAGCGAGGAATGCCAGACCGCATCGGAGCGGCTCAACGAGGTCCTCGATTCGCACCCGGAGATCGCCGACCGCGCCGGCGCCCGCTCGCTCGAGCAGTCCCGCGGCCGCATCGAGTTCCGCGATGTGGGTTTCAAATACCCCAAATCCGACGAGTGGATCCTGCGCGGCCTCAACCTGGTCATCGAGCCGGGGGAGACGGTGGGCATCGTGGGCCGCACCGGGAGTGGCAAGACCACACTCGCGTACCTGCTGCCGCGTCTGTACGACGTGGCTGAAGGCCAGGTCCTCCTCGACGGAGTCGACGTGCGCGATCTGTACCTGAGGTCGCTGCGCTCTCATATCGGCGTCGCCTTCGAGGACCCGATCCTGTTCTCGGCCTCGGTCCATGAGAACCTCGTCATGGGGCGTCCGGTGGTCTCCGACGAGGAGCTGAAGCGAGCCATCGAGGTGGCGCAGGCGGGCTTTGTCTGGGATCTTCCGTGGGGCCTGGAGACGCGTGTGGGCGAACAGGGCTACACGCTGTCGGGCGGCCAGCGCCAACGCCTTGCGCTCGCCCGCGCGGTCCTCGGCAACCCACCCGTTCTGATCCTTGATGACCCGCTCTCATCCGTTGACGTCCACACCGAGGCGGTCATCGAAGAATCCCTGGCGCGGGTGCTCGAAGGGGTGACCGGGCTGCTCGTGGTGCACAGGCCCTCGACGCTGGCCCTCGCCGATCGCGTCGCATTGATCGATGGCGGCACCGTTGTCGCGATCGGCACCCACACCGAGCTGATGAAGTCCAACGAGCTTTACCGCGCGCTCCTGTCGCAGGAGTACGAGACGTCGGAGAAGCAGACGGCTTGAGTGCGATGGCACCGGCCGATCGATGGCGCGGGGTCGCCTCGGAGGAGGTCGACGAATACTCGGCCAGCGTCGCGGGTCTGCTGCGGCGCCGCAGCCGCCGCCTTTTGGCGGGCCTGGCGCGGCCCTACCGCAAGGAGCTATTGCTATCAGCCGTTCTGATCCTGATCCGCTCGGGCGCATACCTGGCCCTCCCGTACCTGGTCGGTCTGGGCATCGACCGCGGGATCAGCACCGGCAACCTGACGGCGCTCGCGATCATCGTCGCGGTGCTGCTGCTCGCACTCGTGATCAACGCCGCCGCCAACTACGTGTTCCTTCGTCTTTCCGGCCGCATCGGGGCGGACATCCTGTTCGACCTGCGCCGAATGCTGTTCGCGCACGTGCAGGAGCTTTCGCTCTCCTTTTATGAGCGGTACACGTCGGGCCGCATCATCTCGCGCCTGACCAACGACATCGACGCCCTCAACGAGCTGCTCGCTACCGGGCTCACGTCGGTCATCACGTCGCTGATCTCAGTGGTCGCGATCATCGTGATCCTCGTCCACCTGGATCCGCGGCTCGGTATGGTGGCGCTGGTCGCGATGCCCCTCGTGCTCGCGCTCACATACTGGTTCCGGAACAACTCGGCGCGGTCGTATCGCGCGGTGCGGCGCGCGATCGTGCTCGTGATCGTCCACTACGTGGAGTCGCTCGGCGGCATCCGCGCTGTACACGCATTTCGTCGGGAACCCCGCAACCAGGAGATCTTCCACGATGTCAACGGGCGCTACCGCGACGCCAACATCTGGTCGAACCGGCTCGCCTCCACCTTCGGTCCCGGCATCACGCTGCTCGGCCGTCTGACCACCGCAGCGGTGCTCCTGTTCGGCGGCTACCTGGTGGTTCAGGGCCAGCTCACACTCGGCGTGCTGACCGCGTTCGTCCTGTATCTCCGTCAGTTCTTCGAGCCGATGCAGGACCTGTCGCAGTTCTACAACATCTTCCAGGCCGCGGGCGCAGCGCTGGAGAAGCTGGCCGGGGTGATCGAGGAGACGCCAACCGTGCCGGAGCCGGCGAGACCGGTCCACATGGCTTCAATCAAAGGAGCGGTCGCCTTCGAGGGTGTGACGTTCGCCTATCGCGACAAAGCGGTTCTCCACGACATAGACATCCGGATCCCGGCCGGGCAGATCATCGCGCTCGTCGGGGAGACTGGCGCGGGAAAGACCACGATGGCGCGGCTCATGGCCAGGTTCTACGACCCGACAGTCGGGCGCGTGACGCTGGACGGCGTCGACCTCCGCTCGATCGCCGTCGAGGAGCTTCGACGGGCGGTGGTCATGGTGACGCAGGAGAGCTTCCTGTTCTCGGGAAACGTCGGCGACAACCTTCTGTTCGGACGCCCGGAGGCCACACGCCACGAGATGGAAGAGGCCGCTCGCGCGATCGGCGCCCATGACTTCATCAGCGCCCTGCCCCACGGCTATGAGACCGACGTGCGGCGGCGTGGTGTCCGGCTGTCGTCAGGCCAGCGGCAGCTGGTGGCATTCGCCCGGGCGTTTCTCGCCGATCCGCGTGTTCTCATTCTCGACGAGGCGACCTCTTCGCTCGATCTCCCATCGGAGCGCCTCGTGCAGCGCGCGCTGCGAACGCTTCTGCGCGACCGCACCGCGGTGATCATCGCCCACCGCCTTTCGACAGTCGAGATCGCCGACCGTGTGCTGGTGATCGACGGCGGTCGCGTCGTCGAGGACGGCCCGCCGTCGGAGCTCCGCGAGCGCAGCGGTCGCTATGGGTCTCTGCACCGCGCCTGGGTCGAATCGCTGGCCTAAGGGGCTCTGCGATACTGCGGGCGTGGTTTCCCTTTCGAGGCGGCTGCGAATAATCGAGGAGCCAAGGATGGCCGCGACCTCCCTCGGCGTTGCGCTGCTCGTTGTCCTTGCCGCTTATGCCTATGCGGTTGCGACCGGACCGGCGGTCGTGGGCGGCGTCGTGACGGCAGTCGCGCTCGTCGGAATAGCAGGGACTGGGCTCCTCTACGCTTGGCGCGCTGTCACCGGCGCCTCCTCCGAGTAGCCGGCTAAACGGATGGACTCACTCCACGCAATCGGCTTCTACGTGTCCGCTGCGCTGGCCGGGGCCGGCGGCCTGTTTCTAGCGTTTACCGACAGCCGTCAGCGACGAGCCGTCGCGCTCGGGCTGGTCGGGCTCGGCGTCGCCGGCATCGACCTGGCGCTCTCAGCGGGTTTTACCGCGCTCGTGGTCCTCATCTGTTACGCCGGCTGCGCCTTGCTGGCGATGCGACCCGATCATCGATTTCTCGAGCAAGCGGCCAGCGGGCCCTGGCGACAGGCGGGAGCGGTGGGAGCTGCCCTGCTGCTGGCGGTGCTCGCATACGCGGCATTTCGCGGTAACTTCGCCCACGCGACATTTAATGGGGGGCCATTCGGCTCCGTGGCGGTGGGGCGGCTGCTGTTCGCCCACGATGCGCTGGCGACCGAAGCGGTCGGAGGTTTGGTGCTTGCGTCGCTGGTGGGAGCTGCAGGCGCATGGCGCCGCGAACGCCCCAGGGATGAACGTGGCGAGGGGCGGCGGTGAGCGTGACTCTCGTCGCGGTTCTGTTCGTCGCCGCAGGCCTGACCGCGCTCGGGGCCTTCATTGCCGCCTGGAAACGTGATCTGACCGGCGCGCTCACCGGGATTCCGGTGATGTTCGCCGGCGCAGGCGTCGCGTTCGTCGGTGTTGCGCGGTTCGGCGCGTCATCGGGCGCCCCGCTGCTCGGCCAGGAGATGGCTGTCTTGCTCGCGATCGCGGCGCTTTCCGCGGTCGGCCTGGGGATTGGACTCGCCGGTCGGGAGGGCTCTCGCTGAGCCTGCTCGTCGCCCTCGGCGACATATTGACAGCGGCTTCGGGCGCGGCGTCCGGTGCGCGTGCGGCGGGCGGCTTTCGCTTCGATCCGGCCTCGACCCTGCCGTGGGCCGTGCCGGTCATGGTGCTGGTGCCGCTCCTCGCATTCGTGCTTGCCGCGACCAGCGTGCGCACCCGCCGGTCGGCCGCCAACATGGCGATGTTCGGCGCGGTTGTGACCTTTGCGCTATCCCTGCTCGTCGCCTGGGGCATGACGCGCAGGTCGACGCCGTTTCAGCTGAGCTATCCGTACATGAGCGTCCCGGTTGCGTTCACGGGTCCTACCAACTTCCAGACGTTCGCCATCGACATCGCGCTTCGAGTCGATCGTCTGACGTCCGTCGCGGTCGTGGTGGTGGAGCTCTCCGTGATCGGCGCCCTCGCGTGGCACCGCGTGATGGGGCGGACCGAGCCGGGAGCGCCGCGCTTCTACGCGCTCGTGAGCGCCCTGCAGTTCGCCGCCGTGGGCGCCCTGCTGAGCTACGACCTCGCGGAGCTGTTCGCGTTCTGGGGACTGGCGGGCGCCACGACCTACCTCATGCTCGCTCATCGCTGGAACTCGGTCGAAGCGTCGCGCAGCGGGCGAATCGCCCTCGCGCTGCCGTTCGTGTCCGACGTGAGCCTGCTGTGCGGCATCGGGGTGCTCTATTCGCACTATGGCCTGCAAAGCATCACCGGGCTGGTGCCGATCCTGCACACCACGCTTGGGGTCGGCATCAAGTCGATGGTGGCGGCGTCCGTCCTGTTGTTCGTCGGTGTTGCGGGGCGATTGGCGCTGTGGCCGCTGCATTCCTGGATGACGCGCACCGCGCCGGCGGCGCCACCGGCCGCAGGCGCCATGGTGCAGGCGGTGTGGTCGGTGGTGGCCATCGTGATCCTGTACCGGCTGATGCCACTCATCGGGGCCGCCAACAAGGCGACGCTGCGCGACCTGGTCTATGCATGCGCGGTGGCCGCGATCGCCGCCCCGCTCCTGGCCCTG
>Ga0209236_1000910_pt1 | contig 17589 bp, 16 predicted proteins | sample GraSoi013_1_40cm_FD_185819 | JGI IMG/M metagenome (GOLD analysis project Ga0209236, IMG submission 185819) | Grasslands soil microbial communities from the Angelo Coastal Reserve, California, USA - Sample 09_27_2013_1_40cm (SPAdes) (version 2) | ecosystem: Environmental > Terrestrial > Soil >... | reverse complement strand
GCCCGACTTGGTCGCTTTCCACCACGCTTCGTGTTCGCGGTACCACGAACGGTTTCCCGGAGCCCTTTCGCAAAGGATCGGAACGGTTTCCAGCGAAGCCTTGAGCGGATTTTCCCCGCGTCGACCGCATGCTGCTGCACGTGTCCGGGCCGGTCCAGAACGGTCTTGAGGTGCGACTTCGGTTTTCCGAGGGCTTTGAGGATCGCCGCGTCAATTTCGTTCACAGAGTGCCCTTCCGAAGCGCCGATCTTGAGTACTTCCCCCTTTACACCCTTCGCCTCCGTCCGACTGAGGGTCGTGACCCCGGGCAATCAACGCCCGCCTCAAATAGTGTCTGGCGAGATCGCAGGCCGCATGTGTCGGATGATGGGTGTCGTGAGCCGGGGACCCGTTTATTACGACCTGTTCGAGGAGTTCGCGGACCTCGCGACACAGGGGATGTGCCCCATCGGTGCGCCGGACGGACGCGGGCGCAAAGACAGCTGCGCGATCCAACAGGATTCGACGTCTCCACCAATGTACCCTACTTGGCAGTCTCCTTTCGGCGTCCTACCACTTGGAAGACGTTCGCGATCTTCCAGAAAATGGGGCTTAGTTGTACTAATCGCTTGCCGACTTTCTGCGCCACCGTATAAGGGTGGGTCGGCGGTTTCAACGACCAAGTCAGGTTGTTACGTTCGAGAAGCACCTCTAATCGATTCCATGATATTGGATACACCGAATACTCGGTCCCAAACCCCATGAGCCTAACGTAGCGATTCGCCCATGGTCGCGGCAACCAAGAGATCAGCGGAATAGGCAGGCCGTAGTGACCCTCTAGAGGCCACCACTTGTTGTTCGTGGACAGGAAGTAGGCTCCATGCGGTTCGAGGTGGCGGGCGATCACGGAGATCAATGAATTCGGGTCTTCGACATGCTCGAGCAAGTAGTCGCAGAGCACGATGTCGAACGGTCCAAGATCCAGCTCGGTGGCCGATCCAACCCGGAACGCTACGTTATCGAGGCCCTCGCGTTCAGCCCACTCCCTCGCTCGGTTCACGTGTGGTGCGTTGGTGTCTATCCCGAAGACCGAACGAACGATCTTGGCCGCGGGGATTGTGTTGGTCCCTAGACCGGAGCCGAGGTCGAGGAGACGACACTCTCCCAACGGCTTTTTCAACTCGGGATAGAGCAGGAGGAGCATGTCCTGGACGTACTCAGAGCGGGTAATGCGGCGGCGCTCGATCCGTCCGCTCCCCCATGATGTGCTAATCGACCTCCACCTCCTCTGCTGTGGTCGCGGTCTTGGTTGGTTTTGGGAATATGGTGACACCTTGGTTATTAGGTCTCTCGCGCGCGCGATGCTGAATGCCGGACTTTCGGTTGCCTCGTCGTGTGGCTAGCAAAGTCGACTTTGTGGCCCCCGTCCCAAGTCTGTCTGGCCCAGGCGCGAGCCTTTATACGCTTGCTTGGATGCCGCCGCGTATGTGCCGGATGATGGGTGTCGTGAGCCGGGGACCCGTGTATTACGACCTGTTCGAGGAGTTCGCGGACCTCGCGACGAAAGGCATGTGTCCGCTCGGGGCGCCGGACGAGCGCGGGCACAAGGATGGATGGGGCATTGCCTGCTTCCGAAACAGCGCGCTCACCTTCCATACGCGAGATGCCGGCTGCGCGGCGGATGCATCGAAGTATTATGGGATCGCCTGGAAGATTGCGAAGCTCAACATCGAGCGCGCGGCAGGGCAGTCGCTCATCGTCATGGGCCACCTGCGGCGCGCGAGTGTCGGCGGGCTCGTGGCCCAGAAGTTCTCCCATCCCTTCATCCTGGAGCGGGACGGGGTGACTTGGGCGTTCCAGCACAACGGGTCGCTCGTGAACGACCTTGGAGACCGAGGGAAAATCGACTCCCAGTTGATATTCGAACTGCTCCTCGAACGCTTGGGGGGCCGCGATCACGAGGCGGTCGCGAAGGCGACCGCCGCGGTGCGCGACCTGGCGATCCAGAAATACGGAGGATTCACCGCCCTGAACTTCATGCTCTCCGACGGCCGCTCGCTCCACGCCTTTCGGGACTTCCAAACGAATGGCCAATACTACACGCTCTATCTCGACAATTTCGGGGAGATGATGATCGCGGCTTCCGAGCCCCTTCTAGCGATGCAATCGGAACCGATGCCCCGCGGCGTGCTCCACACGATTACGTCCGACTTGGAACTCCAGAGGACCATCGTCTCGTAGAAGGCTCGTCTTCTCGAAGCAGGTCTAACCCCGACAACCCGCTCGTTTCTGGCCGAATCATTCTTGCGTTTCGCGAACTCGGCCACAGGCGTACGACCAAACCAAGAAATTCCCCGATGTTTCGCGCGTTCAGCTTGCTCTCGCCGTTCCTACGGTTCCGGAAGAGGTACGGGACCTCGCTGACGATGGGCCGGGCTTGAACGAGGATCTCGAGGAGCGGTTTGTTGCCGTCTCCTCGGATGCTCACCGACCGCAGGAACGAGCGTCGAAACACGAAGAACCCCGAAAGTGGGTCCCGGCATCGTACACGGAGGCCGATGCGGGCGATGAGCGTTGCGCCCAAACTAATGAGGTGACGCCGGGCCGGCCACGACTCGATGTCGGCCCCCGGGACGTACCGGGAGGCAACGACACCGTCCGCGCCGTCCAATGAGGCGACGAGACAGGGTATGAGGCTAGGAGGGTGGGAGAGATCCGCATCCATCACGCAGACGAGGTCCCACCGGCAAACGTCCAGTCCACGCGCGATCGCCCCTCCCATGCTCCTCGGGCCGTTCGGTGTCACAACGCGGACATCCAGGCCTTTGTCTCGACCGAGTTGGCTCGCGAGTTCTGCTGTTCCGTCTGGAGATCGGTCATCGACAAGGACAACCTCGGAGGGCCGCTCTAATTGGGGCGCGACCGACGCGATTTCGGCGAGGAGCTGCTCGATGTTCTCCCGCTCGTTATAAGTGGGGATGACGATTGACAGCCCTTCGGAGAAATCCGGCCATGCCATACCCCAGCCCCCGCTACGTATCTCAAACTATAACTATCTTGGTAGTAATTAGGTTTTTTGGGAAATCTAGGCGGTCTAGAGGCTATTGACGCAGACACGGGGCTCCCAAAGTCACGCTACCATTCTTCTCTTGGCGCCATTCGGTTCTGGCTTGGATGGGTCCTCGGACGTCCCACTCCGATTTGTAGAATTACACGGCCGACCTCACGTATTGTACTCGGAGGCGAACCCGCCAGCGTGGATTTCCTGGGCGACCGAAGCCCTCGTCCGTTGGCAAATCGGAAAGGAGACGTTTGTCGGAAATGCAACCGCAGTCAACGACCGGGAGACTTTGGAAGGCGAGATTCTCCCGCAGGTCATCCGCCAATTCGGATCGGAGCGGCTCTCCCGATGGTTCGGCTCTGACATCGGTTGCCTCGCCTTATCCGGGTCTCCGGCCACCGCGTCGTATTATGAACAGGTTGAGGCCTTGTTCGACCACGCGGCCCCGCACTACGACCGGACTGTGCAGAACGACCAGCTCAATCGCCATCTCCGGATGGTTTCGTCGGAGATCCTTCGCAACTTGTTTCCTGCCGGTAGTCGAGTCCTCGAAGTTGGGTGCGGGACCGGTCTCGAGACGATCCCCTTGGCGGAGTCGGGGGCGCAGGTCTTGGCCGTCGACATCTCCGCCAAAATGCTCGCAGAGCTCGAGCGGAAAGTGCGCGCCGCCCGTGTACGAGATCGCGTCGAGACCCGCAAGGGGTCGATCCGGGAGCTCCAGAATGTCCTGAGCGATGTCAGACCGGGGACCTTTGATGGCGCGTTCTCCCACTTCGGGGCTCTCAATTGCGAGCCAAATCTCAACGGTCTGCCGTCGTTATTGCATCGACTCATCAAGACGAATGGGAAGGTCTCGCTGGGGGTTCTGAACCGGACGAGCCTTGCGGAGATGGTCCTCTTCACCGCGAGCTTGCGGCCCAGCCGGGCCTTCGCGCGCCTTGAGTCGGCGTTGGGGGTGGGGCGATCTCAATTCGGCGTCCAAGTCTTCCCGTACGGACCGGGAGCGATTCGGCGGTTATTCTGTCCGTTTTTCGCGGAGGAGAAAGCAATCGGAGTCTCGGTGCTACTCCCTCCTTCCCACCTGGGTGGACGTCTCCTGCCCCATCCCACGTTGCTTGCCCTGCTCGAGTCAATTGACGCTTCCGTCGCTGACCAACCGCTGTTTCGTTTCCTTGGGGACTATTTCCTGATGCAAATGGTGCGGCGGTAGCATGTCAGCTGGGGCGTCGATTCGGGCCTATTTCGGAATCCGTCCGCGAACGTTCCTGGATGGTCTAAGGCTGTACGCCGCCTACGCCCTTTCCGCTTTGCTCCGGATCCTAGCGCCTTCTCGCTCCGGGTCGGTAGGCCAGTGGGTGCGAGGCAAGTCGAGCTTAGGGGTGTCGGTCGGAGGAATCCTGTTCGACGTCCGCCCCCGGACCAACGATTTGGATTTGATTTCTCCCAAGCACGAACCTTTGACAACTGAGTGGTTCCGAGTGGGGACGGACGACGTCGTCGTCGATGTCGGCGCACACATCGGGCGATACGCGTTGAAAGCCGCGACCAAAGCGGCGCGGGTCATCGCGGTTGAGCCCAATCCGTCCAATTTCGAGCTCCTCGCGAGAAACGTCCGCCTGAACGGTTTCCTAAACGTGGTCCTCGTCCACAAGGCCCTCAGCTCTCGTTCCGGGACACGTGTGTTGAGGCTCGCGGTAAGGGAGAATACGGGCACTTCCAGCGTTGAGCCAGATGTATTCGGAGGTCGAGGCCAATCGGCAGGTACTCTCCTCGTGGAAAGCATAACGCTCGATCAGCTCGTCGAGTCCTTTGGCTTGACGCGGATTGATTGGCTCAAGGTGGACGTCGAGGGCCATGAGATCGAGGTGCTGCAAGGCGCGAGAGCCGCTCTTGGTGTGACCGAGGCGATTGCGCTCGAGGTCACACGATCGACGAACGACGGCTGCGGAGCGATCGTTGCATCGGCAGGCTTCGAGCTCATCCAGCTTGAACAGGGGAGTATGTCAGCCAACTGGATGTTGCGGAAGAGGGTGGATCTGCCGCCCGCTCGACCCAAAACAATCGACATCCGTGGACTCGCGGAAAGGACGAGCCTCAGCATCGGAATATGCGCCTACAACGAGGCTCTACGGCTTCCGGCGCTGCTTGAGTCCCTTGCGAGCCAGGGCCTGCCGGCTGGCTTCGTGGTCGACGAGATTCTCGTTGTGGCGAGCGGCTGTACGGATGGCACCGAGCGCCTCGTAGAGCATTGGGCGGAAGTCGATCCCAGGGTGACCCTAATTCGTGAGCCACAGCGACGTGGGAAAGCTTCCGCGCTGAACGCCATCCTCGCACGATTCCGAGGTGACATCCTCGTCCTAGTCAACGCCGACGCCCGCCTTCTGCCAATGGCGCTGTCGGAGCTCTTGGTGACTTTCGGACGGAGCCCGGCAGTCGAGGTGGTGTGCGGCTCTCCAATCCCGGAACATTCGGGCAGCGTCGTTGCGGTCGTTGAAGATGTTTGGTGGCGACTCCACAACCGCACGCTCCAGACCCTTGCGAAGCTCGGCGCCGGAAACCACTGTTGCGACGAGCTCATGGCGTTGAGGCGTGGCTTCGCGGATTCGATTCCCACCAGTGTCGTGAACGACGGTGCCTACTTCGGCGTCCTCGCGGCACGTCGTGGCGTCACCGTTCAATTCGCTCCAGGGGCCAAAGTCCTCATCGCGATTCCTGATAATCTTCTCGGACTCCTTCGTCAGCGCCGTCGAATCCTCCGCGGGCACCGGCAAGTCGTGGAGATGTTGGGCGCCCCGCCGTTCACTCTCCAGGAGCTCGCGAGAACTCAACCGAATCTAGCGTCGAAGATCCTCCTAGCCGAGCTGGCGAGCCGCCCGAGTCAGACATTGGCGTTCCTCGTCCTTGCGTTGCCCATCGAAGGAATTGCCCATGTGTCGGCGACCTTAGCCCGATTCAGGCGTCACCAGTTCCCCTCTGCGTGGCCGATGGTGGACTGATGAACCCGAACCTGCGCCGTCTCACGACATCGACCCGAGGTCTGCTGATTCTCGGCCTCGTTATTCGGGAAGCCTTGAGTTTCTGGACGGGCCATCCGTACGACATGGAGGTATGGCTTCGGAACGCATACTTCGTCTCTCGCGGGGCGAATCCTTACAGCGCGTGGTTTCCGCCAGTACCCGGGCTCAGTTTTGCGTTCTTGAACCAGAGCCTCGGGGGAGTGGGCTACCTTCCGCTGTGGCCCTTGATCGTCGCGGGCCTGTATCGGATCTACGCCGGGGTTCCCGGGGCGAGTTGTTTCCTCCTGTATTTCCTCTTGAAACAGCCGCAGGTGTTGGCGGACGTCCTCCTTGGTTTTCTCATGTACCGCGCAATCGATCGCTGGAGCGGCAATGAAGCGCTGGCCCTCCGCGGTCTGAGGTTCTGGATGCTCTTCCCCTATGCCATCCTCATTTCCGGAATGTGGGGGATGTTCGACGCGATCATCGCTGCCCTGCTGTTCGCTTTCCTCCTGTCGATCAACGCCGCGAAGGGCTACTCACTTCTCGGGCTCGGAATCCTGCTCAAGTGGCTTCCAATCATCTATCTCCCATACTACGCCTTGCGGGAACAAGGCGCGCGAAAACTCGGCGGCGTGATCTCGCTTGGGGTCGTGGTCGGACTCACTGCGCTCATCTTCTACCTCACAGGGTGGGATTACGCCGGCGTGACCGCGATGTCGTGGTCCATGAGCCATGGCGGAGGGAACGGCCTAACGTACGTTTTCGTCCTGCAAGACCGTTCCCTCATCCCGATACTGTCTCAAATCCCCGGGTTCTATTTCGCGATGGGGTACTTGTGGCCGCCGGGGATTATCCTCGCAGGCTTGATCGGATCCCGGCGTTTTCCCGGCAAGGGCGCGGAGATGACCGTCCAAGCCCTCCTTCTGATAACCGTCGTCTTCCTGCTGACTCGGTGGGGGGTGTACGAGCAATACTTGACCTACCTTCTGCCCCTCTTCTACATCGACGTCGCCATTTGGCATCCCGAGCGGAAATCATTGTTTCGGTTCACCTGGTTCCTCGCCTTCCTGTTTCTTCTCGCGAACAACGACTTACTCCTTCGGTTTTTGGGACCCGTGTCCTCGCAAGCAGTTAACATCGCATTCGCCGCGGATAACGAATCGATTTTCGGGCCGATTCGAACGGCGGCGTTGTACATAATCGCGATTCTGTTCACCCTGCATCTCGTCCAGCTCGTACTTACATTCCTCAACCCCTCCCGGAACGCAACCCCGTGGCTGTTCCGGCTCGGATTCGTCCGCCGCTCCCGCGCCCCGGATGAATCAGATCTGACTAAGGTCGGCAATCCATAGGAGGGCTGAACAACGCGGGTTGTGCAGCTAACGCAGCGTTTCCCCCCGGCAATCGGTGGGGTCGAGAGCCATGTCTACCACCTCGCGATGGAGCTCGTTCGTGCCAACATGGCGACCGAGGTTTTCACGACGGATTTGCAAAGGGACACCCCCTTCACTCGGCTCAACGGAGACTCGGTTCCCTTTCCGTTCCCCGTTCGGCGCTTTCACGCCACCCGATTCGCCAACGTTCCGCATGGCCTTGGCATCCTAGCTCCGTCCATGGCCTCGGCCATCCTCAGGGCGAGGCCTGACGTGGTCCATGCGCACGCATACGGATACTTTCCGAGTTTCGTCGGAGGCTTCGCGCAACTGATGCGCGGTACTCCGCTTGTTGTTACTCCTCACTCGGATCCGGGCACTCCGACTCTTTCAAAGCGGCTCTTCGATTGGGCGATTCCGCCGCTGACCATTCGTCGGGCGCATCGGGTCATCGCCGTCACGAACGTCGAGGCGCAGCACCTACGCGGATTAGGGGTTCATCCGGGTCGAATACGTGTCATCCCAAACGGGGTCGATCTAAGCGAGTTCTCAGGTCTTCGCAGGCAACGCCAACCTCGAGACGAAGCAGAGCTCCTCTTTGTGGGTCGCGTGTATCCGCGCCAGAAAGGTCTCGACTACCTTGTGAAGGCCCTCGCCCAGCTCCCACCGCAGCGAAACGTGCGGTTGGTTGTCGTCGGAGAGGATTGGGGCGGCGTCGGCGACCTGCGTTCTCTCGCGAGAACTTTGGGGATCGAGGACCGAATCATCTTCAAGGGTCTCTTGGCGCGCGACGAGGTGCTTCGCGCCTATGCGTCGGCCGATGTTTTCGTCCTCCCGTCGCTGTTCGAACCGTTCGGAATCGTTCTCTTGGAAGCGATGGCCGCCGGCCTCCCAATTGTCACGTCGAGAGTTGGCGGCATCGTGGACGTCGTGGAGGACGGAAAGACGGGGTTGCTCGTGCCACCCCGGGATCCCCAGGCCATTGCGGACGCCGTCGAACGCCTCCTGTCTGACTCAACCTTGCGTCAGAGAATGGGAGCGGAAGCTCGCATGAGGGCACCGGCCTATTCGTGGGAAGAGCTGGTCCCTCGGATTTTGGAAGTTTACCGGGAAGCGATGGCGGAGGCTGGTAGGGATGGGGTGGCTGGCTAAAGACTGGAGGGCTATCGGCGCCATTCTTTTCTCGATTCTCGTCCTCGGCTCCTTCATTCTGTATTCGAGCAGTCGCGCGCCGACTACGCCTCGCCCAGCCTCTACGACCCCGATCGATCATGTAGTGGTCATTATGAAGGAGAACCATGCTTTCGACAACTACTTCGGAACCTTCCCCCACGCAGACGGAATCCCGCCAGGCGTCGCGCTCCCGGACGGCAATGGGGGGCTCGTTGCGCCACATTGGCTCAATGCCACGTGGACTTGGAGTCCCCCTAACAGCCGCGAGGCAATGTTGACCGCCTACGACGGAGGCAAGAACGATGGCTTCGCGACCGCGGCGGAATCTTCGTTCCCCGGCCTCGGAGCTGTCGCAGTGGGTTATTACGATCGCCGCGAAGTGGGTGTCTACTGGTCTCTGGCCGAGAACTACACCCTGGCGGACCGCTACTTCCAATCGATCTTCGGACCCACGATTCCGAACCGGCTGTACTCGTTCGCAGGTCAGTCCGGTAACCTGACGACCAACCTCATCGATCAATCCGGACTCGACGTCCCCACGATCTTCGATCAGCTTGAGGCAGGTGGTGTTTCTTGGAAGTATTACGCCTCGAAGGGATCTGGTTACCCTCCGTTACCGGAGGAATTCCCTCACATTCGGGAGAGCTACCAACTGGCTTCGAAAATTGTCCCTCTCGACCAGCTCTTCTCCGATGTCGTGCTAGGAAATCTTCCCCAAGTCGCCTACGTCGATCCCGAAGCAGATTTAGCGATCAGCGAGCACCCTCCAGGAGACGTTGTCGCCGGGGCCGCCTGGACGATCCGGACGATCCGCGCGATTCAGGCAAGCCCCGCATGGCCCTCGACCGCCATTCTCCTCACCTGGGATGAGTCTGGCGGGTTCTACGATCATGTCCCCCCTCCCCAGGTCGATGAATGGGGGTATGGATTCCGCGTCCCGATGATCGTCATATCACCGCTCGCGAAACGGGCGTGGATCGATCACGACGTGATGGACCACACTTCGATTCTCAAGTTCATCGCCGACAACTGGCGACTCCCTCCGCTCACCGCGCGGGAAGCCCGTGCGAACGACATGCATTCTGCGTTCGACTTTGTGAACGCGACTGGGGCATCATTTACGAGTTCGCCTTGTTCGCTGTCCCAGTCACGTACTCCATGGCCTGTCCCATGGCTCCCTGCAAGGATCGCTGCGGTATCCTCCCTTGATCGGGCGTTGTCCACGAGGCGGATTTCGGATGGGTGATGAACGGCCCACCTTTTCTATCGTGATTGCGACTCACAATCGGCCGCAGAAGGTCTGTGCTCTGTTGGAGAGTCTCCAACGTTTGCCGAGCCTCAGCCTTAAAACTGTCGTTGTCGTCGATGACTCAGACGCGAAGGTAGACCTCCCAGACCAGTTTTCCAACCTGAGTGTGAGGCACATCTACCTCGCGGGTAGTCGAGTGTTCCTTTCCAAGGCTAGGAACATCGGTTGGCGCGTCTGTGACAGCGATTTCGTATACTTCATTGACGACGATAACGTCATCACGGAGACTACACTCGACGGGCCTTTCCAAGTCTTGCTCGACGATCCTGAAGTCGCGGCCGTGATGCCCGCCGTGCTCTACAAAGAGAATCCGAATCTTGTCTGGGTGTATGCGACGCCGCTCCAGCCTGGCAAATGGGGGCACATCCTGGTCGGGAGAAATGGACCGAGAGCAGCGGACCTCGAAGGTCGGCTCCTCCCGACAGACGCGCTTCCCAATGCGTTTGTGTGCCGCCGTGATGCGCTGGACCAGATTGGCGGGTTCGATGAAACACTTGTGATGAGCAGTTCTGCTGATCTTGCGATGCGCCTTGAGAGTGCCGGTTGGAAGGTCTATGCCCACACGGGGGCGTTCACCCTCCACGATGTGGAACCTCCGGGCCGGATGGGGTATTGGTCGAGTCACCGTGGGGTCGACCCGGACCGGGTTTTCCAGGATGTTCGAGACTGGTTCATCTTGATGCGACGACTCCATCCTCAAGCCAAGTGGTTCGCGGTTCATGCAACCCGACGCGCGCTTGGATTCATGGTCCCAAACCTCTTGGCCTACGTAGTCCGAAGAGGGCCTCGCGGCGCGAGAGCCGTCGGGATGCTACTTCGGGGCTATCTTAGCGGACTAAAGGCTACGATTAGGCCATTGCCTCGAGCGGATCCTGAATCAACCTGAGATTACGCGCAGAGATGACGCCATCGTTTGTGACGACCATATCATTGCAAACGGATGAGGCATGATTCTGAGGGTGACTGTCCGCTCCTATTCGCGTGTACGTCGCCGGCGCTTTGTAATCAAGATGATGGCAGTGCCTCCGACGACAACAATTATCAGGATTCCGCCAGCCTCCCAGGTCGGAAGCGAATTGGCAACCGTAACGAGAATCTCCCGCACAACGGAGTCGCCATGATCGTCTACAGCTGTGAATCGAACGCTGAAGATGCCCGCCAGGGCGTAAGCGTGAGATGCAACAAATCCCGAAGCTGTATTGCCGTCCCCGAAGTCCCAGCCGGCATGGACGATGAATCCGGATCCGCCGACCGATTCCGCTGTCAAAGTGAGAGACTGACCTACTTGGACTGTCGTCGAAGAAGTTTGGATCTGTCCCATCAAGGGTGGCGGGTATCGGAGAAACCATGTGTCCGTCTTTCCGGAAGTCAGGTCGGCTCCGGAGAAAACGACGAAGACATCGTCAGGGGGAGCGTATCCGCCCACCCCCGCCATTCGGGGCGACGGGCCGCCGGGCACCGTGACGTCTGCCCATGCCTCGCGGGATGTGTTGAAGGTCCAGAGGTCTCCGAGGACCGACTTATTGCCGTACCCACCGATTGTAAGGAGCTCCCCGTTCACGCCGACCGTCGCGAAGACGGCGTAGTCCCTCGGGGCGGGCGAAACCGCGGGGAAGAGCTCCGACCAGCTGTTCCCGTTGAATCGGTATCTCCAAGTGTCTCCCAGATGATGGAAAGCCCGGTTCGGACCTGAGTAATCGTTGCCACCAAACAAATAGAAGGCACGTGTCGACGGATCATACGTCAACCGTCCGTCCGCGCGAGGAGAAGGCATGCCTTGAGACGTCAGGGTTCGCCACGTGTTGTTCAGGAAGTCATAGGACCACATGTCTCCGAGGTAGGTCCCATCAAATCCGCCAAAGACGATAAAGGCGCCACTGGCGGGATCATACCCGACCGCAGAGTCGGAGCGGGGCGGGGGGCTAGAGGACGGATGGCGCTCGATCCAGGTCGCGTTTTCAAGGTAGAAGACCCAGGTATCACCGAATCGCGTGTACCACTCGACTGAGGGCTCATACCATCCGCCAAAGAGAACGAAGGCCCGCTCCCTCTCATCATAGACGAACATTCCGTCCGCGCGCGCCGGAGGCGAAACGAGAGGATTCAGCTTGGTCCACTGGCCGTCCTGCGGACTCAGGGTCCATGTTCCGTTGGTCGGCTCGCCGTCCGAACCCCCAAACAACACGAAGAGATCAGCTGACGAATCGTAAGCCATCATTCCTCCGCCGAGCGCCGCGGGAGAAACGCTGCCGGTCACGTTGGTCCACCCTTGCGGTAGGTCGAGGTCCATCACCGACCGGTTCTGAGAACCTGAAGTGGAGTGGAGACACGAAGGCATCAGCAGGAGGAGAAGGACTCCAGAAACGAGCAGTGTGGTCGGGGCTAGTATCGTCCACAACTTGCGAGACGACACTTCACAGCCCGCCCTTTCCGTAGAGGTCGTCGATGATCTGGAGGGTTCGCCGGATATCGTATCCAGCTTTCGCGACGATCCGATCCTGCGTGCGGATTTTCCGGAGACCGACGAGAGGGCGAGACAGGAAAATCAAGTAAGAATACGTTTTCGTGGTCCAGGACAGGACAACCCCGTCTGGAGCGGCAAGGACCTTGACTCTGTGGTGCTCCGAGATAACCTTATGCGCGCGCGATGCACCCAAATCGGCATTCATGCGAAGGCCTGCCTGTACGCTTCGCGGAGTTCGTCATAGAGCGTCGATTCCGTGGCGTAAGAATCGGGTTGGATGATTGTCCGGAAGCATTCCTTGTCGCGCCCCGCCCGTTTCAGACCAACGTTGCGCAACAGTCCGGCCAACCAAAGATAGGGGGCAAGGCACATGAAGGCGGCTGCATTCAAAGCGTCTCCGAGTAAACCTAGCCTCTGTGGAGTGTCCCTGCAGGTCGTACGCGACGCGCTCCGTCGCGTTTCATAGAGCTCCGGGAACTGATCGCCAATCCAAGGTGCCGAGGTCAGTAACTCCCAATAGACATCGTTGCCGCGCAAGACGACCAGGTTTAGTGCTTCGCGCGCGAGCAAAGCGTCTCGACTGTCACGGAACGTTTGGACACACTCCTCTAGCTCGATGATGCGATTGAAACAATAGTGAGGTGCCGTTCGCGATCGGAGTCGCCCGAGTCGAGCTGTTGCCATTGCGAGCAGGAGAGAGATCCAAGATCGGCGCTCGGCCGTCACCAGGAAGAAATCGATGTCGTCGTCTGGCTTTGCACCGGCGTACGCGGTCGATCCTGAAACTCCTGCCAGATCAACCCAAGGGCAGACCTTTGAGAGGAGGTCCAAGAAGGAATCAGCTTGCCCGATGCGAGCGTGAGTGAGGTCTCGCTGGGACGCTCGGGCCGCCGCAAGATCTTCCCGTCCGCGCATCGCGACCTCACTTCCGACCACGGTGACATAGCGAGCGAGACGCTCGTCCGTTTCAAGAAATCGGATAAGGGCCGCATCGTTGGGGAACCCCGGAGACACCAGCCCTCGCAATTCTTCGAGCGAGATTGTGCTCTGATTCGCGGCAGCGATCTCAACAAGAGCGCCGATTCGCCCACGGATTCTGGGAAGAGACCACCCGAGCGATCGACCAGGTGTCTCCGCCTTCGCCAGAGTCGGCGACTCAGGCGATCTCACGTGCGATAGCGTGTGAAGCTCGCCCCCCCAGGCGGTTGCCTACAGAATTGGTTTCTGCTTTTCCCGATTCGACCCACCCCGTAGGAGATCCGACAGGAGAAGCAGCCGTTGAACACGTTCTCGAATCGGGGGATAGCGATTGAATAGCCCCCCTCCGGGTCCCCAGATGCTCAGGCCCCATGCGGATGGTGCCGGGGCTGGAGTTCCCGCAAGCTTCAACAGCGCCGCTGCAAGGGACGTGGGCTTTCCGGTTGTTCGGCCGCTCGCTTCGTCTGCCAGGTACTCCCGCTCGCGATGAACCGCTGGATCGAAGAACTTGCTGAAGGGATCGAAGAAGAGAACCCGAGAGAGCACCCGCGAGAACACCTTGAACTCCGCATCATGATGCTTCAAGTGCATCAGTTCGTGAGCGATGACGGTCTCCATCTCGTCCTGCTCGAGGAGTGTCAGGAGACCGAGGGAGACCATGATCGTTTGCTCGGCGCCGCCCACCGCCATGGCGAGTGCGTCTCCTGTTCCGACCATTCGCACGCGGACACGTGGAACTCCCTCGAAGTCCGAGAGCAGATTGCTGAAATCCTGGAGCCACGCCTCCGACGACGTGAGTTCCCTCGGTGCGAATCTCCTCAGCACTGCTGCGTTCCCGTACCGCCATACAACCAAGGACACGATTGCCGAAGCGGTGACGCCCCCGACAACCGCGCCGAGAACGGCCATTGGGACGCCGTTCCGAGCGTATGCGACCATTCGGGCTTGGGAGACGCAGAGAAGCAGACTCCCGGCAAGAAACGCCCAGAAGAAGATTGATAGGGCGTAGAGGCCGGTTAGGAGGCTCACGCGGAGCTTTGCATTGCGGGCGTTCGTCAGGAAAACGTACAGAAGAGTACCCATGCAGGCAACAAACACCGCAATGACTGTCAGCGAAAGCGGAGATGACCAATATGCGCCGAGGGCCTCGCCGATTGTGTGAAGGAGGTCAGCCATCCTGCTTCTCCTTCAATTTCCGTCTCCGTACTTGTTCGTCGAGAGCTGCACGCTGGTCCTCTGGAAGAGAAGCCGGGTTCTCTAGGAGGTAGGATACAGCTGCTCCTCCGAATGTATCGACCACTCGGTCGACCATCGAAGCCATAGCCTTTCGATATGCACGCCCCTCCTTGACTCTATAAAAGACCTTCTTCTCGCTCTGCTTTCGCATCGCGATGAGGTCCTTGTCTACGAGCCTGTACAGGGTTGTTGTCACACTCGTGTACGCGACGTCCCTCGACTTAGAGACCTCCTCGTAGATCGTCCCTGAAGTCCCCTTTCCTAAGTTTCGCACCGCTCGCAGGACCGCGAGTTCCAACTCTCCAAGTTCCACGGATAACTATAGCGATAGTAATAACTTAAACTTTGTCATGAGAGGCACCGCGATAAAGAGACCCGCGCGCTTGACCATGATTGGGTTCACGTCCGCCCATGGGTCCGGCCTGGCTCACTCATACGTCTCGCATGACTCCAAGCCGCTTTCCATTCGCGAAAGAACTGAGAGAACATTGGGTTCTCGTAGCACACAGAAGTCCGGTACAAAATGTAGGACCACAGGATCGAGGGATGAATGAAGGATGAAGCTGGCAGGTCATGGGGCCTCATGCCGATTCGGAACCAGTCACGATAACCCACGCGAGCCTCACCCCATCGATGCATGAAGGATTGCCTTTGTTTGAGGTGCGCTTGGACGACGGAAACTGAAGGGTCGACGATATGGAGTCCTCGTTCAAAAGCCCGCACGGCAAGATCGGTGTCCTCGTGCCGGTCGAGATCCCTCCAACCACCGATGCTTTCAGCGACTTGCCTCGGGACCACCATCATCCCATATACAGAGAGCACCTTGCCTTCAAAGGCTCGGTGGTACGCATCTACGACGTTGAGGATGTTCGGTTTGTACACGACATCCATATCGATGTTCGCGAGAATGTACGGAGCGTGAGACATCTCGAAGGCGAGTTGACGACCTTTTCCGCGACTGGAACGTTCCACCCGCAAGCCTTGGATCTCACCGGCCGCAAGGAGCTGTCTGAGATACGGAAGCGAATCGTCCGTGCTCTCATTGTCGGTCACCAGGATCTCGACGAGACTCGGCGGGAACTGACGAACAACGCTGTCCATGGCTTCGCGGATAGTCCCTCCTGAATTGTAATTCGTGATGCAGATCGCATATCGCGGGCCCGCCGCTCGCATCAAGACAGGAAGGGCCGGATCCGACTAATAGAATTCACTTGCCCGATGAGTTCTCCCCGAGCGTCAGTCGGCTTCCGTTTGTATTGGTCACAGCTAGCCGACGAAACCTTTCAATCTCCCGGCGCTGTTCTCAAGTGGCCTGGGCGTAAACAGTCGAGGAGAGGTGTTCCACGCGAGAGCAGCTAAATAGATTTCTGCGCAAAATTCTGCCGCGCTTGATGCCGCATCCGGTTCATGCGCACTACGCCGAGCCGTCCCTCGCGTTCTCGGCCGAGGACGACTATTCTCAACCCTCGGACCGGCTCGTTTCTCTTGCTCTCGAGGCCGCGCGACTTTCAAGGGGGGTGGGACTGGATGAACTTGATCTTCGTTGGGCACAGACCGGGCCTCCGAGTGAGCGCCATCCCTACCTCCGGCCATCGTGTTGGCCGGGCGAGCATTATCGCCTATTGGCGGGATTGACCCTCGCCGTCCGACCACAGCTGGTTGTCGAAGTTGGGACCGGCGGAGGTCTCTCCGCCCTCGCGATCAAGAAGTACCTCCCCGTGGGGTCGCAAATCGCGACATTTGACATCATCGGCTGGCGAGCCGGGCGATCATTCAACGTATTGACGCCTTCCGACTTCGAGGACGGTTCGCTCGTCCAATATCTGGCCGACCTTGCCACGCCCGAGGCGTTCGCACAGTACGTTCCGCTTCTGAGGAGAGCCAAGATGGTCTTCATCGATGGGCCAAAGGACGGAATTTTCGAACAGAAGCTACTCGACAACATGCGATCTTTGTCGTTCGATTCCAAGCCGTTGATTCTCATTCTAGATGATATCCGTCTCTGGAACATGCTAGGCATCTGGAGAAGGGTGTCCTTCCCCAAATTGGACCTGACTTCGTTCGGCCACTGGTCTGGGACAGGAATCATTGAGTGGGGATGAGGCTGTCGGGAACGCCATGACATGTCCGCTATTCGACAAAGTCTTCGCCTGATCCGTGTCCTAAGTTGATGTGCACCCGGGCGAGGAACGGCAAGGCGGCGGCACAGTTTAGCCCAGAAGGAAGGTGCGTCGAAATCAAGCGAGGGCGGTCGCTTGCGTCGCAAGGTCGGAAAACCGTTTCGCCAGGATGTCGAGCGATGCCAACAGGACTGCCTTCGCACTCAGTGAACCGTCCGTCTCGAACTCCATGACGATCCGCGTCGGGTCGTTCGCCGCCTTGACAGACTCGACCTTGTACTGCTCCATGAACTTCTTGCACGTCTCGCAGTCCGACGAAAGCACGAGGGTCTCTTCCTCCTCCGTCGACGTGGACTGCATGTGGCTCTCGCAGAACGGGACGCTCGGATCGAGCGCGTCGAGCGTCTTGCTCCCGGCCTTCAGGATCGGGTAGTATCGGTATCCTACGCCGTGCGTCGACTGCCACTTCGCGTGTTCTTTCCCCGAGCCGAGGACTGCGGTCGCGTAGATGAGCATTGCCTGGCCGTCCCCGAGCTTGACGATCGGGATCTTCGAGTCCTTCGGCCGCAGCTTCGCGTCCCCGATCGGCTCCAGGTCCGCGGACGTCACGACCCCGGGGCCGCGCTTGTTCACCGAATAGATGATCGTGCAGTTCGGACACCCTTCGCCGTGACACGTCGGGCAGTCTTCCCGGCGGTTGTACAGCGCGAGGTCGGTCGGGATCGGCACGAGGCCAAGGCGGTGGGCGATCATCTCGTCGAACAGCGGGCCCACGCTTTCGTACTCCTTTCCGTCGTCCGCCCGGATCGGGCCGAGATGGAATTCGACGTCCTCGATTGCCATCTTCGGGACGTCGGAGACGAGCACCCGCCGAAGCGCGTTCGCAAACGACGGCTC
>Ga0209236_1000909_pt1 | contig 17608 bp, 14 predicted proteins | sample GraSoi013_1_40cm_FD_185819 | JGI IMG/M metagenome (GOLD analysis project Ga0209236, IMG submission 185819) | Grasslands soil microbial communities from the Angelo Coastal Reserve, California, USA - Sample 09_27_2013_1_40cm (SPAdes) (version 2) | ecosystem: Environmental > Terrestrial > Soil >... | reverse complement strand
GCGCTTCCTGAGGTGCGCCCTCTGCGCGCCCGGCCGGCGCATCCCCGCCCCAGGGCAGTGGATACCGCTCGGGGTCGCGCGCGGCGAGCGAGTACATGACGCGGTCGACAGCCTTCTTCAGGGGCCTGCTGCGCTCACGCGCGTACGCCCGCAGCCGGCTGATGGTCCGTGGCCCCACACCGCACAGGCTTGAGGCAAGCGCGCTCTCCAACGCTTCCGAGTCGTCGGGCCGGCGCAGCGATTCGAGATATCCGACCAGGAACCGCACGACCTCGTTGCGGGCGGTGGCTCCCCAGCCACGCACTTCATAAGGAAGTCCTAGTGCGCGTAGGGCCTCCTCGAAGGGTGCACCAAGCGCGGTCGTGCTGCGGAGCACGATCGCAAAATCCGTAAGCTTGAGGTCCGGCCACTCCGACCGCAACCGCTTGATCTCGCGCGCGCAGAAGTGTGCCTCGTCGACAGCGTCGCTTTCGCGAGCGACGACGACGGCAGAACCTCCGGCGGCTGAGGTCGCGCGCAGCATGCGTGGCGCGCGCCCCGGCTGCGTCGCGGCCAGAAGACGCTCGCCCGCGTCCAACGCCTCCTGCGAGCACCGGCGGCAGTCGTCGAGCAGTCGGGTCTCGGTGCCGTACGCCGCCGCGAAATCGTGACTCAACAGGCGCGGAACGGTGCCGCGAAAACCGTAGATCGACTGGTCTGGATCGCCCACCACGACGAGTCGGGGCCTCGACTCCGGTGGCGCGAGCAGACGCAGGAGCTCGAACTGGGCGGGATCGACGTCCTGGAACTCGTCGACGAGCACCAGCCGGAACTTCGAACGCAGCGCGTCGCGCAGCAACGGGCTCGACTGCAGCAGCTCGATCGCGCTGGAGATGAGGTCGCGGAAGTCGAGCAGCCGGGCGTCCACCATGCGCTGCTGGTAGGCCTGGTAGAGCCTCGCCAGCACCTGCAGTCGTTCGCCGGCGCCGGCTTCCGCGGCAAGCAGCAGCGCCGCGGGGTGGACGAGGTTCTGCTTCATCAGGGCGACGAACGCAAGCACGTCGTGCGCGAACGCCTCAGAGCGCCGCACACGGTCTAGGGAGCCGAGAAGCTCGGCGTCGAGCCCAGCGCCCGGCCCGGCATCCGGTCCGGCGAGCACTGTCCGCATGACGATCCATTCCTGGAACCCGTTCAGGAGAAGACGTTCGCGATCAGGCGCGTGCTCGCGCAGCAGGCGCGCGCAGAAGCTGTGAAAGGTCGAGATCCACGCCTCGCCGTAGTCGTCCCGCAGCCGCTCGTCGATCCGCCTCGCGATCTCACCCGCGGCGCCTGTCGAAAACGTCAGGACGAGAATCTGGTCGCGCGCGGCAACGCCTCGCCGCACGGCCTGCTCGTACAGATCGACAAGCGCGTGTGTCTTTCCAGTGCCCGGCCCGGCCAGCACACGGAGTGGTCCATTGATTTCCTGGATGTCGAGTGGCAAGAGGTCTCCCCGGTGGCGGCGGGCGACCTGATTATGCGGGGGCTCGGGTCCTCGAGTCAGCCCACACGGTTAACGGCCGCCAGGCGGCGATGACGATCGCGAGCAGCAGCGCGATCTCGAGCCACGGCCACAGCTTCAACTCGGGACTGAAGCCTTTCAGATAGAGATATGGGCTCGCGAGCACCCAACCTATCGCGAGCGGAACTCGCCAGCTCGTCGCCGGACGCTCCTCCCAGACCATCCAAGCCGCGGCCGCCAGCAAGCAGAGATCCGACCCGTGCAGGTAGGGCGCCACGATAAGCGAGCCGACGATCGCAAGCGGCACGACGAGCCCGGGCGAGCTGCGGAGCTTGTAGGCGGCGGCAAGCACAGCGCCGACGATGAGCACGCGAAGGATTAGGGCGAAGGTTCCTGTCGCGTAGAGGGCGCCGTGCAGGGTCAGGTTGTCGGCGCCGCTGGGCAGCGGCTGCTGCAGCTGCGTGAGGTAAGCCGACACGCCGTCCACACCCATGGTCAGCACGACGGCAAACATCACGGCCATCGCACCGACGAGCCACGCTACGAACGCTCGCACGCGCCACGCAAACAGCAGCGCGATGGGCACGAGGACGGCGGTGTTTGGCTTGAGGAGGATCGTCACCAGCACCAGGCCTGCGAGCACGTCGCGCCGGTCGCGCAGGAGCCGCCACGCGACCACCGTGCCCGCCGCGACGAGCGGGACTACCTGCCCGACGTTGACCGCGTGCATTACAAACCACGGCGTGAGCGCGCCTATCACCGCGATCCAACGCGCCCATCCCCTGCTCACCCCCGCCCACGCGAGGGCCAGCGCAAACGCGCCGAAGATGAAAACCGCCCAGAAGACGTAAGCGACGTTGAGCGGCAGCCCCGCAAGCGGCGCAGTCAGGAACGCCACCGTGGGCGGGCTGAGGAACGGCTGGGCGATCTGCGCAGGCCGCCAGCCCGAGTCTGGGGGCGAGATCTCCGCTTGCTGTACCGCGACGAGACCCTGGTCATAGAGATGGGACCAGCCGTCCTGGAGTCCCACCTGCGCGGCTGCGAGGTAGGTGTGAAAGTCCACGCTGATAGGGTCGTGGCGGATGGCCAGGTCAAGGATCAACGCGAGCGCGACGAAGCCGAAGGCCGCCGCCAGGGCAACCCGGTTTTCGCCGATCTTTACACGACTGAACAAAGTCCCCCCAGTTATCTCGAGATTACGCCCGCCGCGCCCGCGGTGGCGTGACCCACTCTAGGTGAGCGGTACCTATATTCCCAAACGCATGGGGGGCGCCGTCGCGACACGGTCCTGGCCCGCTCTGGCCGGCTTTGCGATCGTCGTCGCGCACCTGCCCCAGTTCCTGCATCGCCTTCTCGATGGCGACGAGGCGATCTACGGCTCGATCGCCGTCCTGATGAACCTCGGTGGGGGGCTGTACGGCGACGGCGGGGTGGACAACAAGCCGCCGGGCATCTTCTGGATTTACGCGCTGACCTTCCGCGTCTTCGGTGCGTACCAGACGTGGGCGGTCCACGCGGTCGCGTTCATCGCAATGGCCGTGACGTGCTCGCTGATCTACCTAATCGCGCGCGACCTCGCCACACCGAGGGCGGGCATTCTGGCTGCGCTGTTCTACGGGGTCCTCACCGCCGCCGGGAACCCGCGGCTGCTGGCGGCGAACACCGAGATCTTCATGATGCTCCCGCTGACCGCGTCCGTCCTTTGCATGCTGCGCAGGCAGTGGTTCTGGAGCGGGTTGCTGCTCGTGGCGGCTGTCACGTTCCGCCAGTCGGCGGCGGTGGACGTGATCCTCATCGGGGTCGCTCTGTGGTGGCTCGAGCAGCGGACCACGGTGTTGCGCGCAGCCGCCCTGACAACCGCCGGCGCGCTCACCGGCCTGGCCGTCGCCACGGGCCTCATCGCGATCAGCGGTTCGTTGCCTGGCTTCTGGAGGTGGACCATCGGAACGCTCGTCGGCTACGCGTCGACGAACTGGACGCCAAGCCTCGTCTGGATGCGGGCGCGGGACAGCATCCTTCCGTTCCTGGTCGACATGGTCGTGTTCTGGGTCGCGGCGATCGCACTGTCGACCCGCTGGCGCACTCTCAGCGTCTCGATTCGTCTGACGGTCGTCTGGCTGGTCGTGGCGATGGCCGGATCTCTGGCGGGCGGCCACCTCTCCTGGCACTATTTCATCCAGGCGATGGGCCCGCTCGCGGTGCTCGCCGCGCTCGCCTTCGATCGCTTCAGGCTCAGGAGGGTGGTGGCCGGGGCGGCGATCGTCGGGATCGCACTCCCCGCCGTCGCGTGGTGGGCGTTCGACATCACCGCGGATCCGCTGACGTACGACTTCGCGGCGCCGGTCCCGCAGCACCAGGCCGTCTCCGCCTACATCGCCGCGCACACGTCGCCGTCGGACCGAGTGTTCGTTTGGGGCAACTGGCCGGCGCTCTACGTCGAATCGAACCGCGTCATGTCAGGGCGCTTTCCAGGTTTCCTTCGCGGCTTCGCGCGCGGTTCATCGCTTGCGCCGGACAACTGGGACACAGCGCCCGACGTATGGCCTCTCCTCGACGCCGACCTGAGGGCGCATCCTCCCGCGCTGATCGTTGACACGGCACCCGCCGACTGGAGCGACTTCGCCATGTATCCGATGAGCAACTACCCCGTGCTCGCCGCCTTCGTGGCGAGCGGCTATCACCAGGTCGATGTCGTCGACGGGGTCGTGATCTACGCCCGCAACGGCGCCTAGAGGATCTCCTTTTTGACCGGTGGCGCCGGCACCGTCGGCAGGGGGACCGGCAGCGTAACGCTTGGCACCTGAATTGAAGGCACGGGCACCGGCGCGGCAGGCACGCCGACCGTCGGCGGCGCCGCCGATTGCCCGGTCGCGGGGATCGTCGGCGATGGCACCGGTGGGACGACGGTCATGGTCGTGCTTGGGAAAGACGGCTGGGCGTGCGGATCGGCCTGGCCTGTCCTGGCCGGAGCCGCCGGCTGCGCCAGGATGATCACGGTCGCGGCCGCCACCGCGCCCACCGGCGCCCAGCTCTGCGCCAGCTCGCTGAGCCAGCGGCCCGACAGCCAGACCATCAACGCCACCGCCAGGCGGTGGCTCAGGCCCCGACCGCGCTCGATGTAGCGGCTGATGGTGTCGAGTGCGCGGCGCAAGCGGCGCTCGACGGTGCCTTCGGCCATCCACATGTGATCGGCGATCTCGCGGTTCGACATGCCGCCGAAGTACGCGAGCTTGATCAGCTGCGAGTCGCGGTAAGGCAGCTCTCGCATTGCCTCCCCGACAGACTGGCGCACCATCGCGTCCGAGAAGTCCTTCCAGGTGTAGGGCTTGTCGGACCTCACATGCATGCCCTCGACCAGCATCTTCTTGATGCCCAGGTGCGCTCCGCGCACTCGCCGGCGATCGACTCCGTTGCGCCGCACGCCGGTCATGAGCCAGGTGCGCCAGGTGTCGTTGGCGGTGCTGGGGGCCCCCCCGGGGCTGTCCACGTGCCGCATTTTCATCTGTTGACCCTCTAACGAATAACTCGCGGGTACTAGCGAGTACTGTCGATCAGTTCGGTTTACGCGGCCGCTTGATCTCGAGGATCCTTGGCTCGGAGGCGGCGACCGCGACCAGGCGCTCGAACACCTCGAGGGACTCGTCGCCGGCGACCTCCTCCGCGAGCCTGACGTACGCGGACGCGCCGTCCGCAAATACCAGCGTCGGCGTGCCGAATATGCCGTGCTCCATGACGGCCTGGGTGTGATCCGATGCGAGCGCTCCGAGGATCGCCGGATCGGCCATGTCACGCCGGAGCTGCTCTAAGTCCACCCCTTGTCCACGCGCCACTTTTTCGATGACGTCCCGATCGTCGATGTCGAGGCGCTCTCGGTGCCTGGCGGCGAGGAGCGCGCGGTGAAAGCCATCGAAGCGGGCCTGCCGACGCGAAGCTTCCGCCGCGGCGAAGGCGAGCCTTCCTCTCACGACCTCCGTCGCGGGCGCGGACCAGACCTTCCAGCCGTCATCCTTGGAGTTCACCTGCGTGAGCGAGAAGTATCGCCAGCGAACCTCGATGTCTCTCCGGCCCGAGCGCTGCACGGCATCGAGCAGTACGGACGCCCGGTAGACGAAAGGACAGAGGTAGTCGAAGAAGACGTCGATCTTGAGAGGTTCCGCTACACCCACACCAAGATCTGCAACGCAGCTGGTGCTGACGCGTATTCCAGACAGCTGGGCGTGGGTGCGCACGGATCTCGCCGCCCGCCTGCTGCCGTTCGCGGCGGCATTCCTGATCGCGCACCAGCTGAGCGGCGGGGCGTCGTGGCTCGGCGTGGCAGGAGGGGACATCGCCGTGCAGCTGTGGTTTGCGGCGATCGCCGCGCCCTCGATGTTCTTGGCGGCCGTCGCCGTGCAGCTCTGGCTCACTCGCCGCCGGGGCGCCCTGAGCGTGCCCGCCGACGCCGGCGACGCACTGTTCCAGGCGGCGTTCTACGTCGTCAACGGACCGCTCGAGGAAGGGTTCTTTCGCGGCCTGATGCAGGGCGGACTCAGCGCTGCGTGGGGCGCTCCTGTGGGATTTGTGGTTGCTACCGCCGCCTACATCCTCTACCACCGGTTGGGCCGCTGGACCTGGCCGGACACGTTCGCCACGGCGCTCGTCGGCATTCCCCTGGGCCTTGCCTTCTGGCTGCTCCCGGGACCGCCCTCGTTGCTCGGGATCTCCATCGCCCACATCGCCGCGACATGCGGGTTTCTGGGCCCGGGGCCTTATCTCCTGCGCAGGCTGCGCCTGCTCTAGACCTGGCGGCGCCTGACCGCGTAATAGACGAGGCCCGCAAAGACAAGGACCGTGAACACCCACCAGGCGATGTCGCCGGCACCCGATGGCGAGGGGATGGTGGCCAGCGCCTGGTTGTTCTCGACACCGCCCGAGATCTGGATCTCGGCCTGTGCGAGGTCGCGGACCGCGCTGCTTACGAGCTGATGCGGCACGAGCCAGTAGAGAACATCGAACACGTCCCGGACAACGTTGTTGCCGATTACCCCACCGTCGGCAAGCATGTGGATGGTCGAGATCACACCGGTGATGACGTTGTAGTAGATGAACGCGGCAATCGCGGCCAGGATGTTGTTCATCCAGGTGCTGAGCGATAGCACGATGAGCATCACGACGATCGCGTTCGCCACCACCGCAAGCAACTGGCCGGTCAGCGCTGACTCCAACCCGCCGCCGAAGAGAAACATGATCAGCCGCGCCTCCACCGCGAGCAAGCCCACGATCACGATCAGGCCCGCGACAGCCGCTGCGAGCTTGCCGATCGTGAAGGCAAAGCGCGACACGGGTTTGGAGAAGATGCTGACCGCCGCACCCGACTCAAGGTCGTGATAGATCGCGGTCATGCCGATCCCGAAGGCGATGAGCAGCGCGAAGACGCTGAGCGCCTGGAACAGGTAGGACACGAAGAGCAGCTCCAGGAAGCGGTCGAAGGTGGCTGCGTCGACGTTCGAGGCATTGCCGAAATTGTTCGGATTGGAGGACGCGACCTGGTACAAGATTTTCAGTCCGCCGCCGAGGGCGATGATGCCGAGGGCGCCGATGATGAAGAAGACGAGCAGAACCCGACGTCGGGAGAGCTCGAGGAGCGTGTAACGCGAAACCGCGAGCGCGCCGTTCACTGGCGCTCGCTGATGAACGAAGGCATGTGGTCGCGCTGGGGCTGGTTCGCCTCAATGAGCTGGACGAACACTTCCTCCAGATTGCTGCCCTCCGGCACGACCTCGGACATCGTCCCCTCCTTCAGCACGCTGCCGCGCGCAAGGATGGCCACGTTGTCGCAGACGCGTTCGACCTCGCTGAGCAGGTGGCTGTTGAGAAGGATCGCGACGCCGCTCTCCTTGAGCCGCTCGATCAGCGCGCGCACGTCGCGCCTGCCGATCGGGTCGAGGTCGGCGGTGGGCTCGTCGAGGATCAGCAGCTTTGGCCGACCAAGGATCGCCTGCGCGATCCCGAGTCGCTGCTTCATGCCCTTGGAGAACTGGCGGACCTGCCGGCGCTCGGACTCGAGGCCCGCGAACGCGAGCGTCTCCGGGATCCGGCGCTTGCGCTCTTCGTCGTCAAGGCCCAGCAGGCTCGCGAAGTAGTCGAGCACCTCCGGCGCGCGTAGGAACTTGGGAAAGTCCGGATCCTCGGGAGCCAAACCGAGCTCGGCCCGCGCGGCGGGATTTCCCGGGTCCGATCCGAACAGCGAGATGGTGCCACTGTCGGGCCGGAGCAATCCGGCGATCATCTTGACCACGCTCGTCTTGCCCGCGCCGTTCGGGCCGAGCAATCCGAATGCCTGGCCGGCCTCCAGCTCGAAGGTCACGCCATCGACCGCCCAGGGGTCACGGCGACGATAGCGTTTGCGTAGGTTCTGCACGCTCACCACCGTCGCCATGGGCTAGGCGACTATACCCTCCGTGATCGAGCTCGACCGCCGGCAACGCGTGACGCTAATCTGGGCCGGCGTCGCGGTAGTGATCACCGCCTTCGAAGGCTCGGTGCTCATCATCGCCCTCCCCGCCGTGGCGATCGAGTTCCACGCCAATACGCTGGCGCTCTCGGAGCTCGGATCCGTGCTCGCGCTCGGAGCGCTGGGCGCGCTGCCTCTGTCCACCCTGGCGGACCGGTTCGGCCGCAAACGTCTGATCGCCGTCGGTGTGGCAGGTTCGTCGCTGGCGAACTTTGTCAGCGGGTTTGCGCCGTCGATCGCGTTCCTCGCATTCTTCAAGCTCTTCGCGGTCTGCTTCGAGGTGCTGGTGGCTGGCGTGGTGACCGCGTTGATCGTCGAGGAGGCGCCCGCCGAGCATCGCGGCGCCGCGGTCAGCGTGATCGCCCTGCTTTCTGGCATCGGCATCTTCCTCGTCGTGGTCGCCTACCCGGTGATCGCACCGCACTGGCGCTGGCTCTACTACGCGGGCGGCGCCGGCGTTCTCGTCGCACCGCTCATCTGGTGGCTGCTGCCCGAGAGCAAGACCTGGCAGCAGGTCCGGCTCACCGGCTCAGCGCTACGGTTGCTCATGCAACGTCCCTGGCGACGACGCGTCTTGATCCTGGCCGCGATGACCGCTCTGCTCGCGGTCTTGCTGGAGCCGGCCGGCCTGCTCTACACCGTGTACGCGAGCTTTGTCCTCCGTTGGTCCACGCTCGCGATCAGCATCCTGATCGTGGTCAGCGGCATCGCGGGCGCGCTTTCCTATCTCGCGGGGGGTTACCTGACGGACCGGTTCGGACGTCGCGGTCCCGCGATCGCGCTCACGGTCGCCACCGCCGCGTCGACGAGCCTCAGCTTTGCGACAGGGTCGGTCGGATTTTTCGCCGGCAATGTGCTGTGGAGCGGCTTCGCCAGCGCGAGCACGCCGGTTTTCGGAGCGTGGTCGGGTGAGCTCTTCCCCACACGCGCTCGCGCGACGGCCGAAGCCTCGATAGCGGTCGTCGCCGCGCTGGGTAGCATCGCCGGCTTGCAGGCTGTCGGCCTCCTTTCCTCGTCGACAGGTCTGGGCGGGGCGATCCAGCTCGGCGGCGTCGCGGCGGTGGCGGGGGCGCTGCTCCTGTTCCTTCTTCCCGAGACCAGACAGCAACCACTCCCCGAATGACTGCCCGTTAGTCCGGACGAACCGGCATGGCGTCGCAGACAAGCCTTGGATAGTCCGGACTATCCGGACTTGACGGTGCGCGAGTAGTCTTCAGGGCCGTGGAGCACGCCCGCGCCGTGGTGGTCGGCGGCGGGATCACCGGGACCAGCGTCGTCTACCACCTCGCGAAGGCGGGATGGCGCGACGTGGTGCTCGTCGAAAAGGACGAGCTGACGAGCGGCTCGACCTGCCACGCCGCGGGACTCGTGACGCAGTTCAACCCGTCGCCGACGATGATGCGTTTTCGGCGCTACAGCATCGAGCTCTACCAGGAGCTGGGCATCTTCGAGACGGTGGGCAGCCTCCGCTTCGCCTCGAGCAAAGACCAGCTGATGGAGCTCCAGCGTGGCGTGAGTCGCGCGCGGGGCATTGGGCTCGACGTCGACCTCGTCTCGGCCGACGAGTCAGCACGCTTGATGCCGGTCATCACGCGCAACTCTCTGTACGGCTCGGTCTGGATCCCCGGCGACGGCCACCTCGACCCACACACAGCTACTCATGCCCTGGCCGCGGCGGCGCGCAAGCTCGGCGCAGCCGTGCAAACGTTTCGCCGGGTCACCGGGATCGAGCTTTCGGACCAAGGCGTGGTGCGGGCCGTCGACACAGATAAAGGACGGATCGACACTGAGGTCGTGATCGTCGCGGGCGGCATCTGGGGCCCCCAGGTCGCCGCGATGGCCGGAGCGTTCGTCGTCTCCACGCCCGTCGACCACCAGCACGCCGCGCTGCTCGCGGTGCCCGGTCACGAGATGCCCCACGACATGCCCTGCTTTCGCGACCCCGACAACCTCGTTTACGGCAAGGCCGAGGCGGGCGGCATGGTGCTCGGTGGCTACGAGCCCAATCCTGTGGCGCGATGGATCGACGGCGTGCCGTGGGAACACGCGGGCGTCTCGTTGCCCCCGGACCAGGCGCGCTTCGAGCCTTTGCTGGCGGGTGCGGCGCGACGTTTTCCCTTCGTCAACGAGGCGGGCATCGTCAAGCTCGTCTGCCATCCGGATGCGATGACGCCCGACGCCGGACCGCTCGTGGGCCCGGTGCCTGGCGTGCGCGGCCTGTACATGGCCGCAGGTCTGTCGCTCAATGGATTCGGCGGCGCCGGCGGGATAGGCCGCGCGATCGCCGAGCTCGTGACGACCGGTGAGACCGAGCTCGATCTGCACCCCTACCGGCCGTGGCGCTTCGGGCCGGTGCACCACGACCATCGCTACGCGTCGGAGCTCGGCCGCGAGACATACAAGTACTACTACCTCCTCCGCTACCCCTATGACTCAGACGAGTGGGGACGGCCGCGCCGGACAAGCGCGCTCCACACGCGGATGCAAGACCTGGGTGCGGTCTTCGGCGTCAAGCACGGTTGGGAGCGGCCGGACTACTTCCAGACTGGGCGGCCATGGCGCCGGGCCGGCCCGGACCAGCGAGCCTTTGGCTTCACGCGACCGCCTTACTTCGAGCGGCTGCGAGCCGAGCACGAGGCATTTCGCGAACGCGTCGGCATCATCGACATGAGCTCGTTCGGCAAAGTCGAGATCACCGGACCTGGTGCGCTGCCGCTGCTCGAGCGCGTGGCCGGCAACCTCATCGACCGGCCCGCCGGCACTGTGATCTACACGCAGCTGCTCGCGAAGAACGGCGGCATCACCGCAGATGTCACGATCACGCGCATCTCACCGGATCATTTTCGGCTCGTCACCGGCGCGGGTTACGTGAACAGCGATATCGGCTGGCTGCGCCTGCAGACGCTGGACAGCGAGCCTTTTGTAAGTCTCTCGGAATCGACCGAGGAGCTGTCAGTGATCGGCATGTGGGGACCGCACGCCCGCGAGGTGCTGAAGCGGGTCACGAGCGACGACCTCTCTGACACCGGGTTCCCGTTCATGACAGCCCGCACGATCCGCGTGGGTGGCTTCGCTGTGTTCGCGCAGCGCGTGACCTATGTAGGCGAGCTGGGCTGGGAGCTTTACGTCGAACCCGCCTGGGCGGGTCAGGTATGGGACCGGCTGATGGCTGCCGGTCGGGACTTCGGGATCGCACCCGGCGGCTATCGCGTGCTCGACTCGTTGCGCATGGAGAAGGGCTACCGCTACTACGGGACGGACATGGGTGTGCTGGACACTCCGTTCGAGGCGGGTCTCGGGTTCTCGGTGCATCGCGACAAGTGGCCGGCGCTCGAGCGCAAGGTGACGCGCCGGCTGCGAACCCTTGCGGTCGGCGACGAGCTGTACATACCTATATATGGTGGCGAGGCCGTGCTGAGTGAGGGGCACGTCGTCGGTCGCTTGCGAAGCTGCGCTTACGGGTTCACCGTGAACAAGAACCTCGCCTACACGTACCTGCCGGTGGACCTGAAACCTGGCGCCGAGGTCCACGTCGAGGTGTTCGGCGAGCTGGTGCCCGCGACCGTGATGCGGGATGCCGTGCTCGCGAAGGAACATGCAAGCCAACAAGCGAGCTGAGGAAGCCGCGAAACGCGTCTCGCTCTGGAAAGGGCGACCGGTGGTGATATCGCCGCTTTCGGGAGGACTGACGAACGAGAATTATCTCGTCGAGTCGGAGGGCAACCGCTACGTGATGCGACTTCCCGGCCAGTCGACCGAGCTGCTGTCGATCGACCGCGAGAACGAGGTCTACAACACGAAGGCGGCGGCATCGACCGGCATCGGACCAAAGGTCCTCGAGCACGTACCGGGAGTGGATGTGATGGTGCTCGAGTTCATCGTTGGGCCGACGATGTCCGCCAAGACACTACAGTCGCCGCGGATGACCGCGCGCATGGCGCAGTCGTTTCATCGCCTGCATGCGGCGCCGCGCTTCCTCCACGACTTCAACATGTTTCGGCTGATCGAGTACTACTTGGGCATCGTCGACGAGCACGACGTCACGATTCCGGACGGCTACCGCGACTGGCTGCCGCAGGTCGCCGACATCGAGCGAGCCGTTACGGTCGCGCCGCTGGCGTTGGCGCCCTGCCACAACGACCTGCTGTGCGAGAACTTCATCGACGACGGCGTAGCTCTGCGAATCGTCGACTACGAGCTGAGCGGGAACAACGACCCCTGCTTCGACCTCGGCAACACCGCGCAGGAGGCAGAGTTCGACCAGGACCTCCGTGCCGCCCTTTGCGAGGCGTACTTCGGCAAAGGCGACGGGCGGCAGCTCGCGCGCATGAACCTCTTCGCCCTTATGTCCGACGTCGGATGGACCTTGTGGGGGGCCATCCAGGCCAAGATCTCGGCTGTTGACTACGACTTTCGGGGCTACTACACCGGTCGCTGGGAGCGCGCGCTCGAGGTCCTCGGGTCGCGGCGGCTTCCGCGTTGGATGAACGAAGCCGCGAATTGACGTAGCACCCGGCTGGTGATACGGTCGCGCCGGTATATCGGTCGCATATCGCTAAGGATGGGGTTTTGGCGGTAGCCGAACGCGTCAGGGCGCGGTCGCAGAGCGAGGAGGCGTATTCGCGCATCCTCGAACGCATCGTGAGCCTGGAGATGCCGCCGGGGTCGGTGGTGAACGAGGCCCAGCTGCGCGAGGACCTGCGCATCGGCCGCACCCCCATCCGCGAGGCGCTGCAGCGCCTGGCGCGCGAGAACCTCGTGCGTTCGATTCCCCACCGCGGCACGTTCGTCACCGACGTCAACATCACCGACCTCGCCCGCATCACCGAGGTCAGGATCGTCCTCGAGGCACATGCGGCGCGGCTTGCCACAGAGAAGATCACGACCGCCGACCGCGAGGAGATGGTCGAGCTCCTCGAGCTGGTGCGGCGCGGCCACGTCACCGACCAGCGCGACCTGATGCAGCTCGACCAGCAGATCCACCGCCTGGTCTACCGCACTGCGCACAACCCATTCCTGGAGGCGACGCTCGAGCGCTACTTCAACCTGAGCCTTCGCCTCTGGTATCTCGTGCTCGACCGTGAGGTTCGCCTCCGAGAGGCTGTTGACGAGCATGTCGAGCTGTTGCAGGCCATCCTCGCCGGTGACGGTCAACGCGCGGAGGACATCATGCGCCGGCACGTTTCGGGTTTCGAGCGCGAGATCCGAAAGGTTCTCGTGGAGGGATAACAGTGCCGAAGATCTTTTTCGCGACCGACCTGCACGGCTCCGAGGTCTGCTGGAAGAAGTTCCTCAACGCGGCGAAGTTCTACGACGCGGACGTGCTCATCTGCGGGGGCGACATGACGGGCAAGGCCATCGTCCCCGTCGTCTCCGAGAACGGCCATTACAGCGTGGTGTTGGGAGGCGAGCGCCAGACGGTCACCGCGGAGCAGGTCGCCGACGTCGAAGGCAACATCCGCCGCAAGGGTTACTACCCCTTGCGTATGAGCGTCGAGCGGCTGCACGAGCTTGACCAGAACCCGGCGATGCGGGCGGAGTGCTTCCAGGAGGTGATGCTGGATGGCGTCGAGCGCTGGATGAACATGGCCGCCGACAAGCTGCGCGGGACGGGCATCCGCTGCTTCGTCTGCCCCGGCAACGACGACGAGATGGAGGTCGACGAGGTCGTCAGGCGGGCTGAGCTGGTCGAGCTCGGCGAGGGCCGCATGGTGGAGATCGACGGATTCTCGATGATCTCGACCGGCTGGTCGAACCACACCCCCTGGAACACGCACCGCGAGGACACCGAGGAGAAGCTTGGGGAGCGGATCGAGAGCATGGCGTCGCAGGTCCCCGACGCTTCCCGCGCGATCTTCAACCTACATTGCCCACCCTACAAGTCGGGCCTTGACGAAGCGCCCGCGATCGACGCCGACCTGAAGCTGCTGCACGGTGGCCGCGCGCTGCGGCCAGTCGGCTCCACGGCGGTCCGGCAGGCGATCGAGCGCCACCAGCCCCTGCTCTCGCTCCACGGGCACATCCACGAGAGCAAGGGCGCGATCAAGATCGGCAAGACGCTGTCCATCAACCCAGGCAGCGCATACGAGGAGGGAATGCTCATGGGTGCGATCGTCCAGCTCGATGCCAAGAAGGGCATCAAGAGCTATCAGCTCGTCAACGGATGAGGAGGTAAGGAGGAAGCACTATGGCGGACACCACGATGGGAACGGCGACGAGGCCGGCGCTGTTCTTGCGCAATGCGACCGGACTGGTCAAGGCCTGGTCAACGTTCGACGCGTTCATCTACTCGTTCTGGTCGATCAACCTGATCACGCTCGGCCTGTACGGGATGTCTTATGTGTACTGGGTCCCCGACGGTCAGCTGCTCGCCGCCATCCTGATTTTCGGCGTGCTCACGACGTTCCTTGTCATCACCTACGCGATGTTGGTCAGCGTCATGCCTCGCACGGGCGGTGACTACGCCTGGCAGAGCCGGGTGCTGGGCGGCGGCCTCGGGTTCGTCCTTTCCATCACGGGCTGGTGGTTCACCCTCTTTCTTTGGGCGCCGATCTACGCCAATATCCTGAACGTCCAGTTCTTCCTTCCCCTCGCGTACACGCTCGGATGGTCGAACGTCGCCACGTTCTTCACTAGTCAAACCGGATTGTTCGTCAGCTGCCTGATCGTGCTCGCTTTCGTCAGCGTCGTGGTCACTCTCGGCATGGAGACGTATGCGCGCATCCAGAAAATCTGCTTCTGGATCGGACTCGGCGGGCTGGTGGTCGTTTGCGGGCTTTTGCTTTTCGCGAGCCAGAGCGACTTCCAGAACGCGTTCAATCGCGAGGCGGGTCGACTGTTCGGCGCCAGTGGAAACGCTTACCAAGCTACGATCGACCTGGGCACCAAGGCGGGCTACACGGCGCACGACTTCGCCGCCTTCAGCCTCGGCCCGATCTTCCTGTTGATGCCTTTCCTGGCCTTCTACCTGCTGTGGCCAAACTGGGGCGCAACGCTCTATGGCGAGGTCCGCGGCGCCAAGGACATCCGCAAGCCTTTCTGGAGCATGTTCTGGGGCCTCTGGGTGACGATCGCCCTCGTGGGCCTGGTCATGATCCTCATCGTCAAGACGATGGGCTGGCAGTTCTACAACTCCGCGAACGCGGCCTACTACAACTACGCGTTCTACGGCGGCGACGCGACCCCGGTCACGACATGGCCCTACCCGGTGATGTTCGCAGGCTGGTTGGTGGACAACCACCTGTTCCAGGCGCTGCTCATCATCGTGATGGGCCTGTGGTTCTTCGGCTGGGCCGGGACTCTGTTCCTCTCCTCGACACGTGTCATCTTTGCCGCCGCCTTTGACAGGGTGCTGCCCTCTTGGGCGGCCAACATCTCGGCCAAGCGGCGCGTGCCGTACGGCGCGTTGGTGCTGATGATCGTGCCGTCGGTTGTGATCAGCGCGATCTACTCCTACGTCCCCAAGTTTCAGAGCGTCTTCCTGGACGCCACCGCCGTCCTCGCCCTGACATTCCTTGCGACTGTCGTCGCGGCGATCATCCTGCCCTGGCGGCGGAAGGACCTGTACGACGCATCGCCCGTCGCCCGATACAAGGTCGCCGGCGTGCCGACGATCACTGTGGTCGCGGTGATCACCGCGATCTTCCTGGCGTTCATGCTCTACGAGTGGTCCTTCAACAGCGGCAACCTGTACGGGACCTCGTTCCAGGCGACCCTGAACTCCGTCTACTACTTCCTCGCCACGTACGTGGTGGCGATTGCCATCTACATTGCGGCCCGGATCGTGCGGAACCGGCAGGGCATCGATCTCAGCCGGATCCACCACGAAATCCCTGTTGAGTAGCATTGCAGTGGCCGCCGAGCGCAAGCTCGGCGGCCTTTTCTAACTCATGCTCGAATACACCCTTCGCACCTACCAGAGCCCGACCCGGCTCGTGCAGCGGCTGGGCGCCATCCAGGAGCTCGGCAGCGAGGCCAGCCTTTTGGGCATGCGCCGGCCGCTGCTCGTCACCGACTCCGGCGTCAAGGCGGCGGGCCTGCTCGAGGTCGCCCTCGAATCGCTGCGCCGCTCGGACGTCGAGCCCGTCGTGTTCGACAAGGTCCGCGCCAACCCGGGCGTCCAGCTCGTCGACGAAGGCGCCGCCGAGTACAGATCGCAGGGCTGCGACGGACTGGTCGCGATCGGCGGCGGCAGCTCGATGGACACCGCGAAAGGCATCGGCGTCGTGGCCGCGCACGAGGGCAGCATCGTCGAGTACGAGTGGGGGCACAGCCCGATCCGCTCCCGAATCCCGCCGATGATCGCGGTCCCGACCACGGCCGGCACCGGGAGCGAGGTCACGCTGTGGGCGGTCATCACCGACCCCACGCGCAAGATCAAGTTCAACGTCGGAGGCACACCCCACATCGCTGCCTGGGTGGCCGTGATCGACCCCGAGCTGACGGTCAAGCTTCCGCCGGCCGTGACCGCCGGCACGGGCATGGACGCCCTGGCGCACGCGGTCGAGTGCTTCACGATGTCGTATCACCAGCCGTTCACCGACGCCGTCGCGCTGCTGGCGATGGAATACGTGGCGCGCTACCTGCGGGTCGCGTTCTCGCAGGCGAACAACCTCGAGGCGCGCTATCACATGAGTGCGGCCGCGATGCTCGCCGGGCTTTCGTACGGGACCGACTCGGCCGGCGCCGCCCACGCGATGAGCCAGACCGCGGGTGGGGTGCATGACGCGCCTCACGGCGCCCTGACCGCGCGCTTGCTCGGCCCGGTGATGGAGTACAACCACTCGGGCGAGCCGGAGCGCTTCGCCCGGATGGCCGCCGCCTTCGGGTTGGACACCCGCGGAGTCTCGACGTGGCGCGCGGCCGAGATGGCTGTGGAGTTCGTCCATCAGCTGACCGTCGACGTCGACATCCCGAGCATGCAAGAGCTCGGCTTTACCGAGGAGGAGATTCCGATGCTCGCGGATAAGGCGTTCGCGGATCCGCAGACGATCGGCAATCCGCGCGATGTCGACGCGGCGAACTACCGAAGGATTTACAAGCAGGCGTTTGACATGGGCAAGGCCAGGGGCAACGGAGCACGACCATGACGATCGACGTAGCTCGCTCGGTCAAGAAGATGTTCGTCGACGGGCGTTGGGTCGAGTCTGAAAGCGGTGAGCTCTTCGACGCGGACAGTCCCGCCACCGGCGAGGTCATCGCCCAGGTCCCGAAAGGCACCCGAGCCGACGCGCAGCGCGCGGTCGAGGCCGCCCACCGGGCACGCGCAGCGATGGCGAAGCTCAAGGGATTCGAGCGCTCGAAGCGGCTGCACAAGATCGCCGAAGCGATCGAGAAGAGGCGCGACGAGCTCGGCAAGCTGCTGACCCTCGACCAGGGCAAACCGCTCAAGGCCGAGGCGCTGGGCGAGGTCGACGAGTGCACGGAGTACTTTCGGATCGCCGCGGAGGACCTGAAGCGGCTCGAAGGCCGTGTCCTTCCTTCCGCCAGCCCGACCAAGTTGGTATTCGCGCGCCACTATCCGCGCGGCGTCTACGGAATCATCACGCCCTGGAACTGGCCGCTGACGATGGCCGCCGAGCTCATCGCACCGGCCCTTGCTGCGGGCAACACGTTCGTCTGGACGCCCGCCTCGT